>Ga0224496_10000868_pt1 | contig 19825 bp, 20 predicted proteins | sample SF_Jul11_sed_USG_2_FD_168127 | JGI IMG/M metagenome (GOLD analysis project Ga0224496, IMG submission 168127) | Sediment microbial communities from San Francisco Bay, California, United States - SF_Jul11_sed_USGS_8_1 | ecosystem: Environmental > Aquatic > Marine > Sediment | place: USA...
CCCCCCAGCCGCAGCATGGATGCCTCTCCCAGGTTCATCCCTTTTTCATATAGAGTTTTTGACACCGCCGCCACGATCCCCGGCCGGTCCTCCCCGATGATCGTCAGCATGCTCCATTTATCCATGAGCCCTCCCCTTTGCGCTATCAGTTAGACTACCTGTGAAGCTCCCGGTTTATTCCTGGCGATCTCCTCAGCCAGGGCATTCACCCCTTCGCGGATAATTTCCAGGGCCCGGAGGTATTCCGGCTCCGGCGCGCCATAAGGATCCGGCACGTCCATTCTCGATTTCCCCGCCACATAGTCGGAGAATAGCGCTATCCTTTCCGCGGCTTCCGGGGCTATCACCTTGGCCAGCTTCAGGTGCCGGTTTTCCATCACCAGGGTCTTGTCCGCCCACTCCAGCAGCTTTTTGGTAAGCACCTTCGCCTTATGGCCAGACATATCTGTTCCCTTGCGGGCCATGATCTCCACCGCCATGGGGCACGCGGGGGCGCCCTCCTGGGCAATGAAGCCGGCGGACAGCACATGCACCTCTTCCACACCCAGTTCCGCCAGTCTGTCGCGCAGCAGATACTTGGCCATGGGCGACCGGCAAAGGTTTCCCGTGCAAACGAAAAGGACTCGCAGCATAAAGCCTTATCCCTCCAGCCTTTTGTCGAACTGCTCAATGGCGCTGTATGGCCCCAGCGCCGCCAGCTTCACTTTCGTCGAGTCGAAATATTTCATCGCCGACGCGTTGAGTTCCTCCAGAGACACAGCGTCCAGCTCCGCCACCACCTGCTCCGCTGTCTTCACTTCTCCATATATCGCTTCCCTCCCGGCATAGAGGTTCGCCTGCGTCATGGAATCCTCCATGGAAAGGTCCAGTTTTCCTTTCAGGTTCTCTCGGCCCCGGGTCAGCTCTTCGGCAGTAAATCCCCTGGCCGCGGCTTTGTTCATCTCATCCATGACACATGCCACAGCGTCACCCAGCTTATCAACATTCACCCCGGCGGCCACCATGAAACATCCGGTGTCTGTAAACACTCTTCTGGCCGAGGAGATATAGTATGCCAGGCCCCTTTTCTCACGAATCTCGTGAAAGAGCCGGGAGGACATGGCGCCCCCCATTATCACCGATAATATTTTCAGCGCCGGTTGGATTTTGTCCTCATCACCCGGGATGGGGAATCCCAGGAAAAAGTGCCCCTGTTCCGTATCCTTGTTTATCAAAAGGCTCCTGGCGCCGTTCATGGGGCGGAAAGGCTCCGGGGCGATCTTCCCATGCCCACTGAAGGAGAAATATTTTTCCGTCAGCTCCAGGTTCCGCTCCCGGGTGATGTCGCCCGCCACACACAGCACGCAGTTTTCCGCTGTGTAGTGCAGATCCAGGAACTTAATGAAATCATCCCTGGTGACGGAGCTGACCACTTCCTCCGGACCGGCCACATCCCAGCCCAGCGGCTGGTCGCCGAAGAAATGGCTCTTGAACCCCGTCTGTATGCGGCTCATCGGGTCGTCGTTATACATGCGGATCTCTTCTATGATCACACCGCGCTCTTTCTCTATCTCCGCCGGATCGAATTTGGATCGGTGAAGCATGTCCGACAACACATCGTAGGCTATCTCCGTTTTGCCGGAGGTGAGCTTCACGTAATAGGCCACCCGCTCCTCGGAGGTGAAAGCGTTGAAGACGCCCCCCACGCCGTCTATGGCGGAGGCTACGGCCATGGAGTCGGGGTATTTTTCCGCGCCCTTGAAAAACATATGCTCCATGAAGTGTGAGATGCCGTTGATCTTCTTGGTCTCGTATCGGCTCCCCACCGCCACCATCAGCATTACCGTCACCGAGCGGGTGGAGGGCATGGGCGCGGTGATCACCCGCAGTCCGCCGGGAAGCGTGTCTTTAGTATATGAATGTTCCTGGCTCATTAAGCCTATTCTCCTGATTTCAGTTACAAACGCCGTCCTTGGCGCCAATTTCACATTGTAGCCCCAAGGAGGCCCTTGTGGCAAAAATGATACGGCTTCCATCATCGGGCCAGGCATTTGCCGGGTCGGAGAGGACCCTTTATTTCTGCCTGCTCCCTACTTTACGAAAGAGGCAGATCTAAATTCGGGATGTCTGATAGATGAAGAATCGCATTTCAGCGAGCCAAGAGGGCGCATAGGAAACGATAAAGCCAGGTTCGACAGTTGTGGCCTGAAGGGTTTGGCCTCTCCATTCCCATGGCGGGTAAGGGAGAGGGCATTGGTATAGTCCCCCGGCTAATTTAGAGCCTCTATTCACAATGGGATACAGGCGCCACCTGTCGCCGTGGCCGCGCCACCTGTCGCCGTGGCCGCGCCACCTGTCGCCGTGGCGCTACCTTATCTACCCTTCATGCCCCGGTCCATCTCCCGGTTTGCCTCTTTTGTCTTCATATCCTCTCGCTTGTCATACAGCCTCTTACCCTTTCCCAGGCCTACCTCCAGCTTCACCTTTCCGCGGGCGAAGTATAGCTTCAACGGCAGGAGTGTCAGCCCTTTTTCCTTGATCTGGGAATAAAGCTTTGCGATCTGTCGGCGGTGCATGAGTAGCTTGCGTTCCCTGTCGGGATAGTATTCCTCGAAAGTATTCAGGTTTTTATATGGCGAAATATGGCATCCCACCAGCCACGCTTCTCCATCCTTGATCCGGACATAGCTATCATGGATCTGGATTTTCCCCTCCCGAATAGACTTCACCTCGCACCCTTTCAGGGCGATCCCCGCCTCCAGGCTCTCCAGAATATGGTAGTCGTGACGCGCTTTCCGGTTCTGTATGGAAGGGGTGGCGGCCGCGCGTTTTTTTTCCGCGCTACCGGAATGTTCTTTGCGGCTCATGGCGCTTTCTTTACTCCGCAGCGTTGGCTGGCGCCCGCACCGGCACGCCCCTGGCCATCAGGTATTCCTTGGTCTGGGCAATGGTGTATTCCCCGAAGTGGAATATGGAGGCCGCCAGAGCCGCGTCCGCTTCCCCATCCACCAGGCCTTCGTATATGTGCTCCAGGTTCCCCACCCCGCCGGAGGCGATGACGGGAACACCCACGGCGCGGCTGACTGTGCGGGTCAGGGCTATGTCGTACCCCTGCTTTGCGCCATCCTCGTCCATGGAGGTGAGCAATATCTCTCCGGCGCCAAGGCTCTCCATTCGCCGCGCCCATTCGACTACGTCCAGCCCGGTGTCGTTGCGGCCACCGTGTGTGTATACGTCCCACCCTCCGTTGGAGCGCTTTTTCGCGTCTATGGCCACGGTGATGCATTGGCGGCCGAACCTCATGGAGGCCTCGCGCACGAACTCGGGGCGATGGACCGCCGCGGTGTTTATACTCACCTTGTCCGCGCCTGCCCGCAGCAGCCGATGTATATCCTCCAGCTCCCGCACACCCCCTCCCACGGTGAGCGGCATGAACGCCTGCTCTGCGGTGTGGGCCACCACATCCAGAATGATGTTTCTTTTTTCATGGGAGGCGGTGATGTCCAAAAACACAAGTTCGTCGGCGCCCTGCTCGTCATACGCCTTGGCCGCCTGGACAGGATCGCCGGCATCCACCAGATCCACGAACTTAACACCTTTCACCACGCGGCCCTCTTTCACATCGAGGCAGGGAATGATACGGCGAAGAAGGGTCATGGTGGTTATCGCGGTTTATTGCCGCGCCAGGTCCAGGGCGTCCTTGAGTTTGAGCTCCCCGGCGTATAGGGCCTTGCCGATGATCAGTCCCATCACTCCATGCTCAACCAGCTCCATAACGTCGCGCACATCGTCCAGGTTGGTGACTCCACCGGATACTATGATTGGCAAGTCCACATTGTCGGCGAAATGCTTAACTGCCTGGATATTGACCCCCTGGAGCATCCCATCGCGGGAGATGTCAGTGTATATGATCCCGGCCACGCCCATTTCGGAAAATCGTTTGGCCAGATCTATTGGATTGAGCTCGGCGGTCTCCAGCCATCCCTTGGTGGCCGGCTTGCCGCTTTTAATATCCAGCCCCACCATGATTCGGCCGGGGTACTGGTCCGCGGCAGCCATGATAATGAGAGGATTCTCAATGGCAGCAGTGCCGAAGATAACTTTATCCACACCCAGATCCAGATATGCGGCGGCGGCCTCCACATTGCGGATGCCTCCCCCCACCTGCACCGGCACGCCGACGGTGCGGGAGATGGTTGCTATGATGTCGTTGTTTATGGGGAATCCGGCCCGGGCTCCGTCCAGGTCCACCAAGTGCAGAGCCTTGGCGCCCCCGTCCACCCACCGATATGCCATATCCACCGGGTCGTCGGAGTATTGCACCACTTCGTCGTAGTCGCCCTGACGCAGGCGCACGCACTTCCCATCCAGAATGTCGATCGCAGGATAAATAATCATTTTACTTTCCGGAAAATCCTCTTTGTTGATCATATTGGAACCGGGTGAAATTGCCAAGGGAAAATGGGCGAAGAAACGATCGGCCAAGCGACTTTGCCTGGTGGATCACCGCGCCTGCCGAGGCCGGGGCTCATTCCTTATACTTGCTTTCAGTCAGCATCGAATATGGAAGATGGCTTTTCGGCCTTATTCTTCCTGGCCTCTTCCAGGGAGGCCTTGAAGAGTTCTTCCGTGAGTTTCTTCTGCTTTTCCCGGTTTTCCTTCAAGTTGTCGAAAAAGGCGTCTCGCTTCTCCTTGTCCTTTTGCGTTTTCACAACGGCGTCCTGAAACCTGTCGCCGCTGGATTGCTCCACCAGGGGTTTCCTGGTTTCAGTGATTTGGCCGTTGATCCTGTCGACAAACAAAATAGCGCCGCAACAGGGACAGGAGAGCTTTATATCTCTTTCCATAATCCTTCACACGCTTTGCCTCAGGCGGGTTTATCTTTCTCCTTGGTCTCCCCGGTTTTTGATTCGTTGACGCCTTCCTTTAGAGCCTTTTCGGTTTCCGTGACTGATTTTTTAAAGTTCATTATCCCTTTGCCCAGTCCAGAGCCGATTTCCGGCAGGCGCCCCGCTCCAAACACTATCAGCACGATAAGGAAAATGACAACCAGTTCGAACCATCCTAATCCCATCATTTTTCATATCCTCTCAACGTGGCTTGCCCCGGTTATGATCCCACCAGCCTCGACAGCTTGTCCACCAGCTCCTGCATGATAGTGTCTGTTTTTCGCAGTTTTTCGGAGATGATGGAAGCCAGGTTTTTATAAAGCTTGACGCACAACTCCGGGCGGGTTATGCGCATGACGATTTCGTTTATGCTCATGGCGGTGACGGGGCCTTCCATAACTACGGCCGTGGCTGATCGAGGCGAGTTGTCGATGACCGCCATTTCGCCGAAGCAGTCCCCCTCCTTGAGGACGGATAACTCAATCTGGTCCGGTTTTCCATACCGCTGAACTATCCGCACCTTCCCTTCTATGATTACATAAATTTTGTCGCCCCGGTCCCCCTCTTCGAAGATGACCTGTTCCGGTTTAAAATTTTCCCTGCTGGACAGCTTGCTGATCTCCAGTATCTCCTCATCACTGAAATCAGCGAAGAAGAGATAGTTTTTCTTTAGTGCCTGGATGACGCGCTGTTTTTCAAAGGCGATAACTTTGGGCAATCCCTTGGGGCTCTCCAGCTTGTCGATAAGAAGATCGATGGCGTCGGCCATTTGGCTGGCGAAGCCGAAGCGCTCGTTTGGATTCTTCTTCAGCGACATCATGATGATGCTGTCCACGTCCTTTGCCAGGGAAGAGTCCATATAACTCGGCATTTCCGGATCCTCGTAAACGATCTGTTGCAAAAGTTTTTGCAGACTTTTCGCCTCGTAGGGCCTTTTGCCGACCAGGAACTCGTACATGGATACACCCAGGCTGAATATATCGGTCCTGTGGTCGATCTGCTCTCCCTTGATCTGTTCCGGAGACATGTAGCTGGGGGTTCCAAAGACATCCTTGGTTTCGCTACGGTCCATGATATTCCCGGTGGAAAGCTTTGCCACGCCAAAATCCATGATTTTGGGCTCTTTATTTTTTATAATCAGCATGTTGGCCGGTTTAATGTCCCTGTGCACAACTCCGCGCATATGGGCGTAGTGGAGTGTGCGGGCGGCCGAGCCTATAACGCGCAATTTCTGCGTCAGGCTGAGCTTGTTCCCCTTGATGATCAAGTCTTCCAAAGTGGCCCCTTCAACATACTCCATTACAAAGAAGTGCCTCCCCTGGTCTACCCCGATATCGTAGATAGCGGCGATATTCGGGTGTGAGAGCTTGCCGGCGATCTGGGCTTCCCGCATGAAAGTTTTGTTGATCTCTTCCTCTGAAAGCTGCACAGTGCCCCGCTGAATGTTGATCGTCTTTACGGCGACAACCCTGTCCAGCCCGGTATCCAGCCCCTTATACACAACCCCCATGGCGCCCCTGCCCAGTTCGTCAATGATCTTGTACCGCCCCAGGTTGAAAGGTTCTTTTCTATCCATAACTCTCCATCTGACTTTTTGGCTACGACTTGACATCCAATATATCACATGAGGATTAATTAAGTTTGACAAAACGTGTTGTATTAAATAGAATTAGTCGTTAAGTTCAAATAAATGCTACCTTTAGCTGACATTATTAGGCGAGCATTTGTGCCGGTAATTTGTTATAAATGATGATAAAATAGGGGCTTTACCGGATGGGGGCCTGTTGAAAATATTTGTATGAAAAAGACACCTGGATCTGACGGAGAAGGTTTCGGCACAGCCGAGGAGTATCTCAACGCGGCCAAGAGCATGCGTAACATGGGCGAATACGACCTCGCTCTCAATGTGTGCGACAAGGGAACTGCCAAGTTCCCGAATAACAGCAACGTATACATCCTCAAGGCCCAGATTCTTATCACCAAGTTCAAAAAGGTCCAAAAAGCCGATATCCTGAAAATGGCTCTGGTGTGTCTGGAAAAGGCGATAAAGCTGAATCCGCGCAGCTACCTGGCCAAGATCCTGGCCAGCCAGATCTTTCTGAAGGGCCGCGCCTACAAAAGAGCCCGGGCCGTGCTTCTGGATGTTCTAAAGAACCTGCCCGATGATGAGAAGGCCAAGGTTTTGTTGGCTGAGGCAGAAAAGCACATAGAGAAAAAGCCCAAGGAAGAAAAGCCCAAGGGGGCTGTTGCAAAGCCGACGGCGTCTTCGACTTCCGTTGAATCCTCCAAAGATGACGTGATCGTGCTGGCGGCGGATATTTCCGATGCCGATGGAGTGAAGACCGGCGAGGGTGGCCAATGGGAGTTGGACGAGAAGCTGGTCATCGACACAGCGGAGGACACGGCCGATGACGAAGCGCGCATGGAGGTGTTCGCCGACAAGCTGACGATGTTCAGCCGGCTTGAGGGTATGCAGGGTCTCTTCATCATCGACGCCACGGGGCAACCTTACAAGGTGATAAATAAAAAGAAGCTTGACGAGAACGCCATTCCATCGCTGGTGTTCAACCTTTTCAAGGCTTCGGTGGCCGGCGCCAGCCGCACAAACTTCGGCTCGTTCCAGCGGGGCATCCTTATCGCTCCTTTTGGTACTATAATAATCGTTAACGTTTTTTACGCGACTTTAGCCTTGGTGGTGGACAATGACGCGAACCTGCAAGCCATCGAGGCGCGTATCCAAAGGTATCTTGAGGAGGTAGCCGGATGAGCAACCTGAAGACATCGTTGCGCATGCTGTGCAACAACCAGGACATCCTGGGCGGGATCATAATAACCAAGGATGGTATGCTGATCGAGTCGTACGCTGTGGAAAATCCGATGGCGGAGACGCTTGGCGCCTTGATGTCAAACGTGGCACTTGTGATAAAAACTTCGCTACAGGATCTTGGCCATCAGGAATTCAACAGATATGTGATACAATCGAACAAGGGTCGGATTTATTTGGTGGACTTGGGTAAAGCAGTGTTGATAGCCCTGACGGATTTGAATATTGAGTTGGGTAAAGTGAACATGGCCCTTTTTCAGGCTGCCAACGAGATTAAAAAATCTGGTAGGATAGATATTTGAGATTCCTGATTTTCAGGTAAGGAACTATGCAGATAAATTACGCAAGACGGGAAATATCTTGCAAGATGGTGTTCTACGGCCCAGGTATGAGCGGCAAGACCACCAACCTTGAGGTTATCCATCAGAAGGTCCCCGACGAGAACAAAGGGGAGATGACCTCGATAGCCACCGAAGGTGACCGGACCCTGTTTTTCGACTTTTTGCCTCTGGATCTGGGCAAAGTGAGGGGGATGACCACGAAATTCCAACTCTACACCGTGCCAGGACAGATATACTACGCCTCCACACGAAAGCTGGTGCTCCAGGGCGCCGATGGCGTGATCTTCGTGGCGGACTCGGGTGCCGGCAAGATTGAAGATAATATAGAGTCACTTAAAGACCTCACCAACAACCTGGCGGAGTACGGGATCGAAATTACCGAGGTCCCCCTGGTAATCCAGTGGAACAAGCGGGACCTTCCAAACGCCCTCCCTGTCGCGGAACTGGAAAAGAAGATCAATACGGTTGGCGCCAGCACTATAGAAGCGGTGGCGGCCACCGGCGAAGGTGTCATGGCCACCCTGAAATTAGCCGCGTCCCTGGTGCTGGATCGGTTAAACACCCCGGAAGAAAGCGCCACGGCGGCCCCTGCCGCTCCTAAAAAAGAGGAAGAGGCGCCCGCTCCCAAAAAGGAAGTGTTCGTGGCGAAGGTGGGGGCGGACGCCATATCGCGAACTTTCTTTCTGCAATACTGTCAGTTGCAATACCGTCTGGCTTCCAAGGAAGCCGAGGTGGAGGATTTCAAGAAGTTCAAGAAGGAGGAGTACCTCAAGTTCCTGGATTCTTTGATAAACTACTCCCTGCTACTGCAAGACGCGAAAAAGAGGGCCATAAAGCCGCCGATGGATAAAATTAGCGTGCAGATAGAGGGATTTAAGAAAAAGTTTGGTACACCGCAAGAGTTGGCCGATTACCTGGCTAAGCGGCGCCTGTCACTGGATGCCTTGAAAAACGAGGCGACTAAAAACGAAATTATCAACATAATGATCCAGGAAGTGCTTCCAAACATTAACGAGATGATGAAGATAACGGATAAGGAAATATCCGATTTCTATAACGCCAACAAGGCGAAGTTCAACAACAAATCGCTCGATGAAATCAAGCCAAACCTTGCGAACCTGATCAAGGGCGCAAAGAAGCGTAAGGCGCTTGAGGAATTTTACGGCAAGCTCAGAGGGCAGGCCGAGATTGAAATATTCGAGGATAAACTTTAAAAGGTCGGCATAAGAGCATGAAGGACAATAAACTTCGCCTAAAGCGGCTGGTCTATTACGCTGATGACCTGCAGAAAATAGACAAGCTGATGGAAGAATTCCTCAAGTTGTCGAACGCCAAGTGCATCTTCCTTATCGACAAGGAAGGGCACATGATCAGCAACAAGGGATTAGTGCAGCAAATCAATGGGGATACTTTGTCGGCTTTGGTCGCCGGCTCGTTCGCAGCCACCAAGGAAATGGCCAGGCTTTTGGGCGAATCGGAGTTTTCCGTGATGTTCCACCAGGGTTCCCGGGACCACATCCACATCTCCATCATTGGAGACCGTGCGATTTCCGCCACGATTTTCGATGAAAAGACGACTGTGGGAATGATCAACCTCTATTCCAAGGAGCTTTCCGTGAAGCTGGAGAAGATCTTTGATATCGCTATCAGGAGGGTTAACCAGGAACAGCAGGTGGAAGCGGATTATTCTGAGTCCGTTAAGGACAAGCTCAACGATCTTTTTAAGGAATGACTGACGCAAAGACGCCTGAGCCGGAAATAATGAAATCCATGGGCAGGGCGCTGGTGTTGGTTTATGTCTGCCTCGCTCTGGTCTGCGTCCTTTTCATCGGTCCAGCCTCTGCCCAAGACTCCGAGGAGAAAGATCCCCCAAGCGCCGGCGTTTCCCGAACCACTCTGGCAAATAGCAGTCTTGCGGCCAATCCTGAATTGGCCCAGGCCCTCAGAAAATGGGCTGAGGCCCTGATGGCGGGAGATCCTCAGTCATCTGTGGAGCACAGCGGTAGAATTCTGGAAAGACAGGCCTACATGGGCACCAGAAACATGATACCCGCTGCGGATCTGGCCATCACCATTGGGGAAAAAAGCCTGGAAATCTTCAATTTCGAGGGGGCGCTCATGGCAGGACAGCTTGCCACGCAAGTCGCTCCGGACTATCCTGCCGGTTTCTTTTTCTTGGGTCGGGTCCGCTTTGCGATGAACAGCAAAGATATAAACAGTATTATACCCCACTATATAAACGGAATCAAAGCCACCTTACTGAACAGGCTTGAGCTGGCCAATTTCGTTTCGGATTTCATAAAGTTCCTCTTCGTCTCTCTCTCGGTCACATTTTTCATAGTTTTTCTGACTTTTCTAGTGGTCCACTACAAGGCTCTTTTTTCAGAACTGGTCTCCTTCATCCCTGGGGGCGCAGATGATAAATATAAGCCAATTATTGGCGTAATGGCCCTGCTTGCCCCCCTGGCTCTAGGTGGCGTCTTTCTTTTTATAGCTGTGCTTTCGATTCTCCTCTGGCCCTATATCAGGAAGAATGAGAAGGGTATCATCGTCCTTTTCATCTTGTTGGCTCTCGTGCCCCCCTTGGCTTTCAAGCAAATAGCGAAATTTACAATTCTTCGTGAGGACACCACATATCGCGCTTTATACCTGCTCTCTATAGAGTCGTGGGACTATGAGTCCAAAGCTGTCATCGAAAAGGCCGTGGCCAAGAATCCCAAGAATGAGCTGTTTTTATTCTCCCTTGGCAACCTGAATAAGATGGCGAAGAATACTGACGCTGCCGTGGCTGCCTACGATGAACTGTTGAAGATCCATCCCGGTAACGCAAAGGCGATCGTCAACAAGGCTAATGCCATTTTCCAGGACGAAATCCTGAAGGACAAGGATAAAAAGGAGCAGAACTACGATGAATCCGTCCAGATTTACAATCAGGCCATAGCTGTCGATCCGAATTCCGTTGAAGCTTATTATAACCTGTCGGTGGCCTACGATGCGATGTTGCAAAGCAAGAAATCAACTGCGGCCTACGAAAGCGCTTTAAGGCTCAACCAGCAAAAAACAAAGGATATCGCCAAGGCCGCCATTGGCGCCGAAAGACTTGAAAAGAGAGTTATCGATTTTCTTGTCTCACCTGCTGACTTGGCGCTTTACGAAAAATCTATCCACGCTAGGGTGGACAAGTTGGCGAAAGGATTGTGGGGTTCATATTTTGGGGTCCTCAGCCTGAATTTATACAGAAATATCAGCCTTGCCTACCTCTTCTTTTTCATCCTGATCGCTCTGTTCTGGGAGAGAGGTAGAATCCCCCACCAGACTTGCATCTCCTGCGGGGCAGCGTTCCATCCTCCCATGCGCCTGGAAATGAGCACTCCTAAATGTAACCAGTGCGTCGCGGCTCAAAGCTCCAAGACTGTGGTGACCAGCGTGAAAAAGGATCTGAAAAAGAAGGAAATCCGCGAATTCAAGGATAAAGTAGGTGTCCATGCCGGAATTCTGGACCGCGCCCTGCCGGGCCTGGGAAGGATATACACCAACTCTCCCGCCAGCGGATTATTCTATACCACCATTACCAGTCTTCTTCTGGTTTTCGGCTTGTCGGCCATTTATTTCGGCGTATTGTCAGGATCCATGTCACCCAGCGTTTTAGCCCGGAACAACGCCCCTGCTCTGGTGGCGATGGCGGTTTACTGGCTGAGCATGAACACCGTTTTTTACAAGGAGCATTGATATGGCTCTTAAAGGCAGCCTCGAGGATTTTTCCATAGTCAACATTCTCCAGATGATTAAACTGGAGGGCAAGGTCGGCAAACTGTTGCTAACGGACAAGGACGAGGAGGTGAAAATCACCTTTGACAAGGGAATGATCATCTACGCCGAGGGGGGCGTCGCCCGGGATGAGGCCAGGATAGAAAAGACCTTGATGGCCAATTCCTTCATCAAGCCCGAGGACTGGGCCGCAGTCAAAAAAGCCCATGACGACCAGCTCAAGCCCTACTGGGATCTTTTATCCAAAAAAGTAGAGGCGCCCATTCTGCTGGAGATGATCAACAGGCAAACAGTTGATACCGTCTATTTCGCCCTCCGCTGGATCACGGGGACATACGAATTCACTCCGGTCAAGAACCTGCGATACAACAATAAAGTGATGCGCCCCATGGACGTGGACGGAATCCTGATGGAAGGATGCCGCATCGCCGACGAATGGACCCGCGTCGCCGCGTCCATTCCTCCTTTCGATTCCTTCATCGTAAAAAACATCCTGGGCGATGAAGAACAGGACTCGGGGCAATCATCCAAAAAAGATGACGAACCCAAGGACTTTAGAAACTCGCTGGAATTCGACGTACTCACCGCCCGCGGAGTCACCTTAAAAGATTCACAAATCGCCGTCCTGGCGGTCATAGGTTCTGGCAAAAACATACAGGACATTCTGAACTCCGCCAGGCAGGGAAACTTCATTACTCTCGAAGCCATTTCCGCCCTGTTAACCATGGGTGTGATCAAGGCCAGCAGAAAAAAGGGGAAAACCATGATGGCTGTGGATCAATCAAGCGCCGCAATTCCCCTGGCCATCTGCGCAGTTCTGGCCCTCATGATCGCTTATGGAGTTTATAATCATTTTGTGCTCAGGATGGGGGAAGAGGCCAAAACCAATAATATCGTCATCGTTCAAACTGAAGCCGCGCGGCGTGGGCTCATAAAAGTGGATCGCGCCCTAAAAACTTATTACACCCTAAACAGTGACCTTCCGGAAAGCCTCGAAAGCCTGGTTAATAACGGCTTTCTGAACAAGGCCGACTCCATGGACCCTTGGGAAAATGCGTATATGCTTGAAATCGAAAACTCATCTTTCAAGCTATACTCCACAGGGCCGGATATCGGTCTTGTAACCGACAATATCCACCTGTAGTATCCTGGATCCGGTTTTCGCTATGCCGCCTGGCTTTTTTCCGCATAACAAACTGGCGCCCTGAGTTTCATGACACAGGGTAAACAGAAGGAAACCTCGACCGACCCATTTCTCATATCCTTGCTGGTTATCAGCGATCGAGCCCACGCTGGCCTGCGTCCGGACCAGTGCCGCGACGCCATCGCCCGCTTTCTGAAGGAAAAGGGACACAGGCTCCACTCGATGGAATTGGTTCCAGACCAGATCGACCTTATCCAAAAGACTCTCCTTAATTGGGCCGCCGCAAACCGCCCCCTGCTTGCGCTCACCGCCGGTGGCACTGGCGTTTCCCCCCGCGACGTAACCCCAGAAGCCACCCGCCCAATACTCGAGCGGGAGATACCAGGCATTCCGGAGGCGATGCGCGCGGCGTCCATGAAAATCACATCTTTTGCCGCCCTGTCGCGGGGATATGCCGGATTCATTGGGCCCATGCTGGTGGTGAACCTCCCTGGCAGCCCAAAGGCAGCCGTGGAAAATCTGGCGGCCGTTTTCGACGCTCTGGAGCATGCCATGATCAAGGCAATAGGTGATATGGGGGACTGTGTTCCCAAGCCAGCGATCTAGCGTGTTACAATGATCCCTGGATCGGGGTCCCTGGATCAGATCGCTTGTTGTCATTGCCTGGGCATGGGATGTCATATACGTTGGGCCAATCATCTGGCCCACCTTGCCCGCAACGTGGCAAGCGCATAAATATTGAAAAAGTGAATCGTGTATCTTGGCCGATTTTTATTAGTTTGCATCTCATGTTCAACCAGGAAAGCGTAAGCGCTTCGTAAAGGAAAATGTTCTATGACCGACCGCCATCCTGTCTGTGTCATCGGGGCAGGCGCCTGGGGCACTGCGCTGGCCTGGGCCACTGCCCAGAACAAGGCCCCGGTCCGTTTGTGGGCCCTGGAGCCTGAGGTCGCCGAAAGCATAAACTCAAGTCACGAAAACAAAACCTTTCTGCCCGGTGTCGAGCTGCCCACCAACCTTACTGCCACATGCGACATGGCCCAGGCTGTTGAGGGTTGCCGGGTCATCCTTTTCGTGGCCCCTACCCAGTTCATGCGCGCCACCCTGGCCAGGCTGGCAGACGTGATCCCCGCAGACTCCGCCCTGGTTTCCGCAAATAAGGGGATAGAGAACAAAACCCTGGCCCTGCCGCACCAGATTGTGGCGGAAATGATGCCAGAGAGTATTTCCAACAGGTTCTGCTGCCTTTCAGGGCCCTCTTTCGCCAAGGAACTGGTGAAGATGCTTCCCACCGCCGCCACCATCGCCAGCCGTCACGAGGCTGCTCTCCACGATGCCCAGGAGGCCCTCTCCACCCCATTCTTCCGCCTCTACGCTCACGAAGATGTGGTGGGAGTGGAGCTGGGAGGGGCGCTAAAAAATGTTATAGCCATAGCGGCCGGACTCAGCGATGGATTGGGCTTTGGTCACAATACCCGCGCCGCCATAATAACCAGAGGCCTTGCGGAGATAGGACGCCTGGGTGTGGCCATGGGTGCGGAGCCGAAAACGTTTTCCGGTCTCTCCGGCGTTGGCGACCTGGTTCTCACCTGCGCCGGCGATCTTTCGCGTAACAGAACGGTTGGGCTGAGACTTGGACAAGGGGAAAAACTTTCTGACATCACCCACGGATGGAAGGCCGTTGCCGAGGGTATTGCCACCGCTTCTTCGGCCTATCACCTGGCGGACCGGCACAGGGTGGATATGCCGATTGTAAACCAGGTGTATAAAACACTATATGAGCATAAGGATCCCCGTTTGGCGGTGACCGACCTTATGGGACGCGAGCTACGGCCGGAATTCTGACTACTGTGAAGAGGGGCGCCTCATAATTTCAAAGGAATTATTGACCCCCCGATGGCGTCCAATCATGTATAATCTTTAAATTTTGTTCAGGTTGAAATATGAAAATCAGCGTTGTAATGCCCGTCTATAACGAGGAAGCTTACCTTGAAACCATCGTGCGAAAAGTGGTGGAGCAGCCCCTTTGGGAGACGATGGAGCTAGAGCTGATAATGGTGGATGACAAATCCAGGGATTCAAGCACAGATGTAATGGACCGGCTGGCCAAAGAAGATCCCCGGCTCAAAACCGCCCGGCACGAAGTGAATCGGGGAAAAGGAGCCGCCGTGCGAACCGGATTTTCCATGGTCACCGGGGATGTGGTGTTGATACAGGACGCCGATCTGGAGTACGACCCGCGCGAATATCCCGAATTACTCGTGCCGATAGTCAGTGGCGAAGCGGATGTGGTGTACGGCAGCAGGTTCATGGGAGGCCAGCCGCACAGGGTGCTTTTCTTCTGGCACATGGTGGCCAATAAGGGGCTCACATTGATGTTCAACATGGCCAGCAACATGAACTTTACCGATATGGAAACCTGCTTTAAGGTTTTTAGAACTGATGTGATCCGTAGGATCAGCCTGCAGGAGAACCGTTTCGGTTTCGACCCGGAGATCACCGCCAAGGTTACTCGACTAAATGTGCCAATTTACGAGGTGGGTATTTCCTACCATGGACGCACATATGCGGAAGGAAAAAAAATTGGACTAAAGGACGCCTTCCGGGCCGTCTACTGCATTATCAGGTATAACTTTTTCTAGTATCGCCCAGTTCCCATCCATTTGATCCTGACTTGTTCAAGCATAAAAAAAACCCGGGCGATGTGCGCCCGGGCCATGGTATTCCGGAGTGAGACGAGCTCCGCGCCCTTTATTGGACAAGGGCGCGATGAATCAGGTCAATCGTAATAGCCGTACATGTCGTTGCTAAAATAGACCCTTATCTTCTCTTCAAATTCCAGCTTGTGCCCCACTGTGCCATTTCCAGTAATAACCACCGGCCTGGCCAAAATGTCGTAGTAGCCAAAGTGGTATCCCACATGGAACGGTATCCTGGCGTGGCCCATCTGGTCTACTCTCTGGTAAAACCAGCCATCCAGCCCGAGACAGGCATACTGATAGGCGTAGTCGCCACACCACTCTGTATACCCATAAGTTGTTGCTCCAGTAGTTGAATCGACCGCGACATCCAATCCGACAACGGAGGGCCAGCCCGTGCCACCTGGGAAAAAGAACGCCACATGGGTGCCCGTTCCCCGTAAATAGCCGACCACCTCTGCCCTGCCCCCCCTGTACGCCGTGTTTCTGGGAGCCCCTGGCACAGAAAGGTTGGTCACCCACCCTTCCAGCTTTGTTTCCCTGGTGCTGTTGGGTGGATAACTGGAACTGACATCGGTGCAGCCCGTATAGACAAACGTCAGGGCCAGTAACAGGAATGCGTCAGCCAAGCCATTGCGCAATGTATGTCTCGTACTCATTGATTCTCTCATTTTATATCCTCCGGAATATACCTGTTTCGTCTTATCAGTCATGTGGAAAGCCGGTTCAATTCTATCGCCTCTCTTATCTCGCCTAAAGTAACGTCATCGCGTATTCCGCTCTCTCCGATCCCGGAGAGAAGGGCAAACCTTATCTTTCCGGCCTTTACCTTTTTATCGCTCTCCATAGCCTTTAGCAGGCTTTTTGTGCTCAATCCGGCTGGTATAACGGCGGGAAGGCCTGCCTGGCGTATCAGGCGGGTGATCCTTTCCTCATCCTTTTTCGCCAGCCCCCCCTTCATCCAGGAGAGTGTGGCGGCCACGGACATACCGATGGCTACCGCATGACCATGTTTGAATGTCTTGTAGCCTGTCACCGCTTCTATGGAATGTCCCACCGTATGACCGAAGTTCAATATGGCCCTGCGGCCAGCCTCCAATTCGTCCTTTTCCACCACTTGCGCCTTGATTTTGCAGCTTGTCCTCACCGCGCGTTCCACCACCTTTGGCTCCATCCGGAGCAACTGTTCCATGTTCCTTTCAAGGAAACTGAAAAAGCCAGCCGAGGCGATGGCGCCGTACTTAATCACCTCCGCGACTCCGCACAGGACCTCCACCCTGGGCAGGGTCGTCAGCGCCGATATATCAGCCACCACCAGACAGGGTTGGTGAAACGATCCGATCATGTTCTTTCCCACCGGATGATTCACACCTGTTTTCCCCCCCACCGAGCTGTCCACCTGTGCCAGCAGGGTGGTGGGTATCTGGGCCACCTTCACACCACGCATGTAGGTAGCCGCCGCAAAACCGGCTATATCGCCTGTAACTCCTCCACCAAAACCGGTGACCACGCAGCCCCGGTCGTACCCACCCCGGATCAGGGCATCGTGTACCCTGGCCACCGAGGCCATGTTCTTGTGCTCCTCGCCTTCCGGCAGAATTATCTTCCGCCACTGAACCGACACTTTTTCCAGGCTTTCATACAGCCTGCCGCCGTGGAGCCTTTCCACCCGGCGGTTTGTCACCACCAGCGTCCTTTTGCCGCTTCTCGCGATCAGGGCGCCAGCCTTTTCCAACGCTCCCGCCCCGATCCATATTTCATACGAGCGTGAGCCAAGCTCCACCCGCTCCTTAACTACACTCACCGGCGTTTATTTTTCAGATTGCTCCGTCCAGTCTCCTATCCCGTTCCTGTGGCTTTGGATCAGGTTGTAGGTGCTATCTGTACAGGAATCGTCAAAAACGTATCCTCTACCATAAACGTAATGGGAAGAATATATCCGGTGATTGAACCGGCGCCCTTAACCGTGATTTCAAGTCCGAATCTGGCGATCCCGGAGTAATCGGTTTCCCCAAGGGTTGTTGTATCCGCGCCACTCATATGCACCGGCACGTTGGGAACCAGGTTGCCGTTTGAATCAAAAACGCGCACCATAAATATTACCGATGCCGGGGGTACTATTGAATGGGGAGTAACCGTTGCTTCGAAATAGTACAAGCTTGGATACGTGGGGCCCACCGGCCCCACATGATGGTCGGCGGTTGATTCGCTCTCCATGGAACTGCATCCGGCCATCAATAGTGATACCACAAAAACCGTCAACGCCATCTTTACCATTTTCTTATAGGCCATAATCCTTCTCCTGCTCTTCAGCGCCATGTCAATCCACGATCTTCGGGGAAATGAATATTAGTAACTCTTCGCCAGATTTGTTTATGGCCGAGTTCCGGAATAGCCACCCGATCAAGGGAATATCACCAAATCCGGGAACCTTCTTCTTGGCGTTATTATCCGTGTCCTTGAACAATCCACCGATTACCGTGGTGCTGCCGTCCATAATCAGCACTTCGGTTTGGGCCTGCTTTGTCAGGATCGGTGGCGGGCTATCGGCGCCACCCCGGTTGGCGAAGTCCGCCTCATCCTTGTTTACAGCTATCGTCATTCGCACGTTTTTGTCTGGGGTAATGTGGGGCGTCACCTTCAGCGACAGGGTCGCCTTCTTGAAAGAAGTGGTGGTGGCGCCGTTTTCGCCCGAGGACTGGTACGGGATCTCGCGGCCCGACTCTATGGTAGCCTCCTTGTTGTTCATAGTAGTTATCTTGGGCATGGAGATTATCCTGCCGTTTCCAGAGTTCTCCATTGCCATCAGCTTGGCATCCAGCAAGGCCACTCCGTTTACATGGCCCAGGGATATCCCCACAGCCCCTGTGGTGCTGCTGGTCCCCAGGTTCACCGCAGCGCCTCCGGCTGGCTGGTTCGGTGAACCGGTCGACGCGCCTGTGACACCTATGGTATTCGGGAAGTTCTGGTTGGAAACGCCATTCCAGAATCCACCCCATATTATGCCCAGCTCCTGGGCATGGCTGTGTGTAACTTCCACGATCCTGGCCTCGATGAGCACCTGACGCTCTTTTTTGTCCAAAGCCCGAATCAGCTTCGCCATTTCGCCTATTCTGGCCTTGGTGTCCTTGATGATCAGGATATTTGTGCGATCATTGATCTCAATCTTGCCCCGTTCACTCTTGATCGAATCGAGGTTTCCTTTCATCTTGCTGGCGCTTTCGTAGTTCACCTCAAAGATTTTCGTATAGAGCGGCTCCAGATCAACCTCCACCTTCTTTAGAGCCTCTTCTCTCCTTCTCTCCTCTTCGACCGCCTTTGCGGTGGATACGCGAATTATGTTGCCTTCCCGGATCATACCCATGCCGGTATTCTTCAGTATCACCTCCAGTGCCCTGTCCCACGGCACGTTTTTGAGTTTGATTGTCACATCAGCCTTCACGTCACCGGATGTGATCACGTTCAGGTTTGACACATCGGCGATGATCCTCAGAATATTATGGATGTCGGCCTTGAAAAAGTTCAAAGAGATTCTTGCGCCTTCATAGGTCTTCTCGTCGAATTCGAATTCATCAACAGGTTTCATCTCCTTAAGCTGCGCCTCCTCTGGCGCCGCCGCCAGGGCCACCAGAGCCTCGTCGCCCACGTCCAGGAATATTTTATCTCCCTCACTGGAAACGTTGTACAAGGAGGACTCAGACAGGTTCACAACCACCTTTACCATAGGCTTTTCCCCAGTTGAAAACTGGAATACAGCCACATTGGATACCTTGGATTCTTCCACGTTCACGTTGATAAGGCGCTCGTCGCTTTTGTCCATGACCGCGCCGGGCAAATCCAGTGTGAGCCTGTTCATATTTTCTCTGGAAAGAAGCATATAGGGAGAATTGGGGTGTGACATGGTCACCACCACGCGGCTTAATCCTTTATATTGTTTGAATTCCACGTTATTCAGCTTCAGCGCGGCGCCCTCCTGGGGTCCGGCCAGCAAGATCGCATCCTCGCCCTCGATGGGGGCTGCGGCGATCTCCTCCACCATCGGTTCCACCGGAATTTCCATCGCCTGAAGCTCCTGGGCCGCCTCCATGACGGGCGATTCCTGGGCCGCCTCCATGACGGGCGATTCCTGGGCCGCCTCCATGACGGGCGATTCCTGGGCCGCCTCCATGACGGGCGATTCC
>Ga0224496_10000869_pt1 | contig 19803 bp, 15 predicted proteins | sample SF_Jul11_sed_USG_2_FD_168127 | JGI IMG/M metagenome (GOLD analysis project Ga0224496, IMG submission 168127) | Sediment microbial communities from San Francisco Bay, California, United States - SF_Jul11_sed_USGS_8_1 | ecosystem: Environmental > Aquatic > Marine > Sediment | place: USA...
CGAGGATACAGAAGCCTTGCGCGACTCCAACTTAATGACCGCCCAAGAGATCGAGGCAGAACTTGCGCCACTCATGCTCCGATCACGGCGGGAGGCGATGGACTCAGGAATCCTTAAGGACGTCACGCCCCTTGCCCAAAGTATCGGACTGGAATTTTCCGTTGGCATGACCAATCCTCTATGGAAACAATATATTACGTCATCTCCTGACTTCACCGAAGAACATATTCAATCCCGTTTACGTGACACGTTGGTGGCCGTGCGCCTTCGGCTCGCCAGCCTCAAGACGCCCACGCCATTAGTGGACGTCCCGGTTTTGCTGGAATTTGCCCCGGAACCCACGCCACAACTCTGCCTCACCTTCGCGTTATTCCATAAAGACCCGGTTGAAGGAGACTGCTTGCTGCTCATCCATCCTGGAGAAGTCTTTGCCACCCGCCAATCCTTCGAGAATAATTAAGGGGTGAGTACACCCGGCTTCCTGATTTAGCTTCGCTCATCAAGAGAGAGTGCCTCGCTTCCCTGCTGGATCCAGCTCCAAGCCCAAGAGAACCCAGCATCATGCATCGATTCCTTTCTGTAGCAGGGCCCACCCCAAAATTTCCGCATCCCTAGAAAAGATTTCCCAGCCAAACCAACCTGCCCTTCCTGCTTCATTCAACATGAATATCCGCGAACAAAGAGGCAAAGCAGTCAGTCCTGTCTCCAGAGACACCCATGCCTCATCACCCTCAGCATTCTTTTCCATTTCGTGGCCATGCCGAAAAACTCGTCAGGGATTCGAGCCCTCTGCCTATGGTGAGGAATACTCACATTCTTCTTTTCTCCGGATATGGTGCATGCCGAATTTCTTGATCGCCTTGAATCGCTCACCTCCTTGCCCCAAAGCCAGCACCAACAATTGGACCAGTTCCCCAAAAGATCCGCAGAGAAAAACCCCAAGCCGATATCCTGAAGCTGGCAGTTAAAGGAACGAAAGCCATCCTGTGCTTCGCGCATTCGGCAGGCCTGCCTTGTGAGCCAGCCAATCGACTCCGGGGGCAGCATGAACAACGCTTGCCATGCTATCCCAAATTGGTGAAAAGCCCGTTCATCCGGAGCAGACTGGGTAGCGGGTCGAAACGTTGAAAACCACCAAACTGCCGAATTGGGATTCGGAGATGAGATACCCACGGAAATGTGCTACAAAAGGGATCCCTTTGCATTTTTTTGCCACAGGCAACTCATAAAGGTCGGAATATTCTGAGTACGCTTCCAACACCTCTAACAGAACACCCTCCCAATCCCCTTGGAGGGAGAACCTTAATTGTGGATCCAACCCACCCGAAGTGCTTTGCGCTCCCCAGCGAAGCCTTGAAACAGGCGGAATCGACCGATCAGATTTTCATCCGTCCGGGAATATATGAAGACCGCCTGGTCATCACCGAACGACCAATTTATCTCATCGGCGCCGGTCGCGATCAGGTCACCATTTTTAGTCGACGAAGCGGCCCCTGCTATCTCCAACGAGTCTCAGGGGGGCATATCAGCGGGATCACGTTTCGCTATGTCGGCAGCGACCAACATTCTGCCCTGAATATTTTGGATTCGACCTGCACCATTACCCAATGTCGGGCGACGGAAGGCCTCTTATCCGGGATAGTCATTTACGGACCAGACTGTCGACCAACGTTACATGGCAATGAGATTTGTCATAACAGAGAGTCAGGCATTTTTTCGTTTGCCGGAGCTCAGCCTTACCTGCGGGAGAATGAGTGCTTTGGGAATCATCACTTTGGCATAGCCGCCCGGGACGAACACACGCGGCCTGACGTCATCAACAACATCTGCCGAGACAATATGCTGAGTGGGCTCCTGCTTTTCTCTCAAGCACAGGCGCTCATTCTCGACAATACGTTTCAAAAGAACGTTCAATGGGGCATCGTGCTGACACCAGACTCCGAACCAACCCCCAAGGCAGAAGACTTACCGCAGTCCAATCATTTCACCGATAATCCTCGCGGGGCATACACTATCACCTCCGAACCCCTCGCTGACATTGGTCGGTAGCCTCACTCGTCAATCATCAGCGAAACCAACAAGCTCGCACTTCAAGATGCTGGAGGGCGAAGGTCTATGATAAGGTCAGAATCTTGATCATGAATAGGGAGAGTGAGTGGGAATGAACGACCAACTCTGGCATCAATTCAATGCAGTCTTAGGCAGTCTCACTGTCACGGTGGGGCTCTGGGTCTTAATTGGCGCCCTCCCGCTTCCCATAGTAATTGCGGCAGGGCTTGGACTCGCGATTCTGCTGGCCTGGAAATGCCCGTCTAAGGGATACATCTGGGCCATCTGCACGTTGCTGTTGGGTGTGGAGAGCATGGCATGGCCAATAATGCAAATGGCCGATCTACAAAAATTAGGCCCTGAACCGCCCCTAGAAGAAATGGAACGGATCTTTACCGCCGTCTTATTTGGGCTCTTCTCCGGTGTGTTTTGGATCACGTTTGCCTACGGAATCTTCAAACGCACCCACGGCCCACTCATCCCTGTAACTACTGCCCCAACGGTCCCTCAAACCAAAAATCAAAAAAAGAAATCCAAACAAAACTCACGATAATCTTTTCAAGATTACAAGGGTAGCTTCAGAACCGAGACTCATCAGACTTCGTAACGGCCCCTCAGGGTTATACGACCCGCCGATTGGCAAGACCCCTCCAGTCTTTGACGGTGAACACCATGCCTATACGCATTCTGTTCTGGTGCACTTCATTTTAGAATATGGTGCTGATGGGCCGTGTAGTGAACAACGACCCGCTTATGAAGAGTCAGCTGCTTCCCTTTCTTGAACTACGAAGCGCCTACTTCACCAACCTGGGCTATTTTGTGCGCTATGGACTAGCACAAGGCTAGTTCTCAAGCACCCCGGTGATGAAAGCAGGGAAAATCTTTCGGGTTTCCTTCCCATTTATACTAACTTATAATGAATTTTGTGTATAAATAGATATAAATTGGTATAATTCGGTCATGGATCCTATCAAAAACCCATTTTCTCCCGGTGCGGGTTCTCCCCCGCCAGAACTAGTTGGACGCGACCCAGTTTTAGAGCAAGCCAGGATTCTGCTCGGAAGAGTACGACAAAGGCGTCCCGAAAAGAGCATGTTGCTCACGGGCCTTCGCGGCGTGGGCAAAACAGTTCTGCTTAACGAGATCAAACGAATGGCAGATGATGATGGATACCGAACCATCTTTATTGAGGCACACGAAGGAAAAGCACTCGGTCCGTTGATTGCCCCGTATTTGCGAAGTCTCCTCTATGACCTGGATCGAATTGCGGGAACCGGGGACAAAGTCAAACGTGGGCTAGCTGTTCTTCGGAGTTTTATCGGAGCACTCAAACTCACGATGGGTGATATCAGCATCGGATTGGATATCGAGCCAGAAAAGGGCGCAGCAGATAGTGGCGATCTGGAAGTGGATTTGCCTAACCTATTCATCGCCATAGGTGAGGCTGCCGCTGATCGGAAAATCCCCCTCGCTCTCTTCATAGATGAAATTCAATATTTCAACAAGAAGGAATTGGGTGCCCTGATCATGGGGATGCACAAGATTCAACAGCATCAACTACCCATAGTGCTGTTGGGTGCGGGGTTGCCTATTCTTCCTAGTTTAGCCGGTGAGTCGAAATCCTATGCCGAGAGGCTTTTTAGTTTCCCCAATATTGGTGCATTGTCACAGGAAGAGACGGCCAAGGCCTTGCAAGACCCTGCGCAAGAGGCTGGAATCGTCTTCGAGTCCGCAGCATTAACAGAGGTGTACAACCTGACCAAAGGGTATCCGTATTTTTTGCAGGAATGGGGGTATGTCGCATGGAATGTCGCGACGTCCAGCCCAATTACATTGCAGGTGATTCAAGATGCCACGTTAACGGTCATTCCCCGGCTCGACGAAAATTTTTTCCGTGTTCGCTATGAGCGGCTCACGCCAAGTGAAAAAAACTTTTTGAGGGCAATGGCAGAACTCGGACAGGATGCACATCGTACTGGCGATATTGCCGAGATATTGGGAGTTAAAGTGACAAGCCTTGGTCCAGTTCGAGCCAAACTGATTAACAAAGGCATGATCTATAGCCCCGCACATGGTGATCTAGCCTTCACCGTCCCGTTGTTTCGTGACTTTATGATTCGGACGATCCCTACCTTTCAATAGTAAGTGGAATTATGGACTTTTGGATCGCCGCTACCCTCACCCATGTCTCCCTCTTCGCCCTCAACCTTGAATTCAAGGGCAGACAAGCTCCCCGAGTTTTCGCACCACTGGGGTCGGTGAACCGCGACTTCAATACTCAGTATCTTCAACAAGATCTTGATGATTCGCTTGTCCTTTGCGTTGATCTGACTGCGGCATGCCCTTGCCCTTTCCTGCCACGATTCCTGGAAATGCGTAAGCCAGATTCTGAACAATCCAAGCTTAATGAATGTCGATCGGATCGACGTTGATTTCACAGATGACGGGGTCTTTCGGAAATTGCTCCTTGAACGCTTGCTGAATTTTTCGAAGGGCCTGTTGCGTTCCTGGCAAATCTGCCGTTTTGATTAGGAAGAGCATGCGATTCTTTTTGGTGCTCCCCGATTTTTTTGAGGCCATCGGCCCCAAGACCATTGGCCATGCGAACATTCTTTTTCCTTCTGACAGTGAGGCTCCCATCAAACCACAGGCAGTCAACTGTTGCGCTAAAAAATCGACCACTCGTTGCACTCGACTCGCTTGCTCACCGGTGACCACCAACAGGATGGCATGCGTGGCAGGAGGGTAGCCTAAGGCTTCTCGCAGTTCTAATTCCTGGTCATAAAATAGGCGTGGGTCATGTTGGGCGATCGCTTGAAGCACGTGATGCTCCGGCATGCGGGTTTGCAGAATGACCTGTCCAGGCTGTTGATCACCCTGCGCTAAGGCCACGGCACTCGAAAGGAGATGATAGGTACGCTCGGCGGAACGAAAATCAGGAATATGCAGACCGAGATCAGCTTGAGGCAAGGCTATCAACGGGGCAGTCAATGGCGTGGGTTGGTGAAGCAAAAATTCGGTTCCAATCAGGATCTGGGTCTTTTTCTGTCGGAATTGTTCCAAGATCTGCATGGCTTCTTGTTCTGTCTTGACGTTATCACGGTCAAACCGAGACAAAGCACGTCCAGGAAATAGGCCTGCTATCTCTTCTTCCAATCGTTGCGTGCCCATTCCTGAAAATCGAAAGATCCTTCCTTGGCAGGCCGAACAGACTTCGGGAGCAGCCTGACTCTTGGCACACAACGGACACACCAACCGAGCCGGACGTTGAAACAATTTGAAGGCCACTCCACAGTTTCCACACGTCGGAGCCTGGCCACAATCTCGACAAATCAGGGATCGGGAAAACCCTTTGCGATTCAGAAGAAGAATAACTTGTTGGCCCGCCTCCAACGTGCGCGCCATACCATCCTGTAACGCCAGTGACACCGGAGGACCAAAGGGCAAGGACGCCATATCGACGATCTCTACCGAGGAAACATGGGGACCCGAGGATTCTGAGGGAAAGGTGATCTGCTCACGAAAGCGGGCATAGGTTTCTAATGACGGGCTCGTGGTGCCATAGACCACCAAGGCTCCTTCAACCTCTCCTCGCATCTGCGCCACCTCCCGTGCATGATAATAGGGAAGATGTTCATCTTTGTATGATGAGTCCTCTTCCTGTTCAACCCACACGAGACCGACGTTGGAAAGAGGCAGAAACAACGCCGAACGTGTTCCCACCACAATTGCCGCCTGCCCTTGTCGGATGCGTTCCCATCTGGCAGAACGGTCATATGACGAAAGATGGCCATGATACACCTCGACCTGATCCTTCCACATCTTTCGCAAATTTTCTGCTACCGTTTCCGCTTGATGAACCTCAGGCGTCAGCACCATCGCCTGTTGCCCTTGCTGGCAGATGACTTGAATCGTTTTCAGAAGAAGATTCTGTCGTAACGATTCGGCACTCACCACAGAAACTTCCTGAAACCCACCAAGCCTAACCCCACTTGAAATGGCTTGCCACAGGGGGGCCTCTCCATTCTCCAACGCCAGTTGTTCGACAGGAGCTTCGGCGACGTACCGAGCTTGTTGATCAAAAAGATCTAATAAATCTGGAGTCGATGGCTTTTCCTTTCCACGTCGTGCATGGCTCTGGCCAAGGGACTTGGAACGGGAAGGGACCGAGGTCCGCTCAACAACCCATCCTTTCTTTTTGACAGAGACCAGCGTGGCAGACGCATGCTTCATCGATTGCGTGAAGGAGGAACGAAGCAACCCATTGGGGACACATTCCAATTTGCGAAGCACGGCCTTCACCTCTTCCGGGAGTGATCGATTCACAATGGCCGTACGCCCTTCCTCTGTGATAAAGAGACGCTTGACCACCTTAACTGAATGGGGGGGCACAATGAGCCGCAAGCAGGCCGCCAACGGGGCAAGATAATAATCCGAAATTTTTTCTATGAGCTGGAAGAGGTTGCGGCCAAGATGAGCCGGTCCCCCCTCGGTTTCCACAGCCAGAATTTCGCGTAAGGAGGTGTAGCGGACCTGCGTGGAGGTCCCCACTCCCGATTGCTGTTCGAACAGACTGACTACCAACCCTGACACCACCCCAGATCCTAACGGCACAGTAACCTGGGTTCCTATGTGGAGATGCGCGAGAAGGGGTGGAGGAACTTGATAGGTAAAGACCTGAAATCGCCGACCCGGCAAGACCACATCAGCCAGCATGGGGAACCAACGCCTTCGTGGGGGAATATTTTCTCACAACAACCTTTCTTTCTTTTCACCCAATGGACTTCTGAACAGTCAAGCACCCTCCTAGACAGAATGCCATCTGAAGTGCCACACTTTTCTTATGAGTGCCCATTCACCTTTTGTGCCGATAGGCAACAGGTTTCACGTCCGCACATCCCTTGGCTGATCCTTTTTGATGGCATTTGCGGATGGTGTACCGATTGGGTGCGCTTTGTGATCAGAAAAGATGGTGAATAGATGAGGGATTGGCCACATCTGTCGCTTGAGCTGAGAGACATATCAAGGAATCATCACCCCCAGCACACAGGTACCAGAATGCTCACAAACATGGAGGCAAGAACATGGGAGGATTGGAATTACTTGGATTATTAGCGATTGTCATCGGAATCATTGGAGTCATCGTGCTGCTGAAAAGCCGTCAAAAATCAGACCGGTAACGTGTGGGCTCAGCTGCAGAAAGGGCTTTCACACATCAGATTGCTTTTTGAGGCGGCGGTCCAGAGCAAATCGCGTAATTCCCAGGTGTTTAGCGGCCAGGCTTTTATTGAAATCCGAGACGCGCATCACCTCATCAATAAGCGTATTCTCAATATCCCCCAACGTGTGCTCGCCTAAACGCATTTCAATGCGCACCACCGGTTGATTCCCTTGCGTCACCACATTCACCGCCGAGTGCGGGACTTCCAGCACTTCCCTCGGAAGATCACCACTCGCCAAACTCTGCCCCCGGCAAAAAATCACTGCCCGTTCAATAATATTTTGTAATTCCCGGATATTGCCCGGATACCCATAGCGTTCCAAGAACTGCTGCGCCTCGGGATCGATGGCCGTCACATCCTTGCCGAGATCTTTGCTATGCACAGCGAGGGTTTGCAAACACAGGGGAATGATATCTTCAATGCGTTTCCGCAAGGGTGGAAGATCCAGCGAGACGACATTCAATCGAAAAAAAAGATCTTCGCGAAAGATACCCTGAGCCACATCTTTCCGGAGATCACGATTGGTCGCCGCGATCAACCGGAAGTCCACATCAATATCTTGGCGACCTCCTAGACGTCTAAACGACCGTTCTTGAAGCACCCGAAGCAACTTGGCTTGCATCGTGGGATTCAGATCGCCGATCTCATCGAGGAACAGCGTGCCACCTTCGGCCTGTTCACAGAGCCCAGGTTTTCGTTGATGGGCTCCGGTAAACGCACCCCGCTCATAGCCAAACAACTCGCTTTCAAAAAGCTCTTGGGGAATAGCCGTACAATTCACCCCCACGAATGGGCCCTGTGCTCTGGGACCATTATGATGGAGCACACGTGCCACAAATTCCTTCCCCGTCCCGGTTTCCCCAAACAACAACACGGTGGTCTTCAGATTTTGGGCCATTTCCTGGATCTGTCCGACTAACTCCTTCATGCTGGGGCTGTTGGACACTAAACTCTGAAGAGCATACCGGCCCGGTCGATCTTGTGTTTCAAAGTCGATACGGCGACGAAGGGTCAAGTATTCCAATGCCCGATCCACCACGGGTTCGACCCCTGACAGATCCACACTTTTGATGAGGAAGTCATACGCGCCCAGCCGCATGGCCTCGACGGCATCCTCGACCGTGCCATAGGCGGTGAGTAAAATGACTAAGCTTTGTTGCGTTTTTGCGCGAACCTGCTTCAAGGTTTCAATCCCACTCATGCCCGTCATTTTCAAGTCCAGCAAAATGATGTCGGGCAAATCATGGTCAAGAGCCACGAGCAACGCCTCACCCGAGTCAAAGCTTCGAACATCCTGATGGCGTTTCGCCAATCGTCGGCTAATCGCCTGGCGAACCACTTCATCGTCATCCGTCACAAAAATTGTTGCGCGCATCTTTTACACCGTTGAAAGTTGAACCTGGCACGCACAAGGCAGCCAGATCGAAATCGTCGTCCCAATAAATTGTTGACTCTCCACATGCATCTCCCCACCATGCGCATCCACAATATTACGACAGATCGCCAGACCCAGTCCTGTTCCACGAACCTTTCCCGTCGTAAAAAATGGTTCAAAAATTCTGGAGATCACATGAGGATCAATCCCTTTACCCGTATCCTCGACGGTTAATCGAAGACCTTGTTGATGCTCATAGAGTTCTTCTCGAATGGACAGATGCAGGGCAGCATTGTCGGGCATGGCTTCAATCGCATTCTGAAGAATGTTCAACACGACCTGCTTGAGTTGATCTCGATCGGCATGAAGCGCCCGCACATGCGTCGGCCAATGATGGTGGACCTGAATGGCTTTTTGTTGCACGGACGTTGATAAGACCTGTAAGGACTCCTCCAATAATTCTTCGAGTTGAAAGGCGACCGGGATGAGATCGCGTGGACGTGCATAGTCGACGATTTGATTCACAATGCGATCCAAGCGACGCGTTTCTTTCAAGATCGTTTGCAAATCGTCTCGACGAGAATCCCCTTCCGCAAAATCGTCTAACAGCAAGGACGCCGTAGACCCAATTCCTACTAAAGGGTTCCGTATTTCATGAGCAATCCCTGCTGCCACTTGGCCTAAGGTCGCCAGCCGTTCCGATCGGCTCAATTGTGCACGCATCTGCTCTAAAGCCGTGATATCCACATTAAAGCCTTGATACACCAGAGTCTGACCTGATTCATCCTTGATTGGGACCGCACGACTCAAGACACGTCGCACCGCGCCATCCTTATGCAAAAATCGGAACACGCGCTCAAAGGATTCACTTTGAGCCTGAGCCTGACGAAAGGCTTCTTGGACAGACACTCGATCCTCAGGATGCAAGGCTTCCCACATCCCTTCCGGATCTAAGACCTCCTCGGGGTTTCGGCCAGCCAAAATCCAATTCTGGCGATTGCTGAAAATCACCCGATCTTGCTCAACCGTAAAAATCCCGATAGGCGCGTAATCGACGATTCCTCGGTAGAGGGCCTCGGAAGAGGTGATGTCTTGATTAAGTGTCCGCAACTCCTGTTCTGAATGCTCAATCTGCTGAATATGCTGATGGATTTGGGTCCCCATCCTGTGCATCACCCGGGTTAATTCTCCGATTTCATCATGCCGATCCAAAACAGGGACCATCGGCATCCGTCCACCGGAAAAGTTTTCCACGGTTTTCACCAACGTGGTTAATGGCCCGGTAATCGATCGGGCAATCAGTTGTAACGGCAGGAGCATCAACACCAGGGCGAACCCACCACCCCAAACCACCACGCTCATCAGAACCGATCGATCGTGGGAGCTACTCGCTAACGCCTCCTGCAACTGCCCCACTTCCTGGCGATCGAATCGGGCCATTTCTTCGCGAATGGCCAACATGAGCAATCGGCCCTTTTCCGCTTCAACATACCGTAAGGCCTCTTCCGGATGCCCATCCTTCACCCGTTCAATTAAGAGATCTTTATCGGACATCAGGTGTTCCACATTGGCTTGAACAGACTCAATAAGCTGTCGCTGCGATATATCGTCAGCAACCATCTGTCGAAGCACATTGCCTAATGTCAGCACCCGATGTTTCGCCGCTTGATACGGCTGTAAAAATTGCGGTTGTTGAGTCAGCACATATCCACGAAACCCCGTTTCGAGATCCACAATTAATCGCATAAATTCTGAGGACGCACTTTGCGCATGATACACATCATTCAGGTGATCTTCGTCCAACGAAAAGGTCTGCACACTCTTATAGGTCACGAGGCTCAAGATCAAGACAGCCAGGATCGGGACACCAGAAACAAAGAGGAGCTTTTTGGCAATAGGAAGATTGAGGAAGAATTTATTGACCGTCATCACTGCCCCATCGAACGTGTAGAAACTTCGTAGCCGATATGCCTAAACAAAAATTCGTCACCCTTAGCCTGTGCGGGCTGAAAGCCTTCGGAGGACATTTCCTTTCTGTCCACTCACTCATGACCAACCCCTTCTTCCTCCACTTCATCCGCATAACCTTTCATGATAGGCCTTAGAATACCCGTTTCAATCCTGCATTGTCCTCGTTTTCATCATCGCTCTTTCTGAAATCTCTCCTGATTGCTCGCCCCCCCCAATATCCGATTATCCCCATGTCCGAAGGGTCACAGTAACCATTACCTCCAAGAAACACTTTCACGCCAGGAGCGAGGGGGACAAAGGACCGTCGCAGATGATTTAAGGAAAAGAATCAGGCTTTCTGCTGATAGGCAAAATCCAAGAGAGGGATGGCCCAAATTCAAATAGAATATAAAAAAAATTGATCCAGCCCAAGCATTAAAGAAGGCCAGCGATTATGCATCCAGATCTCCTCATGCACCCTGGCAAGAAACCAGGATACTTAAACAGCTATTCAGGCGACAACGGATTGTGTTGAATCAAACCATGATCAATAGCCATCGCAGCGTCGGCTTGAGGAACCGTGATCCCATGAACCGGATATTGTTGGACGACGTCAGGCACATGATGGGTCAACAGTCCTTGTGCATAGTAAGATTGCGTCACCGGTTGCAACAGCATATACACGGCCAAGAAGCCGGTGAGGGTCATGGTGACCGTATAGGGGATGGCCATCCAGACCATCCGGCCATACGAAAGACGAATCACGGGAGCCAAAGCGGACGTCAACAGAAAGAGAAAGGCCGCCTGCCCATTGGGAGTCGCGACACTGGGAATATTGGTGCCCGTGTTAATGGCGACCGCCAGGAGATCAAATTGATCACGAGTAATCACTCCCTGATGAAAGGCCCGCAGGACCTGTTCAATATAGATCGTCGCGACAAAGACATTGTCGCTGATAGATGACAAGATGCCGTTGGCAATAAAAAACATGCCAATTTGATGATCCCCATCCATGGCCAAAACATAATGGATAATGCCTCCAAAGAGTTGTTGCTCCTGGATCACCGCGACTACTGAAAAAAACACCACCAAGAGCGCCGTAAACGGCAAGGCCTCTTTGAATGCCTCCCCAAGTTGATGCTCCTCGATAATGCCATTCAAAGCGGTCACTCCCACAATGACGGATAATCCAATGATACCCACTTCCGCCAAATGAAAGGCCAGGGCGAGAATTAACCAGATCATCGCCAGCCCCTGAACAATCAAACGGGCTTGAAACCGATGATCCATCTTGCTAGAGGTCTCTTGGTCAAACCGCCAAAGAATGTCCCTGACGGCGTGGGGAAGACTGAATCCATACCCAAACCATCGGAATCGTTCGACCAGGGCACAGGTCAGTAACCCCATAATCAACACCGGGATGGTCACAGGAGACATGCGGATCAAGAATTCAATAAAATTCCAATCCGCCTTCTCTCCGATCAACAGATTTTGGGGCTCTCCGACTAAGGTGCAGACACCGCCCAGAGCAGTCCCAACCGCGCCATGCATGAGGAGGTTCCTTAAAAACCCCCGAAACTCCTCTAAATCAGAGCGATGGAGGGTGCCAACTTCATCGTCCACCGTATGATCATGATCATCCGGAACCCCTTTTCCGGAAGCCACACGGTGATACACTTTAAAAAACCCTACCGCTACCGCGATGATGACGGCCGTCACCGTCAACGCATCCAGAAACGCCGACAGAAACGCCCCCATGAAGGAAAAAAAGAGCCCCAACCAAATTTTTGACCGGACGCCCAGCAAAATCTTATTAAATACAAACAGCAACAGGTCTTTCATGAAGTAGATCCCGGCCACCATAAAAATCAGGAGGAGGATCACCTGAAAATTGTTCAACGCCTCATGGTAAACCGTTGCGGGTTTCGCCATCCCAATGAGCACGGCTTCAAGGGCCAACAACCCACCTGGTTGCAGAGGATAACTTTTTAACGCCATGGCCAGGGTAAAAATAAATTCAAGAACAAGGCACCACCCTGTCACAAATGGGCCGACGGTATACAACAAACAGGGATTGAGAATGAGGAAGGCGAGAATCGCTCCCTTATACCACCTGGGGGCATGGTCGAGGAAATTTTGTTCAAATGCACGAAGAAAAGATAATGCCATATTTTGAAATCTCCACAAGAAATGGTTCGTGATCAAGCAGGCATCATAAATATTTTTTACGGTATCGCCTGAACTGGTTCACTCTGAGATTGAGGATTGGCCTCTGCTGCCTTCTTTTCTACGATCTGCATGGCAATATCCAAGGCTGCATTAAAGTGTTCGCAGATATAATCCGCCTCCAGTCTGGAAAGTTCATTCAAATCGGCAAGAACCTGACGGGTCCTGGGGGTCATACCAGCCGTCAACACGGCCACCCCGCGAGAATTGGCTGCTTCAATTAAATCGCCCAAGGCGTAGGCACCCGACAAATCCAACTCATCCAGCCATTTACACCGAATGATGAGCACATCTTTGCCCTCAAGATGTTCAACCGTTTCATTCAGCCAATCGATCGCCCCAAAAAACAATGGTCCATGGGGACGAACGATGATAATCCGATCTCGAACAATATGCTCAAAGCGGCCGCTCACCTCTCCCATATTGGCCCCATTTTGGCTGATCTTACGAGCATACTCCCTGGCAAAGGCAAAAATGAGGTCCTCTTCTTCTTGTTTCACATCTTCATCCCGTTGACTGAGTTGCGCTTTATACTGATCCGACTGGTCTTTTACAAAACGGAAAAATGCCACAGCAAGTCCCATGGCCATGGCAGACAACAAGTTCCAAAACACCGTCATGACCACCACTAACCCAAATACCATCAAATCAGAAGTGGGCAGTCTTCGAACCACAGGGAGCACCCGCATATCCAGAATGTCATACCCGGCCTTCAGAAGAATGCCGGCCAAGGCGGAAAGAGGGATCGAGGCGGCCAGAGTTCCAAGGCCGAGAATGAATGAAAGCAGGACAAGACCCATCGTGATCGATGCCAAACGGGTACGGGCTCCGCTCTGGATATTGACGACACAGGGCATGGTATTAGTGGCTCCACCCAACCCCCCGACCAATCCTGAAAATAAATTTGCCGACCCTTGGGCGACCAATTCCCGGTCGCTGTTATGATGTGTGCCGGTCATATTATCTACGATGAGACAGGTGAGTAGGCTATCGAATATACAGAGTCCGGCCAGGGCAGCAGCCGGCACAAACGCTTGCTGAAGAAGGTCAAGATTTGGCAGATATAACTCCGGGAAACCGGTTGGAACATCTCCGATTTTGGGAATATCTAAACCCAGTAATGTGGTAGACGCTGTCCCAACAAACAACCCGATCAAGGGTCCTGGCAACCAGGTGACCGGTGAAATTTTTGGCCACATCACGACAATCACTAACGTGAGGATCCCAATTCCAATGGCTGGCAAGGATGTATGCATGATGGTTGAGGGCAATTCCGTAATGGCAGACGTAATACTCTTGGCACCAGGGAGGCCCAGAAATGGGTTGAGCTGAAGCAGCATGTACAAGAAGCCCAGTCCGGTCATAAATCCTGATATGACTGAATAGGGAGTGAACTTAATAAACTGCCCAAGCTTCAACAATCCCAGAACGATCAAAATAAACCCGGCTAAGGCGATGGTGGTAAAAATGAAGACGAGATTAGGTGAACCATCAGGCAATTGATGGGTCTGAGCGATATTAAGAATTTGGATAGTCATCGGCCCCGTCGGTCCGCCCACCGACCAGGCTGACCCACTTAACGGTCCTGCAACAAGACCGGCCGCCACAGCCGACCACAGCCCAGCAATGGCCCCCAACCCAGATGCCACACCAAAGGCCAAAGCCATGGGCAGCACGACCATCGCCACCGTGATCCCCGCCAATACGTCTCCTCGCACATGGTTGCCCAACCCCTTAAGATTTTCCTTGAAATTAAAATCTTTCAAATATCCACTAATGTTCGCCATCACTTGCTCCATTACTATTCCCTCCGCCTCGTTCGTTCTCGTTTCTCAAGCAGCCAATGAAATTAGTCAAAATTCCCCAATCGGGTACATCCGCAAATCACATGCCAATAACCAAAAGGACTGGCTTCGCAAACAATCAGGGCCTTTTCTTGTTAAATGGCCAAATATTCCTTCGCGAGATCTTATGAAGCTCTCAGCCTTAGTCTTCCCCAAGGACCCTTCTGTGCGAATTCGTACGGTGTGCCCTGAGCGAAATTAAAAGGTTGTCAGGAATGGGTGCCAACCATCGATCATTCCCCTTTGAAATATTTTAAGAAATGGAAAATAAAAGAACTGACTGAAAGGGAGGATTGCAAAACTAGAAGGTGAGCGTGGCCATCGTATACACATAATTAACATCGGCCGTACCCGGGCTTTGTGGGACACGATTAAAGTAAGAACCTTTGAAAAATCTGGCAAATCCCAACTCAAATGACGTATGTCGGAAATAGCCTTCCTGAGGAGACCAATTCAGCGACGTATCGAATAAATTTCCCAGGAACGTCCCCGCTCGACCCGTCGTGTCCTGCAAGCCGCTGCCCACAAAAGGGCCACGGCCATCCGCCAACCAAAAAGTCCGGTGAGACACCATTAATTCAACAGTAGGATAAGGCTTAAGAGTTGAGCGAAATCCAACAGGGGAAAGAATATTTGATGGGAAAATAACTCCCAAAATTCCGCTTGGTCCGTATTCAGCCCGACGCTTTGCGAACAAGAAATCAAAATTCTTTTTCGGATTGGGATCACCCGATGAATAGTCAAACAGGTAGACAAACCGAAGTGGCCAATCTGTACTAAAACTATAGCCCATCTCTCCGTGATGACGATGCGCAAAGTGACTCGTATGATCGACCGTTCCAACTTGATAGATCGATTCTATCTCATAATCCAATTGCTCTTGAGCAGGCTGGGCAAACACTCGAAATCCTACGGTGGAAAGATCCCGCTTTTGAAGATTATTCCCCTCATTCAGTTGAAAAACATACAACTCCCCATTAGCCCAGGGAACATGGCGGCTGGAAATCGCCGCACCCGAAAAATAGGAACTAGGGGTATTCCAATCCGGGCTGACCGTATGTCGTTGAACAGGTCGCGTGACAAAGGCCCGAAGTCCCCACTCATGGGTTTTGTCCGATCCCATGGTCAATTGCACACCATCAAATGTTGGAGTAAAGCTTCCAAACCGATGTCACGCCACGAGACGCCCTTTTCCAAAATCCATGATCAAACGCCCGACCTCAAATTTACCAGAACTCCCCGTTCCCAAAAAGTTTTGAGACACCAGATCAAGACGGAGTTGAAAAATATCCAGATGATCCACAAAAATTGGTTGGTGTTCCTGTCCCCTATCAGCCACTGGGGCACGAAAATCTGCTAATTCCAGTGTGAATCGGATAGGGTCCCAGATATCCTTGATTCCAAACAAAATCCTAGTCCGTTGAGCGACCATCTGATCACTTCCTGCTGTCCCTTTCGTAAAACTGTGACTAAAGGTTTCATAGCGGGTTCGATGTTCAACCCCCAAATCCATCCATTTCGGCGTCATAGCAGAAAGTGAATTGGGCTGTTGTAAAATGATTTTCAAACGATCAAAATCACTCGGGAATTCTTTGGAGGCATCGCCAGCACCAAATGTACTTGTTGCCCATGAACAGCCTCCAAGAATCATGAGGATCGTTATACGCATAATTCGAAAGGTTTTCATCATCAATTCTTCAGAAAATGTGGTAGGCGGTTTTCCCTCTTACGCTTTTCAGAACGAGTCAATCTGCCTCCAACGCAAAACTAATACCAAATAATTCATAAGGAACGATTAGATTCGGTTTGAAATTTTGCAGCTTGGGAATCAAATCCTAGAGGGCGGGCTTTTCATCTCCTCATGATTACCTTGACGGTAAAAAATGAAGATCTTTGTTACGCTCTTTTCTTTTTCCATCATGTGACGCGTTTGTTTATTTTAGAATTTCCTCTTTTTTTCTTTACTCATAACTTTCAAACACATCACAAAAGGTGCCAATTCACACGTCTCCCCCTGTGCACCATCGCACACTGATGAACTAGTGCAGCAAGTTGGAGCCACATCCTTGTCAAAAATTAGCAAGAAAACTAGCCACCGCACTCGCTGAACACCAATAAGAGACTGCGAGTATGGACTTTGCATTTCAATTGCTTCACAGTTGCTCACAGTGATTGTTCCTGTGACAGGTTTCATTGGGGGTGGAGATTCCCTAAAATCGTTCTTATCTGTCCAGCGCCCCTTGGGCAAATGGCGGTTTTGAGGGATCTCTCCTCGCCGTGGATGGAAGGCATTTAAAATTTTCATCACCATTTATGTGCAGGTAGCTCCAAAGTCGCCAACATAAACATGGCTGCATGTGACCGACAGGGAGTACTTCGACTTCTTTATTCATTCAAGCACAAGCAACGAGGTTTGTTATATGCGTGCAACGATTTATGTAACAGACGATGACCAAAGTGTGTGTTCGGCGTTAAGTCGCCGATTGGCAAAAAAAGGGCACCTCGTGAGGAGCTTCCATTCTGGAGAATCACTCCTTGAGGCGGTGGGTTATGAAATTCCCGATCTACTATTTCTGGATCTCAAAATGCCGGAAATGGATGGACTTGAAACGTTACGACGAGTGCGGCAATCGATTCCGACAACCCTGGTCGTCATGTTGACGGCCTATGGCGGCGTCGAAGATGCCGTGGAAGCTATGCGTCTGGGTGCCTACGATTTCTTAATCAAATCAGTCGATTTTTCATCAGTGGAACCGGCACTCAATCGAGCGCTCAATTTCCTCACACTAAGACGCCGGGTTGAGTACACAGCCTCCGAAAAACAACGTGAATTTTCCTGGAACCACGTCATCGCCATCAGTCCATCGATGACGGCTGTTCTTGAGAGATTCAAAAGGATGGCGGCCGAAGATACGGCGTTAGCGTTTCTCCACGGGGAGGTGGGAACTGGAAAAGAGTTCTTAGCTCGAGTTCTCCATTACAATAGCCAACAACATCTTGGCCCATTTGTGACGGTCATCTGTACGAATCAAAACGTACCACGACTTGAATCACAACTCTTTGGCTATGAACGAGGTGCCTTTAGCGGAGCCAATCAAGCCATGCCGGGAATGTTTGAACATGCAGATGGGGGCACCCTTTTTATTGATGAAATCGAACATCTGCCCATACCTGTTCAAGAAAGGTTAGCTGAGGCCATTCGCACCCGTTCATTTTGTCGAACAGGAGGGAAAGACTGTCTCCCCATCAATACTCGTCTCATGCTAGCCAGTGCTATCCCTCCAGACCACCCAGGGAATGAAAGCACCTTTCATCCAGCATTACTTTTACTTCTTCAAAATCATCAGATTCGCATTCCGCCTCTTCGGGAGCGAAAAGAAGACATCCTTCCCTTGGCACTTAAAACCATTCAGACGTATGGAGAAGAAATCGGCCGACCCAAGATCGATATTGATGCGTCCGTAACCCTGCTGTTGGAAAATTACGAATTCCCCGGTAATATTCGGGAATTAGAAGCCCTCATTAAAAAAGCCGTGCTCGGCTCTCAGGGACCAATTCTTTCTTCCATGAATTTTCAACTAGAGAATGCTCACGACGTGAGGGAAGACACCTCTCAGAACAAGGTTCACATACAGTTTGAACTTGGCCGGCATTCCCTCTCTGAAATCCAAAGCATAGTGATTCATGAAGTTCTGCGTTTAGCCAAGCAGGACAAAGAAGAAGCGGCCCGCTATCTCCATATTTCTCCCCAAATGCTCGAGGAACAGATGTGAATACATGAAGATGGGCCGCTCGAGAACAAGTCTTCCTTGGGAAGTTAACTCGTGCGCTTGATTTTACTCTTGCTTATACGCTCCTTCTTCCCAGGCTTAGGGGTTACCTGTACCTGCGCAACCATAGTATTTTCCGGGAATCCTTCTTCTTCTCTTCGTCCCTTCAGGAATGAAGTCAAGAGAGAGTATTGGTCTCGGGATTAAGCCATTTTCACACATTCCGCGTAGTGCGATCTTGCACTTTACCCCCACCGTGTCTCCATCTTTTGAAAACGAAATACCAAAAATCCCATGCCATTCTTTCTAATTTCCTTAGAGAATGGAGTTGATCGTGCGTGGTACTACTTTTGCTGGTTTCTTTGATTAGTTGAAAACCCAAATATCCACAATCAACGAAACGGATAAGAATTCCATGGCTAGAGTTTCATACCCAGACCCCATTCTTTCTTCAACCGGACTACACCTTGAATCCTCCCATTTTGACGAAACGCTGATGCGGCATATCCCCGGTTTTCGGCCTAGTCAAAAGTTTATAGACTATTCCTTAGGCATCTTAAAGCCATTTGGATTTCAACCAGACAATTCGATGGCCTGCGCAAGTGTGTGCCGCGACGAACTCACCCGCCCGTTTATTAATACGATTAATGAAGCCTGGGGGAGTTTATTTAACTTCTCCGGCTTGGCAGGCATGCCGTAACTCGGTGTCACGGGTTTTAAGGCCGCTCATCACCATGCGCCCGACACGGATGGAATCGAACGATATATCTATTTTGCCTTTCCCCATATCGCAATCGATGAACAGGGGATACCCGGAAACTGTTGGGGTCAAACTGTTGGCGTCCCGGACGTCAAAATATGTCTCACGCCTGTGGAGCACTGTTAACGATTCAACAGGATTTAGCCCATGGGTCAGTTGGGCTAGAGCTGAACCAGGATGACCTCGAGCAAAGCCTCTTAAAACAACGCCTGTTTAGGAAGCTTCGGTATGGTGACATGCCGGATTTGGTCACACTCACCAAAATGGCCCATACTGTCATCCGAGAAGATCTCGAACGGATGATCCAATTGACAGTCGATAGTGCCTCATTCCCGTATGCCGTCTTTACGGGAATTCAAATTCATGGTCCGAACAATCAAACCTGGATCTGGATGGATACGCCATATGTGATGGACCAAGGTATTCGAGAAACCTTAGATCCCATGAATCCGGTTTTCCAAGGTGCCTGGTAAGTCATTGAGGTCATATTGATAATGGACCGTGGAATACTTCATCCCGTCCTCTTCATTACCCTCCTAAAATTGAGCAGTAAAACCACTCATTTCCACATATCAAAATTCTCTAAAATGAGCGATTACGCACGTAT
>Ga0224496_10000870_pt1 | contig 19796 bp, 19 predicted proteins | sample SF_Jul11_sed_USG_2_FD_168127 | JGI IMG/M metagenome (GOLD analysis project Ga0224496, IMG submission 168127) | Sediment microbial communities from San Francisco Bay, California, United States - SF_Jul11_sed_USGS_8_1 | ecosystem: Environmental > Aquatic > Marine > Sediment | place: USA...
GCGAAACGGTCCATTCCTGCTTCATGACTTTCACCGCATTTGACACGCTTTTCTTCAGAATAATCGTAGATTCATCATAAAAACATCCTGGCGGATGGGTTCATGCCTTCATCTCGGCTAATCATGGGAGGCCTTGGAGGGTGTTGACTGAACCGCGGTTTTTATTCATAGTGTAAGGGTGCGAGGGTGCGGTTTGAGCCGCAATCGCGTATCGCAGGTTCACCCCAGGGAATTTATAGGTAGTTGTGGTGTTTATATGAAGTCAGGAACAGCAATTGGCCGCGGAGCGGCTATGTTTATAGTTTTGTGGGCGCTTTTACCCATCCCGGGCCATACCGGGCAGGATGGATCCTTGGATGAGGGAAAACTTGTTTACATGGAACGTTGCTTCCAGTGCCATGGGCCGGAGGGAAAGGGGGATGGCACGGCGGCGGAGTTTTTGCCAAGGAAACCTCGCGACTTCACCTCCGGGATGTATAAGCTGAAATCCAGCCCCCCCGATGTAATGAGAGCCAGGGACGAGGATATATTCATGGCTATCTCCGAGGGTCTGTTGTCCAACGGCATGCCTTCGTGGAAAAGCTCGCTTTCCGAGAGCCAGATATGGAGCCTGGTGGTTTATGTGAAATCATTTTCCGACCTCTACGATGGCGAGCAAAACCCCCCTGCGTTGAAAATTCCCAATACTCCCAGAACGGCCGACACAGTGCGATGGGGGCGCAAGGCGTATTTCGACCTGAAATGTGACGATTGCCACGGCGTGAATGGAACAGGTAATCCGGAGAAGAAGCTGAAAGACGATTATGGCAGGAAAATATACCCGCGAAACCTGACAAAACCGTGGACTTTTATTGGGCCATATACCCGCGAGGCGCTATATACCAGGGTCACAAACGGAATCCCGGCAACTCCCATGCCGCCACACTATGACCCAAAAAAAGAGGCGGAGCTGTCCCAGCAGAGGATGGACACGGTGGACTACATCATGAGCCTGGCGGAACAGGCGGAGAAGGAGCGGCAGCGCAAACGACTGTTAATCGCGGCTCTGGCGGTTGCGGCGTTGTTCTTCGGGATCTGGCTATGGATGGGCAAGGGGAGCAGGGAGCAGGATCAGGAAGCGTAAGTTGAGTCAGTTTCCTCCGGCTCCGCCACTTGCCCCGTGGCGTACCGCGCATGGAGCAGGATCATCGGGATCAGCGTCAATCCCAGCGCCGCCGGAGTGATGAGGAGCGATTTCACGCCCAATGCCACAAATCCTCCGAAACCGGATATCCAGCCAATAATGAATCCGTTGTTCTCCATCAGGAACAGTTGCGCGGCGGTGGGGAAGTATGGCTGGTTGATCCGGAAAAAGTGGCCCGCCTGGGCCCCCGATATCATGATGAGAATCCAATATGCCGGTAACAGCGAAAAATCATAAGGAAAGCTGGAGAGCAGAACCATCGCCCCATAATAGGCCAACAGCCCTGCGATGTGCCATGCCACGAGTGGCCATGCCATGAGTGGCCTTGCTATTAATGGTTTCGCCACCGTTAGATTGGTCATCCTGCCTCCATCCCCCCTGCCATCAGGAAGAAAAAGCCCTGCGATCACCCCGCTGATCCAGGCCAGGGTGGCTGTGATAAAGCTGGTGTAGGCTGCCGTCAGCAAGATCTCCAAACCGAAGAAATACGCCGTCTGGATGACACCGAAGTAGAGGCCGAAAGCGAGAGCGTAGATTGTTCTTGTCATGGCGTTTCACCTGTTATATGGCGCTTTATAAACAAACTGAAGCTCCGTTTCACAGGATAGCTCAAGTGGTCCAGCGATATGGGCTCCGTATCCCCCACCATCAGCTCAGCCTCAGCTTTGTCGTATATGATTGTGTTCTTATGGCCCAGCTCCACACTGGCCCGTTCGATATCCTCCCTACCGAAGGGAAGTGATCGACCCGCCAGGGCAAAGCTCCTGCCCGGGATGTCCGGTGCCACCAGGAACGCTTCTTCGAACACAGCCAGCGCGGCGGCGGCCACGGTTTTAGGAGTGGTGGCTGTTTTGCCAAAAGAGCCGCTAAGAGAGACGGAGAGCACGCCTTTGGGAGTCAGTCTGCTCTTGGCCAGAGTGTAGAACTCCACGGAATGGAGCAGGCCCAACTGGATGGAAAGTGGCGCCGGCACGTCCACGACTATCAGGTCATATCTTTTGTCAGTGGACCCAAGGTAGTATTTCGCGTCCTGAATGGTCAGACTCCAGTTCGATATCGTATCCAGCCGGTTGATATCAGCCAGGAACCTGCGGCTTCCTTCCACCACGGCCCCGTCGATTTCCACCACATCCACATGGCCCGTGTGCGGCGCCACGTTACGCAGCGATTGCAGCGATCCCGCGCCGATGACAAGGGCGTTTTCCGGCCGGATAAGCCCCGCCGGCAGGCGGGAGAGGAAGGTATTGAAATGCTCCAGGGATGTGGAACCGAAATTCATGTTCCCATCCAGAAAGATGTAGGTCTTCCCGGTCAGGCCGGAGCGAAGGAAGTCCACCTTCTGGTAGGGGCTGTTTACGCTGAGCAACGGCTCGGCCTGTTGAAAATGAATCCCTTTCACATAATGGGCCACCAGGCTGCCGCGCTCCAGGGACTGAAACGCCAGGCAGTAGACAGCCAACCCCAGGGCCACAGCCACTCCCATCCTCTTTTTGGGCCATAGCAGCAGCAATACCCCAGCCAAAGACACTTGATACAGCAACGGCTGAGCCATGGGGTAGGCTCCCAGTGTCATCGCGCCCACCGCTCCGGCCATTGCCCCGGCCAGCTCCGCCCCGTACAGCCTGGCCAGGCTGGTACCGCCACCCTCCCTGTCTATGAACCACGGCAGGAGCAGGCTGTAGAAGGATGACAGCAGGAACATGGCGAAAAAGATAATGAAGGCAAAGGACCATCCGGGGGATCTCTCGTGCAGCATGGCGGAAAAGTATCGAAGCGAGAAGGGGAGCGTGATATGCAGCATCCAGAAAACCAACGCCAACAATCTGAGCCCGGCCAGGGAAAAGCTCCCCGATAGAGCGTACCCCACCGAGTAGCCGGTGAAGTAGGAGATAGTGACCAGCAGAATAACCACTTCCGTCCCCCGCAGAATGGCGGAAATCTCCCGGATCATGAAGAACTGGAGCAGCATCAGACAAATCCCGGCCAGGAAGAGAATGGCGGTATGGTGGTTAACAGGTTTCATGGCACTCATGGTGTATGGTGAAAAGCGCGCTTGATGGTTAGAATTATAGACATGCCTTTGCGTGGCGCCTTAGTGTCATCTGCGCTTGAGGTTAACAATATTTAAAGATATCATTAACTCTATAAAAATGATTGATATACAAGCTTGAACCTTCAAATTGACGCTGTCCTGGATGCATCAGTGGCTATAACGGACGTTGGTAGTTATTTGGAATAGATACTGCGCTCTCGGTTACTAAGGTAGAACATTCGTTCAGTTTAAAACTAATGGGGAAGGAAATGAAAACAAATTCTCACATAATTAATTTCAAGATCGCTCTGTTCATAATTTTACTGGCCGGTTCATCGATGGCTGGATGCGAGGGTGATATTTTCAGCCTCCCCGGCGCCAATTCGGATCCCAACGATCTTTCCGGCATTGGATTGAAGCCTGATTCCTCCTGGCACGATCATTATCTGGAAAACAAGCACGCGCGATTCGTCTGCGCAGACTGTCACATATCAACAGCCAGGAACAATGTGGGGAATCCGCTAAGAGAGCTTCCCAACGAATTGATATGCTACCAGTGCCATTCCGGGCAATACGCGTCGAAACATCTTTTCGATCATGTCAAATACAAAATTGGAACCTACTGCAATTCCTGCCACTTCTCAAATACCTTCTGGCAAAGAGCCAGGCCGGGGCATGACAAGTTCCATCACGCCATCGCCGAAGACTCCAATTGCGTGCTGTGCCACGACGACAAAATCCCGGCCAAACATCGCAATGGGGGATTAACCGGATCCTGCGAGATCTGCCACAAATACCCATCCTGGGGCGGCGCCACCTTCGACCATTCCCAGGTCACCAGCGGTTGCGCCGCTTGCCACTCGCGCCATTACGATGGGTCGCAGTGCGAATGGTGCCATCCTTTCGGCGTCAGCTGGGGGTTCCAACATGGTGTGGGGGACCACAGGGGATGCGAGCTTTGCCACAGGGGAGATTACGATTGATGAAAGGCTGATATAGCCGTTTATCCTGGATAATCATGGGCTCCGGCGTCATCGCCGGAGCCTTTTCATTTTGGGAAGAAGCCGGTGTCAGGAGAAAGTCTTCTCCAGGTGCGCCCGGTACTCGGAAAGATACTCCTCCACCCGGGGTTTTCTCATCACGTCAAACAGGTGGAACGATGGCAGCGGCGCCATGCCCAAAAACCGCTGGGCCTTGTGGAGGGGGTACAGGAGGCCGTCGGCGTCCCTATCCTCGAAAAACTGCCCTGGAGTATTGAATGCGTCTGCCGGCGCGTTCCAGGTGGCCACGAACATATATTTCCTGTCCTGCATCAGGCCCCCCTGCCCATAGCTTTTGCCCAGGTCGCGCCCGTCGCCGGCGTATAGTTTGCCGTGGCTTTGGATGAAGACCTCGTCTATATATTTCTTGAACTGGCCTGGGATGCCCATCCAGTAAACGGGAAAGTTATAGATCACCGCGTCAGCCCAAAGGAATTTATTGATCTCCTCCTCCACCGTATATCCCGCGGTGGCTATGGTGGTTTGCGTTTGGCGCCCCATATTACGCAAGGTCTGGTCCGCTGTTTGTGTCAGCGTATTGTTCAGCTCTCCCTTGGCCCTGCCCATGGGATGGGATCCATTGATTAGAAGGATTTTTTCCATATGGCTCTCCTTGGAGTTGTTCTTGTCAAAGTCCGCCGCCAGAAGCCGCGCCTGTTGTGCAAAGAACGATTATAGGGTATATTCAAACAATGTACACCAAAGCCGAATATAAGATACTGACCCTTACGGCCCTCCTTGCGCCCTAGGCGCAATTTATTTTTTTCTCCACAAAACCCCAAAATCGACAACGCTGCACGCCTGTTTTGGCGGTAGAATAACAATACCCGGCCCCTTACCGGTGGCCGGATTTAGGATGAGAAGATCATGGCTAGGAACAAGGATCAAGTAATCATATTCGACACAACCCTGCGCGATGGGGAACAGAGCCCAGGCTTTTCCATGACCATGGATGAAAAGCTGACCCTGGCCCACCAGTTGGGAAAGCTGAACGTGGACGTGATAGAGGCTGGTTTTCCCCAGGCTTCCGTGGGAGATTTCGAAGCGGTTTCCAGGATCGCCAGGGCAGTGAAAGGGCCGGTGATCGCCGGGCTGGCCCGCGCCATGACGGGGGATATAGACCGCTGCGCCGAGGCCATCAAGCCTGCCTCCAAGAAGAGGATACACACCTTTGTGGGCACCAGCCCCACCCATATAAAGTACCAGCTGAAGAAAACTCATGACCAGGTGTTGAAGATGGCCGCCGCCGCCGTCCGCCGCGCCAGAGGCTACGTGAAGGATGTGGAGTTCTCCGCCATGGACGCCTCCCGGACGGAGCCTCAATTCCTGTACGACGTATTGCAAGCCGCCATAGAAGAGGGCGCCGCCACGGTGAATATCCCGGACACGGTGGGATACGCCATTCCGGTCGAGTTCGGCGAGTTGATCGCAGCAATCCGGGAAAATGTGCCCAACATAGAAAAGGCGATAATATCCGTCCATTGCCATGACGACCTGGGCCAGGCCGTGGCCAACTCCCTGGAAGCGGTGCGCAACGGCGCTCGGCAGGTGGAATGCGCGGTCAACGGCATCGGCGAGAGAGCTGGCAACGCCTCGCTGGAGGAAGTGGTGATGGCCATCAAGACCCGGCGCGACTACCTGAAGGTGACCACCCAGGTGAACACCAGGGAGATATACAAGACCAGCCACCTGTTGATATCCATCACCGGTGTGCCTGTGCAGCCGAACAAGGCCATCGTGGGAGAGAACGCTTTTGCCCACGAGTCTGGCATCCACCAGGATGGCGTACTCAAGGAGAGGACTACCTTCGAGATCATGACGCCGTCATCCATAGGTCTGAAGAAAACAAGCTGGTGCTGGGCAAGCACTCAGGGCGCCACGCCTTTTCCAAAAGGCTGGAGGAACTGGCGTACAAGCTGAAGCCGGAGGCCATAGATAAAATGTTCGAGAAATTCAAAGCCCTGGCGGACAAGAAGAAGGAGATTTTCGATGAGGATCTGCTAGCTTTGGTGGGGGAGGAAATCTCCACCGCTTCGGCGCCCCGGGTGTTCGAGCTGATCCATGTGCAGACCACCTCCGGCACCGGGACCATACCCACTGCCACGGTGACCCTGCGGAAGGGAAAACAGACCATCACCGACTCCTCCACAGGGGATGGCCCGGTGGACGCCGTATTCCGGGCAATGGAGCGGATCACCGGCATATCGGGAAGGCTGGAAGATTACAATATACGTTCGGTCTCCCAGGGAAAGGACGCCCAGGGGGAAGTGACCCTACGGATTAAGATCGGCGCTGAGTTGTTCGCCGGGAAAGGCTCCTCCACCGATGTGATAGAGGCTTCCGCCAAGGCTTGGCTGGCGGCGATGAACAAGAAAGCCGGGAAATGATATAATGCGGTCCGTGGGAAAGCGAACAACAGGTGGGGATATATCATGAGCTGGTTTTCAAAAGTAAAGAAGCCTCTTGAGGCCATAACTTCCAGGGACAAGATACCGGAGGGAATATGGAAAAAGTGCGATGACTGCAAAGCGATCATTTATGGTCAGGAGTTGGAGAACAACTTTCAGGTGTGCCCCAAATGTGGCCATCACCATAGGCTTTCCGGCCCGGAGAGAATCAGGCTGTTGATTGATGAGGGTACTTTCCGGGAAGAGTACGCCAACCTGTCGCCCAATGACCCTTTAAAATTCCGCGATATCAAGAAATACAAGGACAGGATCACCGAATCGCGCAAGCGAACAGGACTCAACGAATCGGCGATCTGCGGCTCCGGGTTGCTTTGCAACAGGCCTGTGGAGATTGCGGTTCTCGATTTCGATTTTATTGGCGGCACCCTGGGCTCCGTGGCCGGGGAGAAGATCACAAGGACAATAGAAAGCTCTGCGAAGCAACGTCATCCTGCGATCATCGTCTCCTCCTCCGGCGGCGCCCGGATGCAGGAGGGGATATTCTCCCTGATGCAGATGGCGAAGACATCATCCGCCCTCGGCGAACTGGACGAGGCTAAAATACCTTTTATCTCGTTGCTGGCCCATCCGGTCACCGGAGGAGTGACCGCCAGCTTCGCCATGCTTGGAGATGTCATCATCGCCGAGCCGAAGGCGCTGGTGGGCTTTGCCGGTCCCAGGGTCATAGAGGAAACGATCCACGAGCAGCTTCCCGAGGGTTTCCAGAGATCTGAGTTCATGATGAGTCACGGTTTTATTGATATGGTGACTCCCAGGCTGGAGCTGAAGAACACCATCGCCGGATTGCTGAACCATATGTGTGGGGAGATCGCGTGCCTGTTACCTGTGGAAAGGGATGAGGAATCCAAATAGGCCGTCGACGCCGGCGTCTAACCCCACTCCACACCTATGATCCCCCAAGAAGCCAGACGGTACCTGGAGTCCCTCTCGTTCCAGGGGATGAAGCTGGGCCTGGAGAACACCCGGCAACTCCTTACCCGGCTGGGCGACCCTCACAAGGCTTACTCTGTAATCCACGTGGGGGGGACCAACGGAAAGGGCTCCACCTGCGCCATACTCTCCTCCATCCTCACCGCCGCCGGTATTTCCAACGGGCTGTATACTTCGCCACATCAGGTGACCTTCCACGAACGGATAAGAGTCGGCGGAGAGATGATCAAGGAGAGCGAAGCCGCCGATGCTATTGCCAACGTGAAAGACGCCTTGGAGATGGGGTCCGGACTCTCCATCACCTACTTTGAGTTTCTCACTGCCGTGGCGTTCCTCCATTTCGCCAGGGCGGGGGTCCAGGCGGCGGTGGTGGAGGTGGGAATGGGGGGCAGGTTCGACTCCACCAATGTGGTGGATCCGGCGATAAGCGCCATTACATCGGTGGCCATGGATCACATGTTCCACTTGGGCGACACTCTGGAAAAGATATCCATGGAAAAGTGCGGGATCATCAAAGCGGGTAAACCCGTGGTTCTGGGGGCATTGGAAGGCCCTGCGCTAAGAGTGGCCATTGATGTGGCGGCGGAACGGGGCTCCAGGGTATTGCTGACGGGGAGGGAATATTCCACGCGCAGGCTGGAGATGGGGAGGGAAGGAGAAGCGTTTAGCTATAGGGCAGGTGAAGAAAACCTGGAGAATCTGCTGGTGGGATTGATAGGGCAAAAACAGGTGGAAAACGCCGGGATCGCCATCACCGCGGCGCTGGCCCTTCGAAAGCAGGGATTCGACATCCCGGACACAGCTATCCGCCGGGGACTGGCGACAGTCAAAGTATCTGGACGGTATGAAAACGTCCGGAAAAAACCGGCGTTGATAATGGATGGCGCCCACAACCCAGCGGCCGCCATGGCGCTATGCGAAACCATAATCGAACGGCATGGCCCGGGACGGGCGGATATAATATTTGGCGCTATGCGGGACAAGGATTACGCCGCAATGCTGAAGGCCCTGGCGCCCGCCGCCCGCTCCTTCACCTGCTTTTCGCCCAAGGTGCCCAGGGCCGAGGACCCAAAGAAGCTGGCCCTGGCCCAGAAGGACGCTGGCATCCCCACCCAGGTGGCCGGAGGCTTGGCCGATGTATTGTCCATCATCGAAAACGCCGGATCCGAATCGCTGACCATCATAACCGGGTCGTTCTACACCATCGGGGAGGTGCGGGCGGCAATGCTCGGAGCGTCGGTGGAGCCGGATTAGGCAATATCGGGCAATCCACCCGCCGGATCATGAATGTGCTAGAATAGTCTTGTGATAGTGAAACCGGGGGCGTTCTGGTTTCGACGGGAATGCCGAGGGTTCAGGTCGCGCGCCGTGGTGGTCACCAACCACGTAAATTTTAGTGGCACACTTTATAATCGCCAACGATTATAACTACGCTGTCGCCGCCTAACTAGCGGCCAGCCGTCTCCCCCGTGAGTTCCTGCGGTACGGAAGGAGGCGTAGATTAGCGGGATAGCCGAGAAGAGCCGCCCACCGGCTTTGAGGCGAAACAAAGGAGGGCTGGCGCCTGGCGAGCCTGTTTTCGGGCCACCGCCAGGGGCGAGACTATAAACGGAAACTATGCGTGTAGAAGCTTGGATTCAGGATTTTCGGACAGGGGTTCGACTCCCCTCGCCTCCACCATATCTTATTGAAAAACAACCTCTTAAAATCCTAAATTTTCCGCCAGGGACAACCCAGGGACAGATTTACCGTTTTTAATTTTCTCTTGCGTATATATACACTATTCTGTATGCTTATAGTATTGGCAAGTGTTGACGGCAGGTTGCTGTGGAAACATTATGCCAAAAAAGAAGAAGTCTCCTTCCAGGTCAGCCAAAGCCCAACCTGCCACTGCCATTAAACCTTCTTCCAGGCTGAAGCCGAAGACCAAAGCCAAACCGAAGTCTCTCCCTGTCAAGAAACCCTCTTCTGTCCGTGATGAGCTCGGACGAATCAAACCTGGTCATTCCCTGAATCCCGGTGGGCGGACATCGGGCAGCAGATCGGTGCTTCCTGAAATCCGCGAGCAGATATTTCAGGCGCTGGAAGAATGTCAACGTGAGGGGAAACCTCTCTCCCAGTTGCTGTCCAGATGGATGCTGTCCGCAGACGCGAAAGAAGGCGCCAACCTTATGCGGGCCATCGCGGCGTTCATGCCCAAGGAAATGAACCTGGATATCGAGGCCAAATTCTCCGACATGTCCGACGAGGCGCTGGAAGCCAGGATCGCCTCATTCGTGAAGAATCCGGAAATCAATACGCTGTTAAGGAGCGTGAAATGAGCCCGGCGGTTCTGGAGCGCGGAAAAGTGACAGAGCTGGTGGAGCTGTTGGAGGAGAAGGAACGGCGCCTTCGTCAGAACATGATTGCCCGCTTCACCCCTTACCCATGGCAAAGGGAACATTTCTCCAAAGGCTCCTCCTTCGACCAGCGCCTGTTGATGGCTGGTAACCGTACCGGCAAAACCTTCATAGGTGCGGTGGAGATGAGTTATCACCTGACCGGCAGATATCCGGACAACTGGACGGGACGAGTGTTCGACCACCCGATCCTGGCCTGGGCCGGGTCTGACACGGCGGAGACCACCCGGGATGGTGTGCAAAAGGCGTTGTTCGGGGAGCCGGGCAACATTGCAGAGCTGGGCACAGGGACGATCCCTAAAAAATATATCTGTTACATTTCAAAACGGCCTGGTGGTGTTGACGGCGCCATATCCTTCGCGCTGATCCGCCATGTTTCCGGCCAGTTTTCTAAAGTCCAGTTCAAATCCTACGATCAGGGCCGCGCCCGGTGGCAGGTGGCCGGTGTGGATTATATGTGGCTGGACGAGGAACCGGACGAGGATATCTATGGCGAGGCGGTGACCAGGACCATGGACAAAGGCGGCGCCCTGGTGCTGACATTCACGCCGCTGCGGGGGATATCCTCCGTGGTGAAACAGTTTGTCAATCCCAGCCGGGACGCTATCGGGCAGGCGGTGACTCAGGCAACATGGGACGACGCACCGCACCTGACCGATCATATGAAAAAGTCATTGTGGGGGACCATTCCTCCGCATCAGAGAGAGGCCAGAAGCAAAGGCATCCCGTCGCTCGGGTCCGGGCAGATATACCCGGTGGCCGAAGAGGTTTTCGTCATCGATCCGATCAAGATACCCGAGCATTGGCCGCGAATATTCGGGTTGGACGTTGGGTGGAACAGAACCGCCGCAGTTTGGGGCGCATGGGACCGCGACGCGGATATCGTGTACCTATTCTCCGAGCACTACCTGGGGGAGGCCCAGCCGCCGATTCACGCCAGCGCCGTAAAAGCCAGGGGAGCGTGGATACCTGGCATGATCGACCCGGCGGCCAGGGGGAGAAGCCAGGTGGACGGAAAGCGGCTTTTGCAGCTGTACCGTGATGAAGGGTTGAAACTTACTCCGGCGGACAATTCCGTGGAGGCGGGGATTTATGCGGTCTGGACCAGACTTTCTACTGGGAGGCTGAAGGTTTTTAACACCCTGGCCAGTTGGCTGAAGGAGTTCCGCATGTATCACAGGGACGAAAAAGGGAGAGTGTCCAAGGCTGATGATCACCTGATGGACGCCACCAGATACCTGGTTATGGGGCTGGGGAGCGCATCTACCGAACCATCCGCTCTGAATGTCCCCCTTGCCAGGACTGGAGGCTGGATGTCGTCATGACCACAGGGAAATCAGAAAAGAAAGACACCATTCTGAAGCTGGCCAAGAAGCGGCTTGAGGGCGCCAGCGAGGCTGACAAACATAATCGTGATCTGGCTATTCGTGACCTGAGATTCCTGAACGGCGACCAGTGGCAAGAGCAGGTTTTACTGGACAGGAAGAGGAATAATCGGCCTGCTTTGACGTTCAATCGCCTGCCAGGGTTCCTGGACCAACTTGTCGGGGATTTGAGGCAGAACAAGATCAGCATCAAGGTTTTGCCGGTGGATGACAGCGCGGACAAACAAACCGCCGAGATATTGGGAGGGCTGATTAAGAACATCGAGACGCAATCCAACGCCTCCCAGACCTATATCACCGCCGGGGAATCCGCCATGGCTTGTGGCTTTGGGGCCCTGAGGATCGTGACCGACTACGCTGACCACAATTCATTTGATCAGGAGCTTTTCATCGAGCCGATCAAGAACCCCATGACCGTTTATATCGATCCCAGGTCCACGCGGGTAGACGCCTCGGACGCCAAGTGGGCGGCGATCACCATCATGATGGAGAAAGAAGAGTTCGAAAAGGAATTCCCCAACGCCAACCATACCGCCACCCTGGATACACCGAGGGGGGACGAGGAGGCGTTTTGGTACATGAAGGATAGTGGTATCCGCGTGGCGGAGTATTTCTGGATAGAGGAGATTCCCAAAACTATCTACCTGTTGAGTGACGGGACCACTATTTGCTGTAAAAGGTACGCGGAGCAGAGGGAGGAGCTGGAGGCGCAGGGCATTTATTCTGTAAAGGAGCGTAAATCCTCCAAGCCAGTGGTGATGTACGCGAAAATATCCTCCGCTGAAATACTGGAAGGGCCCCAGGAGTGGCCGTCGGAGTTTATCCCCATTGTTCCTTTTTATGGGAAGGAACTGAACGTGAACGGAAAGACTTTCCGGCGTGGAGCGATCCGCAACGCCCTGGCCGCCCAGGAGGCCTACAACTATATGCGCACCGGCATTGTGGAGCATATAGGAAAACAGCCTCACACCACCTGGCTGGTTACCCCGGAGCAGATTGAGGGTTACCAAAAATTCTGGGAAAGCTCTAATTCCGGAATCCCATACCTTCCCTATAACTGGATTGACGGACACAAGCCCCCCAGTCGCATCGATCCGCCCCAGGGTTCCCCGGCGATGAGCCAGGAGGCCGCCCAGATGAGCGATGAGATGAAGTCGGCTACTCACCTTTTTGACTCGTCCCTTGGAAACAGGAGCAATGAGACCAGCGGCGTCGCTATCCGGCAAAGGCAGAGCCAGGGTGAGCGGGGGAACTTCGCGTTTTATGACAACTACGCTCAATCGATCCAGCATGTCGCCCGGATTCTACTGGATATGATCCCTCGGATATACGACACACCCAGGATAGCCAGGATAATCGGACCGGACGAGGAGGGGGAGAATATACCACTGCGAACACCTATCCCCCTGGACCAGTATAACGAAGCCGGGGAACAGATGGGGCGAGTGTTTGACCCGTCCCTGGGCCGGTATGACGTGGTGGCCACAGTGGGGCCCTCTACCGCCACGGCTAACCAGGAATCCACAGAACTTATGCTGGATTTTCTGGAGAAGTTCCCCGGGGCCGCTCCAGTGGTGGGTGACCTGCTGGTGAAAAACATGTCTTTCAGAAACGCCGAAGAGCTGGAAAAACGATTGCGATTTATCAACCCGTATATCCAGCAACAGGAGCAGGCGAAAGCGGCGCAGGAGGGAGGGGTTCCTCCTGGCGCAGATGGTTTAAATCCGCAGGGGATTCCCCCAGGGGCGATACCTCCGGGCGCATTACCGCCAGGAGCCTTGCCGCCGGGAATGATTCCCCCAGCGTCACCTTAACAACATATGGAGGACTATATGGAAGACCGGGAAACAGCGGCGCCCGAACCCACGGAGACAGTTTCAGAGACTGAGACCGAGGACCAAACCGCGATTCAGGCTGATGAAACCACGGTAAAGCCTGCCGTGGAAGAAGGGGAGACGACTGGCCCCGATTCCGATGAAAAGACGGAAGAAACCCAGGACGAGGATGATAAGCCAAGGCATCAAAAATCCAGAGCGCAGAAAAGGATAGAGACCTTGGCGGCGCGGAATCGCCACACGGCCGAAGAAAACGTCAGGTTAAGGGAAAAATTGGAGGCGGCGGAAAAAAGACTCAAAGAGATGTCACCGCCCATCGAGGAAGACTTTGGCAGCTACGAGGAATACCAGGAAGCCCGCGTGAGGTATGAAGTTGACTCCAGATTTGCGGAGAGCAAAAAGGAGGACGCTTTAAACGAAATGCAGGCCAGGGAAACCCAGGCCAACGACGCCAGGCATCAGGTATTCGCGGAAAACCTGAGGGACTTCAAGGAGGTCACCCCGGATTTCGACGAGGTTGTCAACAAGGCCAATGTGAAACTGACCCAGCCGATGATCGATTCTATCACCGGCAGTTTGCAGGGGCCTGAAATGCTGTATTACCTATCCCAAAACCCCGGACAGGCGGCGGAACTGGTGAACTTGAGCCCCATCGACATGGCGCGAGAGATGGGAAAACTGGAAGCTAGGCTGGAGGCATCACCCCCAAAGCCAAGCGCTACACATAAACCTATATCTAAAGCTCCCCCACCAGTGAAACCTTTACCACAAGGATCGTCAGCAAGCCCTGGCAATATGGACAGCCTGGGCGCCGATGAATATGTGAAGCATAGGATCGCGCAATTGAGGGGGGCAGGGAGATGATGATAAATGCCAAACACACTTTTGACCCCCGCAACTATAGCCAAGGAGTGCCTTGCGCACCTGACTAACAATATGGTCTTTGGTAACCTGGTTTACCGGGATACCGAGAAATATTTCGGCAAGACGCCGAAAATAGGCGAATCCATCACCATTCGCAAACCGATAAAGTTCGTCGCGACTGATGGAGCGACTCTATCCAGTCAGGATGTGACTGAAAAAAGCACGTCCATCACAATCGATCAGCGAAAGCACGTGGCGTTTACGTTTACGTCCCAGGAGCTGACCATGAAGGTGGAGGATTTTTCCGAACGGTACCTGAAAGGGGCCATGATCCAGCTGGCCAACGCCGTGGATTCAGCCCTGGCGGGACTGTATATCGACGTGCCCATGCTGGCCGGGACACCGGGGACCACGCCGGCGTCATTCGCGGCGCTGACCGCCCTGGGAAAGCTCCTGGACAAAAACTCCGTCCCGAAAGACGGGCGGAACCTGGTCCTGGGGCCGGACGCTCACTGGAGCCTGGCTGACGCTTTCAAGGGGTTTTATCACGAAGCGATCACAAAGGAAGTGCTGCGTGACGCCACCCTGGGCCGGTACGCCGGGTTTGATGTTTTCGAGGACCAGAACATCAAGACCCATGTGAAGGGACTACAGACAGGAACTCCCTTAGTGAACGGCGCCTCCCAGACCGGAGCCTCACTGGTGACCGATGGCTGGACCATCAGCCTGTCGCCGATCATCAAGAAAGGGGACATCTTTACTATTGCCGGGGTTTACGCCGTCAATCCTGTCTCCAGGGAGACCCAGAGCCACCTGCAGCAGTTCGTAGCCACGGCGGACGCCAATTCTGACGGCGCCGGAAACTGCACAATCCCCATTTCCCCGGAAATCATCACCTCCGGGGCGTACCAGACTGTCAGCGGTTCTCCGGCGGACAACGCCGCGTTGACTGTCCTGGCGGCTAACCATGTGGCGAATATGGCATTCCGCAAGGAGGCTTTCGCCCTGGCCATGGTCCCCCTGGAAGTGCCGCAATCGGCGGGCTGGGCCGCCACCGAGAGCGCAAACGGCCTGTCTGTGCGCGTGATCCGCGATTACAACATCACCCCCGACAGCGAGATATTCCGCGCGGATATTTTCTATGGGGTGAAAACGCTTTACCCCGAGCAAGCTGTAAGGCTGGCCGGATAGTGACCCTGGGCCGGGGGAATACCCCCCCGGCCTGGCTTTAACAGAAAGGATTAAGGAATGGGAAAGGATAACAAGGTAAATAATGCTGTAAGCGATGAGCCTGATTCCCTGGCGACAGGAGAGGCTCTTGAATCTTTATCTCCGGCGGTAGATGAAAAACCGAAGGCCCAGAAAAGCCGCGCCAAAGTCTGGATGGAGAAGGGGAATGTAAAAGCGCATGTTCACGTTCCCGGTGTGGATGAGCATTTGGCGGACGGTTTTGTGTTCTCACCGGGGTTGGTGGCTGTATACAAAAAGGGAGCCGGGAAATCTGTGCAACCAGACGAGGCCATTGAGTTGTTCAGGAACGGCTGGTCCGACTCCCCGGTAGGCTGATATGGCCGTAGCCAAGGACATCATCGAGGCCGCCCTAAGACAAATAGGCGTGGCACGCCGTGGGATGAAGCTGGACGCGGCGGATATACAGGAGGGACTGGCCGCGCTTAACAGAATGGTGGATTCCTGGGCGCTGGAGGAATTCATGATTTACGCCGTATCTCAGGGCAACTTTACCTTGACCGGCGGGAAAAGCGAATACACTATCGGTTCCGGTGGTGACTTTGCCGCCACCAGGCCAGAGGACGTGTTGTCGGCGTGGATCAGGGATTCCGCGGGGATAGACCACCCTGTATCCACAATATCGCGTGACCGATATAACGCCATATGTTCCAAAAACTCACCAGGCAGGCCCACCGAGCTATATTTTGACCCTCAATATCCTTTGGCCAAGCTTATGCTTTGGCCAACTCCGTCCGCCGTGGAGGATTTGTACCTGGATCAACTGGTGAAGGTGCCCAGTTTCGCAGATGAAAACACCTCCGTATCCCTTCCTCCCGGTTATGAGGAGTGCCTGGTATGCAACCTGGCCGTCCGGCTGGCCCCGGAATATGGGATCACGCCGCCAGATGAGGTGAGGAATCAGGCGCTTCAGATAAAAGGGAGGATCACCAACCACAACTTCAAGCCGGGGATGTTCCAGCACGACATAGGGCTGTTGTCGCTGGGTTCCCATGGCGGTTCATTCAACATTTATTCAGGGTAAGGATATGAGAAAAGCGCTTATCTGGGTCCTGGTATTTCTGGTATGCGGAGCCGTCACGGCGGACGCGGCCAAACTGTATCCGGCGCCCATATTCCGCTGGACCAAAGACAATGGCGACCCGGCTGTAGGCTGGAAAGTGCATACCTATGAAGCCGGAACCACTACAAATAAGGCTACCTATACGGATTCCGCCGCCGGGACGCCCAACGCCAACCCCATGGTCCTGGACAGCCGGGGGGAGGCTCCTATTTATTTCCTGGGGACGTACAAACTGGTAATCAAGGATTCATCCGACGTTACCCAGGCCACCTATGACAATTTTGGGACAGGGGACGCGGCAACGTCCCCTGTGGTCAATCTGGTGAATAACGCCAGCTTCGAGGGGGACGCCAATAGCGACCTTTTGCCTGACGAATGGACGGTAGTCAAATACGACGCCGGGACATCCACCGCAATCCTGATATCGTCCACACAATCTCACGCCTCCAATGCGATGAAGTTTCAAAGCTTGGGTGATGGAGGGGGGACCGCCACGCAATCCGGGTATTCCCAAATAAACCCTGGGCGCGTGTATATGGTATCGTTCTCTCTTCTTTCATCCGTTGTGGACGTGCGCAACGTAGTGGAGGTCCAGTATTACACCGCCGCTTTGGCCCTTGTCTCTTCTCAATCTGTATATGATGAATCCACGGCCAATCCCACCACCATGACGCTGAAGCAGTATGTGATCACCGTCCCGGCCACGGCCAAGTACCTCAAAATCGTATTAACAGGATGCCATTCTTCTGACCCCACTCCCGGATATACGCTATTCGATGATGTGTCAGTCTCTGAAATAAATCACCATACCGGGACCACCAGCGCGACATTCGATATAAACTCCGATTCCAATCGTGGCAGGTTGGATTCATCCGGGCTGACAGCAAACAGGGACTACACGTTACCAGACACGGCAGGGACTGTCGCTCTGATTTCGGACGTTATATATCCTGACGCATACAACCCAATTATTAACGGGGATATGCGGATTTGGCAACGGGGGACGTCGTTCACCAGCATTGCAAACGGGGCGTATTCAGCAGACAGGTGGGCCAATGTGAATACGGGGGCGGCGGTATACGATATCAGCAGGTCCCCCGATGTCCCTACGGCGGCGGAAGCGGGGATCACCTACCAATATTCACTGCATTTGGACGTAACCACGCTGGACTCGGCCATTGCCGCCGGCGACATCGTTAGCCTTATCCAGAGAATAGAGGGGTACAATTTCGCCCCGTTTGCGGGGCAAACGGCCACGCTTACATTCTGGGTGAAGGCGACAAAACCAGGAACTTACTGTGTGTCCTTCACAAACTCAGGCGAGGACAGGTCCTACGTGGCGGAGTATACGATTGACGCCACCAACACGTGGGAAAAGAAAACCATCCAGCTTACCTTTGATTACTCGGGAGGGACCTGGAACTATACCAACGGGACTGGAGTGCTCCTGTCCTTCACCCTTGCGGCTGGGACCACATACCGCGCTACAGCAGCAGGGGTGTGGGAGGCGGGAAACTTCCGGGCTACATCCAACCAGGTGAATGGCGTGGACAGCGTTTCTAACGATTATCGGATTACAGATGTCAATCTTTATTTTGGCGATGCGCCCACCTCCCCAAAGCCGAGAACGTTCAATGAAGAGCTTGCTCTTTGTCAGCGGTACTACTCGAAATCTTTCGCGTATGCACAACCCCCAGCGTCAAACGTGGGTCCAGGACGCCTCCTTTCTCCCGCCACTCGGGCGGGGGCGCTTCTAAACCACCTACCTAGCGTATTATGGCCGACGCCCATGAGGACTATTCCAACGGTCACGACCTACAATCCTTTCGCCGCGGGAAACCAGGTCCGGGACGAGACGGCAGGCGTCAATTGCAGTGGTACGCTAACCGGTTCCACAGAGACTGGGATGTGGGTGTATGCCACGGGTAACGCAGCCACGACAGTGGGTAACGCATTGTCGTATCAATATACCGCCGACGCGGAGCTATAGGAGGAAATATGTACCAGATAACCAATAACGGGGTGATCCGGATCAGCGATGGAGCCTCCATCCCAAACGCACCGGGGAACAAGGATTGGCGGGAGTATGAGCAGTGGGTAGCCGAGGGAGGGACCCCGCGCCCGGCCCCCCCTCCGGAGCTAAGGGTTCCTGTATGGGGTGGAACCCAGTGGACCGAGGGAGAAGATTCCGCCGAATCAGTGGCTAGGGCCGCCCGTAACAGCGCCCGCGCCAGGTTGCGGTTGGACATAGAGAACCCGAGTCTGCGCGGAGGAATGCCGGAGTTGGGTAATAAGGTGCAGGACTTGGTGAAGATTTTGGACCACATGAAAGCATTGGAGGACGAATGATTAACAGATTTTTAGAAGCCTTGGAGCAGTATTTCGCTCCGATAATGCTGGGCTGGCTGATTGTGGCCATATACTTTTTGACCAGCTGTGCCACCCTGAATCCCATTATCGATTCGCTGGAAGAGCAGGAGGCCGAATGCAAGGCCAGGGGAGGGGCGTTTATCCTTGATCAGGATTCCATGACCGTGCGGTGTGTCATGCCGGAGCCGGAGCCAGGACCTGGGGAAGCTCCTCAACCCGAGCCCCCTCCGGACCCGGTCATTATCACTGACCCCGTGCCGGACCCGGAGCCGCCTGTGGAACCGCCGGTTCAAGGGGAATGGCGGATGTTCAATGTGGGGGAATATATCACTATTCCTTACAGGGGCCATCTGGTGTTTGAAGTGAAGGGGTTGGATACCAGAAAACCAAAAGAGTGGCACTTGTTTGACTTTGCCAACGGGCGAGGCAGGGGCGTGGAAGTGGCCAACGCGCATATGATGCTGTTTGATGACAGAACCTTGTACCTGATTCAGCAAGTATACAGCCCTGCTCCATTGCGGGAGAACAGGCACGAGGACTATTGGCCGTTTCGCCCGGACCAGACATATAAATGGATCGTTGATTCCACCTTGCATGGAATACGCATTCAGATATTTCAGGATGGCGCCCTTGTTGTGGATATGCCCAGGGCGCAAATGGGCCCATGGCCGGTGGTCCCGTTCGCCCGGATAACAGATATCCGCCTTGGGTGCGGAGTCTTTGGCAGCCATCCCTGCCCGAACCCTATCCAGATAAAGGTGGAATGATGACCGAATTCAACCCGGACCAGACCGGCGATATCACCATGCGCTCCAGGGAAATGCGCGAATACCTGGAGACGGCGGCGACCGAGGGGGCCAAGAAGGCTCTGCATCATCACACATCCGAGATGAAGTGCGGCGGGTGCTACGTGACGCCGGACACCTTCCCCGGTGAGCCGAACGAAGGAACAAAGGAGCGGCTGCGGGAACATGCGGAC
>Ga0224496_10000871_pt1 | contig 19796 bp, 16 predicted proteins | sample SF_Jul11_sed_USG_2_FD_168127 | JGI IMG/M metagenome (GOLD analysis project Ga0224496, IMG submission 168127) | Sediment microbial communities from San Francisco Bay, California, United States - SF_Jul11_sed_USGS_8_1 | ecosystem: Environmental > Aquatic > Marine > Sediment | place: USA...
AAACCCTTTTCGCCTGAAAAAAGAGATTGAGAAAAAACTTCGGAGGCTGTTAATGAGATATGGAAACATGAGGCATGAAAAGCGAAAATCAACGACCGCTTCGGTTATCTTTTCCCATGAGGCAACATGTAGGCAGGTCATCCAGAAAAATCGCCACCGACGTCCGGCCAAAAGGATATAATCAAGGTTTTGCGAGGATGGATGGAACAGGCCAATGGCGCCTCGCCCGCTGTGGAGCTTTTCGGCGTGGTGAAGCGATTCGGCTATCTCACCGCCGTGGACGGGATAAGCCTGACTCTGGAAAGGGGAGAGTTTCTGACCATATTCGGCCCCAACGGCGCCGGAAAAACCACGCTTATCAAGATGATGGCTGGGTTGACGCATCCCTCCTCCGGCTCCGCGAGGATCAATGGGCGGCTCTTGCAGGATCATGATGACGAGACCAGACGGGACATCGGGCTGATATCGCACCAGACTTTCACCTATGGACAGCTTACCGCCATGGAGAACCTTCTCTTCTTCGCTAGACTATATGGCGTGGAAAACCCGGCGGCCCGGTGCCAGATCCTCCTGGAGGAGGTGGGGCTGAGCAAACGTTCCCACGAGCCGGTCCGCTCCTTTAGCCGTGGGATGCTCCAGCGGCTATCAATCGCCAGGGCGCTGGTGCACGATCCGTCGATCCTGCTGCTGGACGAGCCTTTCACGGGATTGGACCAGCATGCGGCGGAAACGCTGAAGCGTCAATTGCGGCGGTTGAAGGACGAGCGCCGCACATTGGTGATGATTACTCATAATCTGGAGCAGGGAGTGGCTTTGGGCACCCGGGTGGTGTTGCAGGTGGCGGGAAAGTTTGTCCTGGACATACCGGCGGAGAGCATCGATCCGGCCCAATTCGGGAAGATTTATTTCGAAAAGGTGGGGCAGGAGCATTATTGAGATGGGATTTATCGAATCTGCGCTCATCGTAGCGAAAAAGGATCTGGCGTTGGAGATCCGCGGCAAGGAGGTCGTCACTACAAGCGTTTTCTTCGCATTGTTGACAATCCTGGTGTTCGGTTTCGCCTTCGACCTTGCTCACTCCCAGGGGCGACATTTTGCCGCCGGGGGATTGTGGGTGGCCATTCTCTTTTCAGGCGCCCTCACCATGAACCGGTCGTTTCTGTATGAAAAAGAGAATGATTGCCTGTCGGCCATTCTGCTGGCTCCCGTGGACAGGAGCTCCATATATTTCGGCAAAATGGCGGCTAACTTCACCCTGATGCTGGCCGCGGAGGTGTTCATAGTTCCCGTGTCTATCGTCATCTTCAATGTGAACCTGATGGAGCGCTTCTGGCTGCAAGCCGCGGCGCTTTTGCTGGGTACTCTTGGATTCATAGCTGTGGGAACCCTGGTGGCGGCCATGAGCGTGAACCTGAGGGTGCGGGAGATGCTGGGGCCGCTATTAACGCTGCCAGTGGTGGCGCCGGTACTGATCGCCTCTGTGGAGATATCCACCGGATTGATCCGGGGAGACGAACTGGAGCAGCTTATTGTGTGGTACCAGGCCTTGGCGGCGTTCGATGTGATCTATCTGGTGGTGCCCTGGCTGGTGTTCGAAAAGCTGGTGGAGCAGTAAGGCAAAAGCCCCCGGCGCGTCGGAACCGTATTCAGATCATATCAGCCGCGCATGCTCTATCTTTATACAACGATCCTGGACGACCTTGATTCCCGCTTTTCTTATCTGCGCCGCCGCTTCGTTATTCACTATTCCAAGCTGCAACCAAGCCCACTTCGGCTTTTTGGCTATGATCTCCTCCACCAATTCCCCCACGGATCCGGGCTTGCGGAAGATGTCCACTATGTCCACCGGGCCGGGAACCTCGTTCAGGGAAGGGTGACATTCGATCCCTTCCCATTCCTTTAGCATCGGGTTTACCGGCAAGATTTCGTAGCCGTGGTCTTGAAGGTAGCGGGCCACGTCCAGCGAAGCGCGCCCGGGCTTTGCGGATATTCCGATAACGGCGATTCTTTTGGCGGCCCGCAGGGCGTCGGCGATGGCGCCATCCTCCGGATTACCCTCCGGGGCCGGAGGCCTTCTGCTGATATCGCAAGCTTCATCCATGGCGTGGCCCCCTCATTTTTTCTCGATCACGTTTTGTTTCAAAAAGTTCATCAGCTTGTCAGACACAGGGCCGGGGATCTCGGTTTCTCTTTTGCCGACGTCGTTGAAAAGCTCTACCGTTTTACGCATCGTGTTCAAAAAGGCGATGCAAGGCTCGCAATCCTGAACATGGTTTTCGATCTCCTTACAGATGGAGGGATCCAGCTCCTTGTCCAGGTAGTCGCTTATCTTCTCCAGTATATCTGCGCATTTCATTGTATGTTCCGTTTGTAATTCACTTCACGTTCCTCGAAATAGTGGGACAAAAGATCCCTCATCGCCAGCCTGGCCCTGTGCAGCCGCGACTTCACCGCCGCCACGCTCATACCCAGGGTTTCGCTTATTTCCAGGTTTGTAAATCCCTCAACATCCTTTAATACCAGCACCATCCGTTTATCCTCCGGAAGGCGAGCCATCGCTTTGTTCAGAAACTCGCGGGTCTCGTCCTCCAGTCGCTGGTCGGATGGATTGTTCGACCAGTCTTCAATCTCCCTGGGCAACTCGGATCCATCAATCTCCACCGGCTTATCCAACGATACAATATCCATCTTTTTGCTCTTACGCAGCTTCATCAAGCAATTATTAGTTGCTATTTTCAATAGCCAGGTCAAAAAGGAGGAATCACCGCGGAAGGAGCCAAGACCCTTGAAAGCGCGTAAAAATGTATCCTGGAGAATATCCTCCGCGTCTTCCTGTCTGTTGAGAAACCTCATAGCATGGTAAAAAACCCGCGATTGGTGACGCTTCACCAACTGCTCGAAGGCTCCATAATCACCCTCCAGGACCTGCTTTACGAGCAATCCGTCCTTGTCGGGGGCTTTCTGTTCCTTGCTATATGTTTCTTTTTCAGCGTCTTCCATTTTACTGATGCTAAAGGCCAGGAAACGGTTCTGCATGTAATGATACATGAACATGCTATCAGAAACAGCACACGTCATTGTGGAAAAGAAGAGGGAGAGAATAGTTTTACGATATGTCCTGTCCCGCTGTCAGTTTTTCTCTGCTCTCCAGGCGCTTGGCGATTATCCCCGCCGCCCGGTCCGACGCGCCAGGCGTACCCAGCGAATCCTTGACCCCCGCAAGGTCGGCGCGCATCCTTGCCCGCGCCTCCTCGTTGCCCAGATACATCAGCGCCGTATGCGCGATGGCCTCGGCCGTGGCGGCGGTCTGTATAAGCTCTGGGACAATTTCCCGATCCGCCAGGATGTTCGGCAACCCAGCCCATTGCAAATGGGACAGCGTTCTGGCCAGGTAATATGATAGCAGGTCCGCCTTGTAGACGATCAGCATCGGCGTCTGGGCCAGCGCCGCCTGCAGAGTGGAAGTGCCTGACTTGCAGATTAAAAAATCGCATGCGTTCATCACTTCCCATGAACGGGCTTTGACGATATTCATTTTTACGCCCGCGCGGGCCGCCATCGCTTCCAGTTGGCTCGTGTCGATCGATAAGGCGCAGGGAACCACTACTTCCACTTCCATGGCGGTGCGTATGATCCGGACGCTCTCCAGCATCATTGGAAACATCTGCTCCACCTCCCCCTGGCGTGAGCCGGGCAAAACGCCGAGCAACGGAAGCTCCGGGGCTCCGCCAAATTCCTTTTTCAACAGCGCCCTGTCAGGCGTCGGGGGTAGTTCGTCCAGCAGCGGATGGCCAAAAAAAACGGCCTCCACCCCCCGCTCCTTGTAAAATATCTCTTCAAAGGGGAACACTACCAGCATCAGGTCCACCCATCTTTTTGCTTTCTTCACACGGCCCTGACGCCAGGCCCAGAACTGGGGGCAGACATAGTAATAAACCGGGATTCCTGCGCCGCTGGCGGCTTTGGCCACCTGCATGTTGAAGTCAGGATAATCAACCAGGATCACCGCCTGGTACTCCCCCGCCTTCAGGCGCGCCTTGATATCCCGCAGCATCCCCAGGGCCGCGCCCAGCTTTCCCAGCATGGATGATATCCCCACGGAGGACATCTGCTCTATGTCATGAAAGGTGGTCACTCCGGCGTCCCGCATGTGTGGACCGCCGATCCCCTCCATCTCCAGGCCGGGGATCAAAACGAACAGGCGCCGGGCCAGCCTGCCGGCATAAGCGTCGCCAGACTCCTCGCCGGCCACGATAAGTATCTTCATCGCTCTTAGCGCCGCCGGGCCGCGGTCACACGGTAAACCGTAGCTGCCACACCCGGATAACAGCCTCCAGGAATATCTTGCGCGACATCTTGGATGCGCCCTCCTGCCTCTCCTCAAAGATGATCGGGGTCTCTACTATCCTGAATCCTTGCTTATGGGCGCGATAGGTCAGCTCTATCTGGAATGAATAGCCCTCGGAGAACACTTTCTCCAGGCCGATGCCCTCCAGCACGCGACGCCGGAACAGCTTGAATCCTCCCGTCAGGTCGTGGTATGGCATGCGCAGGATCGTCCGGGAGTATAGGCTGCCACCTCGGGAGATCAGTCTTCTTATCAAGGACCAGTTCGTCACGCCACCGCCGGGGATGTAGCGGGAACCGAGCACCAGGTCCGCGTCGTTGGCCGCCTCCATGAACCCTGGGATATGGGCCGGGTTGTGGGAAAAATCGGCGTCCATCTCGAAAATAAATTCGAAGTCTCGCTCCAGGGCCCACCTGAATCCGGCCAGGTACGCCGTGCCCAGACCAAGCTTTCCCGGCCTCTGCATAATGTTCACCCGTTTATCCCGTTCCATCAAATCATGCACGGCCTCGGCGGTGCCGTCGCCGGAGTTGTCGTCCACCACCAGGATGGAAAAGTCGGGAGCTACCTCATGGATTTTCCCAATGATGCGGACAATGTTCCCGGCTTCGTTGTATGTCGGTAGAATTACTAATGTGGAATTCATAGGCTGGCATTCTATTGAATAAGGTGGCGCAAGTAAAGACTCAGCTTTTTCAGGGGCGTCGGCGTGATAAACTTTCATGTCAGGACGCGCTGTACCATATTATCGCAAGGGGCGCCATTAGCAGTGCCTATCATACATAAGGTGGCTTCATAAATGCCTTCAGAAGGGGGATTGGACCAGCCGGTCCAGTATATAAAAGGGGTGGGCCCCAAAAAAGCCGCCCTATTCGAAAAGCTGGGAATCCACACGATTCGCGATCTGCTGCTCCATTACCCCATGCGCTACGAGGACAGATCCCAGGTGAAGAAAATCGCCCAGGTGGAGGTGGGTGAATTTGTCACTCTTATCGCGTATGTTCGCTCCTCCGCCGCAAAGCCGAGAGGCAGGCGTGGTGGTGTATTCGAGGCGGCGTTCGCCGACGACACCGGATTTCTCAAGACCACCTGGTTTAATGTATCGGGCAAAGCGATGGCGGCCAGGTTCAAGCCTGACTCCGAGTGGATAGTCTCCGGCAGGGTGGAGATAAACCGCTATAGCGGCGCCAAAACGATATATCACCCGGATACGGAAAAGTACGATGGTGATGGCTCCCTGGGCGCCATGGGCCGTATAACGCCCGTGTATCCCGCCACGGAAGGACTCACCCAGAAGAATATCCGCGCCGCCACTCTGGCCGCCATGGAGCATGCCGGGGCGCTAGAGGATTTCGTCCCCGAGGCTATGAATAAAAGGTACCGGCTCCCTCCGCTGGCCGACGCTGTGCGGCTGGTTCATTGGCCCGCCACCGGTGTGAACATGGACGACCTGGAGCTGGCCCGGACGAGAGAGCAGAAGAAGCTCATTTTCAACGAATTCTTTCTGACCCAGGCCGGACTGGCGCTGAAAAGAAAGGGGCGCAACCCCCAGCGGAAGGGGATAGCCATGGACGCCGGGCCGGAGTTGATCCGGAAAATAAAGAGCCTGTTCCCTTTCAAGCTGACCCACGCCCAGGACCGCGCCCTGGCCCAGATCGCTGGCGACATCATTGGAGGAGAGCGTCCCATGACCCGGCTCCTGCAAGGGGATGTGGGTTGCGGCAAGACGGTGATCGCCCTCGCGGCGGCGCTGATCGCCACCCGCAATAAAAAGCAGGCGGCCATCATGGCGCCTACGGAGATTCTGGCGGCGCAGACCTGTCGAAAAATTTCCAGCTTCCTGAAAGACACGAAAGTGGACACCGTCCTGCTCACTTCCACCTCCAGAAACCGAAGCAAGACTCTGGAGCAAATCAAGGAGGGAAGCGCCCATATCGTGGTGGGAACTCATGCCCTGATCCAGGAGGGAGTGGAGTTTGCCGACCTGGGCATGGCGGTGATCGATGAGCAACACAGGTTCGGTGTGGCACAGCGGGCGGAACTGATGCGCAAGGGGGAGAGCCCCCACACCCTGATCATGACCGCCACCCCCATCCCCAGGACCCTGGCCATGACCCTATATGGTGATCTGGATGTATCCACAATAGACGAGCTTCCTCCAGGCAGGACACCTGTTCATACTCGAATGTATGGCAAGGGGAACCGGGCCCAGGCCCTGGCCATGGTGCGGGATCAGGCAAGAGAGGGTGGCCAGGCGTACATCGTCTATCCCCTGGTGGAAGAGAGCGAGAAGCTGGAGCTGAAGGCGGCCCGTGTCATGTTCGACCACCTTAAGGAGGCGGACCTGGCGGGGCTTCGGCTGGGGCTGGTGCACGGAAAGATGAAAAGCGCTGAGAAGGAAAAAGTAATGGCCGATTTTATGGAAGGATTGCTCGACGTATTGGTCTCCACCACCGTGATAGAGGTGGGGGTGGATGCGCCCAACGCCAGCGTGATGATGATCGAGCACGCGGAGCGGTTTGGCCTGAGCCAGCTGCACCAGCTGCGCGGCCGGGTGGGGCGTGGGAGCAGAAAGAGCCATTGCCTTTTGATGGCGGATACATTTCCCGGTTCGCCGGCGTGGGAGAGGTTGAAGGTGATGGAGAAGACCAACGACGGATTTGCTATCGCCGAGGCGGATCTGACCATTCGCGGCTCCGGCGACTTCTTTGGCCAGCGGCAGTCCGGATTCCCGGAGTTCAGGATCGGGCAGATACTGCGCGACCACAAGATATTGGCCGAGGCGCGAAAAGCCGCTTTCGGTCTGGTGGAGAATGATCCCCATCTTCTGCAGCCAGAGCACGCTCCCCTGTTCCGGGCGATCTCCAAATGGTGGGCAGAGAAATTCTCGTTAGGATCGGTGGGGTAGGGGGCCCCGGGCTGGGGCTACTTGCCCTGGTTGAGCATCAGGGCCGCGCCCAACAGCCGGAAACAAAGCTTGGCGGCGGCGAACTCGGATTGAACGCTGGAGGGCAATGGGCGAAGCTCCATCACATCGGCGCCTACGATCTTGCGGCGGGATCCAATGGCATGGATTGCGGCGCAGGCCTGGCGCCATGACATCCCCCCCGGCTCCGGAGTGCCCACTCCGGGGACCACGGAGGGATCCAGGCCATCCAGGTCGAAGGTTATATACACATGTTCGGTCAGATTCTCCACCATCTCCTCTATCCATCCGTTGTTTCCTTCAATCGCCCATGCGGGGTATACGGGGTGCTTCGACTTTTTGATAAATCCCCACTCCCCCCTGGAGATGTTGCGGACGCCGATCTGGACGATGGGGGCCACTTCCACGGCCCTGCGCATGACACACGCGTGGGAGAATGGGGAGCCCTGCCATTCGTCGCGCAGATCGGTGTGGGCGTCGAACTGCACCACGGTCAGGGACCTTTTGTATTTGTTAGCCATCGGGCGGATGGCGGCGGTGGAGAGGCTATGGTCGCCGCCCAGCATCAGGACAAAGCCTGCCTTTTTCATGGTGGCGGTGTATATGTTTTCCAGTTTCTTCACCATGGCTTCCGGCCCACGGACATCCTGTTCCACCTCGTTTAAAGTGGCGAGACGTAGCTTTTCATAATCCAGGCTCCATTCAGCGTCGAACAGTTCCACCTGGGCGCTGGCGGCCAGGATGGCTCTGGGGCCTTCGCGGGTTCCGGAAATGTAGCTGGTGGCGGCGTCATATGGCACGGGCAGCACCGCGGCCTGTGCGCCGGAAAAGTCAGGGGCCGTCATTTCAAGTCCGCCGAAACCATCCGGGCGAAATTGATCACTAAGACCAGGCATTATTTCCATTTCTCCAAATCGGGGCAAAATGCATATATAATAGGATATGGTTTATATCATGAGACTCCGGGCAAAATCCATCTTCCTCTTGGTTTTCGTGGCTGCGTTGTGGGCGCCTGTTGCGCCTGCTTGGGCAGTATCGGAGGGGGTGGAGGAGGAAGCCATCGGCAGGCAGTATGACCAGGAAATCGCCATCACCATGGGCTTTTACCAGGACAAGAAGCTCTCCGAGTATGTGGAACGGATCGGGCGCAAGGTGCTGGCCCAGGTGCATGAGCCGATGTTTGAATTCCATTTCAAGGTGGTGGACGACGCGATGGTGAATGCTTTCGCGCTGCCTGGCGGCTATGTGTATATAACGCGTGGGATGCTGGCCACGCTGAACGATGAGGCGGAACTGGCCGGAGTGCTGGGCCACGAGATCGGCCATGTCATCGGCCATCACTCTGTGAAGCAGATGAGAAAAAGCATAGCCCAGGCGCTTTTGGCGCTGGGTGGAATCATGCTCAGCCCGGAGATACGCAGTAACGCCGGGGCATGGATCACGGTCACCACCACCTTGGGGCAGCAGATGATCTCCGGCTACGGACGGGAGATGGAAATGGAATCGGACCAGGAGGGGCTGATCCTGGCGTACAACGCCGGATATGACCCTGGCGCCATAGTCAGTTTTCTTTCTACCATGCGTAATATAGAGAAACTGGGCTTTCGGACCTATCATAGTTTCATGGCCAGCCACCCGGACACCAGGGACAGGATTACCGAGGCCCAGGTGAAAAGCTCGCTGCTGCAGGCCAGAGGGGAGAAAAAAGAGCGGCATCGGGACCGGTTCATGGATAACATGGAAGGCCTGAAATATGGCAAACCACGATGGAAAGGGGAGACCGCTCCGCCATTCAAGATCGTGATCCATAAGGTGGTCGAGGGGGAGACTTTCCGCTCGATCACCCGCGATGTGTCTGGCGATGTCGGGCAGGCGTTCGAGATCGCCGCCATTAACGGGCTGGAAATTGATTCTCCGCTGTCGGCGGGCATGAAGGTGAAGGCGCTGGTGGCCGCGGATGTGGCAGACGTTATCAAAATAAGAGTGGAAAAGGATAAATATGAAATCGGCGTTAGAGTTGGCGATGGAAAAAACGGACCTGCTGAGCGGGAAAAAGGCGGGCAAGCTGACCGGGGAACAAAAGGAAAAGATAGCCCTGGTCCGTAACAAGGCGGAGGCGAAAAAGGCCGAGACGCAGATAATGATGGACGACAGGCTGAAGAAGATGGCGCCCACCGGGTCCGCGCCGGAAGAGATGGAGAAAATCCGCCGCGAGTTTATGGACCAGATAGATAAAATCGACCGGGACACCGAAGCGGAGGTGGAGAAGATCAAGGAGGGGTGACTCGCGCATTTGTTGTCAATTATTTATGCGCGGGGTCCATGGTTCGTTGTCATGCCGGGCCCGGTCCGGATCTCCTGATGCATTTCTTTGGCTGTCATGCCGGACTCAATCCGCAGCCAAGCCAGGAATGACGACGGTTAAAGCCCCTCGTTTGCTATCACCCCCGCCCATGCAATATCGATCTTGCCATCAGCGCGCTCTCGAAGCCGTACTTATCCCGCGCCCGGTCCATGCTCCGGTGGAGAGCTTCCATCCGCGCCTCCCGCTGCATGAGGAACAGGTCCATCTGCTCCGGTCTTTTCTCCATGGCGCGCACCCCCACCCCCACCAGCCGCACCCGTTCCCGGCTACCCGCCAGCAGAGGCTCCAGCATACCGCAGGCGGTCCGGTAGATCACCGATGTGTCGTCACCGGCCTTGGGTAGCGCCCTCGACCTGGTGACCGTGGAAAAGCTGGCCCGCCGAAGCTTTAGCGTGACGGTGTCGAACACTAATCCCGCTCTCCGGACGCGCCGTCCCACGCTCTCCGACAGGTAGGAGACCGTGGCCCGGATCCGTTCAGGATCGCCGGTGTCCGTGGAGTATGTCACTTCCCGGCTGACGCTCTGGAGCCCGGAGCGCCCCTCCGCCCCGGCGGAGAATTCCACATGCCCCTCGTCCTCCCCCTTGGCCCGTCTGGCCATGGCGGCGCCATGATTGCCGAGGACCTGGCGTAAAAGCTCCGGCTCGAACTGGGACAGGTCGCCGATTTTGCGGATTCCCAGCTTCATGTATTCGCGCTGGGAAACAGGGCCGATCCCCGGCATCCTGCCGATGGGCAGGGGCGCCAGGAATGCCGCCTCCCGGCCGGGGTTGATCACCATCATGCCGTTGGGTTTGGCGGAGTTGGCGGCGATCTTCGCCACAATCCTGCCGGCGCCGACACCGATGGAGGCGGGCAGGCCGGTTTCCGCTTGGATGGCGTGATGAATTTTCTGAGCGATCTCCACGGCGCCCGCCTTGTGCAGCCTTTGGCATCCTGTCAGGTCCAGGTACGCCTCGTCCACGCTCACCTGCTCCACCGCCGGTGTGAACCGGCCCAGTATCTCCATCACCTGGTGAGAATACTGGGAGTATATCCCGTGGCTGCCGCGCAGGAAAATGGCCCTGGGGCAGAGCCTGCGGGCCTGGGAAGAGGGCATGCCGGAGTGGACACCGAACTTGCGCGCGGCGTAGGAGGCGGCGCTGACCACACCCCTGCCGGAGGGGTCCCCCCCCACTATGACCGGCTTTCCGCGCAGGGAGGGGTTCAAAAGCTCCTCCACGGAGACGAAAAACGCGTCCAAATCCACGTGGGCGATGATTTTATTTCTGGTTTGTGGTGGTTCCATGTTCGTTATATAGACTTACGATGTAACATTACGCTCTTCAGGATAGATGCATTCATTAGTAACACCATGATTTTTCGATATTCTTCTCTGACATCAATATAAACGAATAAAAAGCGAATATCAACCCTTTTACGCATGATAATCAGAAAATGCCGAGAAGATGCCCTATATCCGCTAGTGGAGCTTCGGTTGCCATGAAATAAACGGGATTGAAAAGTGTGACTGTAATAAATTAAAATAAACCAAGGAAAAGTTGCGCGGCGTATTTGACAAAGAGCTTAGCTTTGAGTGTATGAAAGATATTTTTGGCATTTTCTCCGGCAGGGAGAAAGCGCCTGGGGTGGCGAAAGAGGGAAGGAGTGTGCCAAGGGTCGAGGGGCGAAACCCGACCATCCTGATCGTGGATGATAATCACGATAATGTCTTCCTGCTCGATTCTATAATCACATCCAACGGCTACAACACGTACACAGCATATGGAGGCGCCGAGGCGCTGGCTATCATTGAGGAGAAGCGCGCCGAACTGGACTGCGTGATCCTGGATCTGATGATGCCGGACATTGATGGCTTGCAGGTTACCAAAAAGGTCAAGCGGGACAAGAAAACAAAGCATGTGCCGATCCTGTTGCTGACCGCCAAGCAGAGGGACCGGGACGAGGTGGCCGTGGGCCTGGATATGGGCGCGGAGGATTACCTGACAAAGCCTATAGAAGCGGAGGAGCTTCTGGCCCGGGTCCGCTCCATTATTCGAGCCAAGCGGCTGCAGGACGAGATATCCCGGGTGAACGCCCACCTGGAGCAACTGGTGGAGGAGCGCACCATAGAGATCATGCTCACTCGCGACAGCGCCATCTTCGGTTTGGCCAAACTTGCCGAATATCGCGACCCTGAAACAGGCGGCCACCTGGCCAGGATCAAGAACTATGTCAAGGTTCTATCCGAGGAGTTGCGCAGATTCCCCAAGTTCGAGGAGATATTGACCGATGAGTATATCGGCAATATGTACCAGTCCAGCCCCCTGCACGATATAGGAAAGGTGGGAGTGCCGGACCATATCCTGTTAAAGCCGGGGAAGCTGACCAAGGATGAGTTCGAGATCATGAAAACCCACACCAGCATCGGAGGGGACGCGTTGGCCTCCTCGGAAAGGATGTTCGGGGACAACAGCTTCCTCTCCATGGGTCGGGACATCGCGTATTACCACCACGAGAAGTGGAACGGCTCCGGATACCCCAAAGGATTGGCGGGCGACTCCATACCCCTGCCTGCCAGGATAATGTCCATCGCCGATATCTACGACGCTCTCACCTCCAAAAGAGTATACAAGGATGCTTTCCCTCACGAGAAAACCGTCTCCATGATCACGGAGGAGTCGGGCAAGACTCTGGACCCATTCATCATCAAGGCCTTCACCAACGTCCAGGATGTCTTCCAGGAAATCAGGGCCAACATCGACGAGATAAAATAGGCCCGCCCTCCGCGGCGCCGGGCTCTCTCCCATGAATGACTCAATCCTGGAAGCGGTGGCGGACTCCATCGACAAATATTCCTTGATCCCTCCCGGCTCCAGAGTGTTGGTGGCCCATTCCGGCGGACCCGACTCCACCGCGCTACTCCACATCATGACCAGGCTTGCGCCTCTTCTCGGAATAACCGTGGAGTCGGTCCATTTCGACCATGCCCTGCGCCCCGAATCGCCAGCGGACGCCGACTTCGCGGAGCGGACCGCCACCGCCCTGGGCCTAAATTTTACCAGGGAAAGGGATCCTTCGCCTCCTTCGAGCCAGATCCAATCCATGGCCAGGAGCGCGCGTTACGCCTTCTTCCACACGGTAGCGAAAAGCCAGGGAGCCACCCACGTGGCCACCGGGCACACCCTCGACGATTCGGTGGAGACTTCCATCATGTGGATGCTGCGGGGAGCCGGGCCCACGGCGTTCGGCGGCATACCTGCGGCGCGGGGGATCTTCGTGCGGCCCCTTATAGATCTGCGCAAAAGTGAAATCCTGGAATGGATGGCTCGCGAGGGGATATCGTTCGTCACTGACAGGACCAATGAAACCGACAAATACCTGCGCAACCGCATCAGGCGGTCCGTAATCCCCGCCATGGAACAGGTGGCGCCTGGGGCCGTGACAGCCATCGCCAGGTTGGCCTCCCTTTCCGGGCAGATGGGCCGCGCCATGGATCATAAGGCCCAAAGCGCCTTGACCGCCGCCACCCGGCGTATGGATGCCGCGGGGCTGACTCTCGATCCCGAGTTTTCCGGCGATGCCCCTTTTGTCTTCCGGAGTATGGTATACAAGGCTGCGGCGAGTGCTGTCGGCGTAAAACCCGCCTCACTGCTGACACCGCATCTAGAAGCTCTGGACCGGATGATTCTCTCGGGCAAGCTGGGCAGGAAGCTGGACTTGCCAGGCGGGTTATGCGTGGTGCTGGATCACGCGGGGCTGACCTTCGGCATGAAAAGCGGACAACCGCCTCCTATGGAAATAACCCCCCTTCAATGCCCAATGGATGCCGCGGTGGGGGGTGGAAAACTCTCCGTGGAGCTGGTAGTGGAATGCGGCCCGGAGGAGCAGTTGGCTGCCGTGGATAAAATTCCTGAAGGAGCTGTCTTCAGAAATCGGCGACCCGGGGATTACCTTCTTCCGGTGAATCTGGCCGGACATAAGAAGCTGAAGAAATTCCTGATCGACAAAAAAGCGGCGGCCTCCATACGGGAGAGGATGCCGATTCTGGTGGCGGGGCAGGAGGCTCTGTGGATTCCAGGTCTTTATATGGCGCCGTCAATAATCGCCGGGCACGGTGACACGCCCCAGGCCCGAATCACATGGACCCTATAGTTCAATATCCTCCAGGGCTTTGCGTCCTTTTTTCATTGGAATATAGATCATCAGGGCTGTGAGGGCCACCAGGGCCAGGTAGGAGAGCCATATGTCGGGTCCGCCGGTTTCCTTCATTCGGAAGATGCCCCAAAGATGCCGCCGCACCGGGTGGGCGATAATCATTACGGAGAGGCCGGCGTATACGATCGACACCATCATATACATTATGGCGCCTGTGGTAGCGCCCACTTCGGCGATATTTTCATAGTCGAACTTGGGGTACATGGCCCCCATCCCCACGCCAAGCCCAGTGAGCCCCAGGGTGAGCAGGAACACGGCTGCGGCGGATACGGTCATCACATACGCGTCCACTCCCAGCAGGATGTTGGAGATCACCACAAGTATCTCCGCCAGGATGAGAAGCGGTATGAGGTAGAGAAAGTATTTTTCCCACAAAAAGCGGCCCATATCCACCGGGCCTGACCGGACCACCCAAAAGCTGCCCCCCTCCACACTGGTGGTGGAGAAAACAAAGCGTACGGATACCGCCGCCAGCACCACGCCGGTGAGCCCGATGTTGGCCACAGACACGATGCTTCTTATGTAGAAGTTGTCCAGAGGCAGGTTGCGTACATTGAATATATAGACAACCACCAGGGCGCCGAGCATCAACAACTGCGACCATTGGCCGGTATCCCGCCAGAAGAGCTTGACATCCTTCAAGACCAGGGCTCTGGTATCGGGATGGACATAACGCAAAACCCGCCGCATCATCCTGTACAGCAGCCTTTCCGGGGATGGGAGGGAAGTGATTCTGGATGATCCGTGGGCGCTGCTCCATCCTGTGTAATAGATGGACATGGCTATAAAAGCGGTCACCGACATGCTGGCCGCGGCCAGAGCGGCCAGATAAGCGAACTGGATGAGAAAGCTTTCCCAGTCGCCGAAAGAGCCGACCTGGAGTCCCCTGGACAGCATCGAGGAGGGGAGCCAGGGGTAGTCCGGCGCTTTCATCCGCTCGACGAACTCTATGATCCTCTCCTCCGGCACATCTTTTCCCAGGTATTTCTCCGGCTGCACGAAACGCAACAGGAGCACCAGTCCGCCGATGAACGCCACACCCACGAAGGAGAGCACCTGGTAGGCGCGCCTGGCCGGAAAAAATCGCATCAGCGACATGGTGATAAGTATCCCGGCGCCCGATGGAATGATCATGAATGGGATGAACAGGGGAAACATCAGCATGTAGTATTGCCATGGAGCGAAATTGACCTGCCCATAGGCTATGAACACTGGAAAGCAGAATGCGGCTGCCATCCACGAGGAATTTATCATGGTCATGATGTACTTGGAGATGAAAATGTCGCGCAACGGAATGGGTGAGGACATCAGAAAGTCCAGATCGCGGGACATGAACATGGTGGATATGGACGCAATAACATTGGAGAAGACGAGCATGGAGAAAAAGGTGAGGCACAGAAGGTTTAGAAGCTGGATGACCAAAATCTCTCCCACATCCACCGGCAGGGAGTTGAAGTAGCGCAGCAGCCTGTAAAAAAACAGGTATTCAGCCCCCATGGTTGCCGCGCCCAGGGCGCCGATGATCACCACCCGAGCGCGGCTTTGTTGGCCGCCGCGGAACAGGGAGTTGTACCAAATGCGTTTACGCGCTCTCTCCAGGATGAAAAAGTCTCTAAACATCTAAAAATACGCTCGCGTTAATTATTTCGCCTCAAGGGGCGCGTCCCCTCAGGATACGGCTAGAGACGGCTTTATTCAACTGTGGTTTGCGGCTGGGCGGATTATTCGTCCAGGGGGGTTGACGTGGGGCGGTGGCGGTTTTATCTATAAATTCAAGTCAGGTCCAATTTAGGATTGATGGCGGGGCCTATTGGATTCATAATGATCGTTTTGGAAAAATATTCTGATGCTTGGCGCTATTATAAGAAAAATATTCGGCTCTCACAACGAACGTGAGCTAAAAAGGCTTTCGTCGTATGTGGAGGCTGTTAACGTTCTGGAGGAGGGAGTCGCCGCCCTGAGCGACGACGAACTGAAATCAAAAACTCCCTCTCTGCGGGAGCGGGCCGTCAATGGCGAGCCGCTGGAGAGCCTTATGCCGGAAGCGTTTGCCGTGGTGCGGGAAGCGGGCAAGCGGGCGCTGGGGATGAGGCATTTCGATGTGCAGATCCTAGGCGGGGCGGCCCTGCACGAGGGGAAGATCGCCGAGATGAAAACCGGCGAGGGAAAGACCCTGGTGGCCACGCTGCCGGTATATCTCAACGCCCTGTCCGGCAAAGGGGCGCATGTGGTGACCGTCAACGACTATCTGGCCCGGCGCGACTCTGAATGGATGGGGAAGATATACCGCTTCCTGGGGATGAGCGTGGGAGTGATCCAGCATGGGCTCAGCGACTCTGAGCGGCAGGCGGCGTACCATAGCGATATCACCTACGCCACCAACAACGAGCTGGGGTTCGACTACCTGCGCGACAACATGAAGTTCTACCTGGACGATCTGGTACTGAGGGATCTCAACTTCGCCATCGTGGATGAGGTGGACTCCATATTAATCGACGAGGCGCGCACGCCGTTGATCATATCCGGCGCTTCCGAGGACGCTACCGACAAGTACTACACCATAAACCGTATTATCCCCCAGCTTTTGAAAAAGGACGTTTATTACACCCTTGATGAAAAAGCCAGATCCGCCATGCTCACCGAAGAAGGGGTCGCGGTGGCGGAGCGGGCGCTGGGAGTGGATAACCTGTATGACCCACTGGAGATAGAGACCCTGCACCATGTGCAACAGGGCCTGAAGGCCCATACCCTGTTCAGGCGTGATGTGGACTACCTGATAAGCAATGGCCAGGTGGTGATAGTGGACGAGTTCACCGGGAGGCCGATGCCGGGTCGGCGCTGGAGCGACGGACTGCATCAGGCCATCGAAGCCAAGGAAGGGGTGAAGATCGAAAGCGAGAACCAGACCCTGGCCACCATAACGTTCCAGAACTTTTTTAAGCTGTACAACAACCTGTCCGGCATGACCGGCACCGCGGACACGGAAGCGTCGGAGTTCGCCAGCACATATGACCGGGAGGTTCTGGTGATCCCGCCCAACAGAAAGATGGTGCGTTTGGATTACGCTGATATGGTGTACCGCACCATGGCGGAGAAGGACAAGGCTATTATTGAAGAGATCGTGGAAGCGCACGAGAAAAACCAGCCTGTGCTGGTGGGCACCATATCCATAGAGAAGAGCGAGAGCCTGGCCGGCTTGCTGAAGCGACGGGGGATAAAGCATAACGTGCTGAACGCCAAGCACCACGAGAAGGAAGCGGAGATCGTGGCCCAGGCAGGACGCCGGGGCGCAGTGACAATCGCCACAAACATGGCTGGCCGCGGAACCGACATCATCCTGGGGGGCAACCCGGAGATGCTGACCTTGGCCCGGATGGAGGCCCTTGGCGAGGAAGCGACCGAGGAGGATTATAAGGCGACGCTGGCAGAGTACATTGAAATATGCGAAGAAGAGAAGAAGGATGTCCTGGAGGCGGGAGGCCTGCACATAATCGGCACGGAGCGCCACGAGTCACGCCGGATCGACAACCAGTTGCGCGGACGCTCCGGAAGGCAGGGGGACCCTGGTTCGTCACGGTTCTTTCTCTCCCTGGAGGACGACCTTCTGCGCATATTCGGCGCCGAGAAGATATCCGGCCTGATGGTGCGGCTGGGGATGGAAGAAGATGAGCCTATAGAGGCGGGGCTGGTGAGCAAGTCCATCGAGCATGCCCAGGGGAAAGTGGAAGGGCACAACTTCGATATAAGGAAACACCTTCTGGAATACGACGACGTGATGAACAAACAGCGCGAGTCGATCTATGCCCAGCGGAAGATGATCATGCGTGGCGAAGAACTGCACGAAACATTGATCGACATGGCTCTGGATGTGCTGGACATGGATATGGAAGCCAAGATCCCGGAAGAAGCCGTGCCGGAGGATTGGGACCTGGAAGGATTGAAGGACACGCTGGCGCTCCACTTCTCCATTAACATGAAGCTGAAGGAGAATAAGGACTTTGCCATCGGTGAACACAAATTCGAGTTCGAGACCGTGACCTATGCCGCGCTGAAGGAGGCGCTGGACGAGATTGTCAAGGGCGCCATAGAGTTGAAAAAGGCGATACTGGGAGATAACTGGCTCGACTTTGAAAAGCATATCACCCTGCAGATAGTGGACAACCATTGGAAGGACCACCTGCTCTCCATCGATCACCTGAAAGAGGGGATAGGGTACCGGGGCTATGCGCAGAAGAATCCTCTGAACGAATATAAGAAGGAATCGAGCGCCATGTATATGGATCTTCTGGACCGTATCCGCCAGGATGTGGTGGGGGTCTATTGCCGTGTGCAGGTGAAGTCGGATGAAGAAGCGCGGCTGGAGCGCAGAATGGAAGCCCGGCGCCAGCAGCAGCAACGGCTGGTGGAGCATCGGGGGGAGCAGAGGGACCATAAACAGGAGACGGTCCGCCGCGATGGGGTGAAGATTGGCCGCAACGATCCATGCCCCTGCGGCAGCGGGAAGAAATATAAGAAGTGCCACGGGAAGGGGTGAAGGGGAGGGACGAGAGGCCCTGATAGCCGTCATTCCAGGCCCACTGGTAGGTTGTTGGACCCTGAATCTCATTATTTACCGGAGCAGAGTGTCCTCACTCCGCCGCTACCTGAAATTGTCCAGGGCGACTCACACTCCGGATAGCGAAGTCTAGCTGGAAATGTCCTCTTCCTCCTCCACCGCTGGTCCCCCCTTGGCCGGCCCTTTCAAGAGATACCCCTCGATAAACGCGTCCAGGTCCCCGTCCAGGACGCGGTTCACGTCCCCCACCTCGATCCTGGTGCGGATGTCCTTCACCATCTGATACGGCTGCAGCACGTAGGAGCGGATTTGGGAGCCCCACTGGATTCCTTTCTTCTCCCCGGTCAATCCCTCCAGCTTTTTCAGCCGTTTCTCCTCCTCCAGAGCATACAGCTTCCCCTTGAGCACCTTCATGGCCGATGACCTGTTTTTATATTGGCTCCGCTCGTTCTGGCAGGAGACCACTATCTTCGAGGGGAGGTGGGTGATCCTGATGGCCGAGTCGGTGACGTTGACGTGCTGCCCCCCCGCGCCGGAGGAGCGGTATGTGTCTATCTTCAGATCATCTTCCTTGATATCGATTTCGATGTCGTCGGTGATCTCCGGAGTCACCGCCACGGAGCAGAACGATGTGTGGCGGCGCTTTGCACTGTCGAAGGGGGAGATGCGTACCAGCCGGTGTATGCCGATCTCCGCCTTCATATATCCGTATGCGTATTCCCCGGTGACGATGAAGGTGGCGCTTTTGATTCCCGCCTCATCGCCAGGGAGCAGATCGACGATCTGGGTTATGAACTTGCGGCGTTCCGCCCAACGCAGGTACATCCGCAGCAGTATGTCGCCCCAATCCTGGCTTTCGGTGCCCCCTGCGCCAGGATGGATCTCCACTATGGCGTTGTCCGCGTCGTGCTCACCGGAGAGCATGGCGGCCATTTCGGCTTTGCGTATCTGGGCGGCCAAGGTGGCCAGCTCTGCGGAAAGCTCCTCCTCCATGGCCGCGTCCTCCTCTTCGTCCGCCATTTCGGCCAGTTGGCCCAGATCTTCCAGACGCTTTTCCAGGGATTTGTGCCTCGCCAGGGTGTCCGTGACAAAGGCGCGGCGCTTCATTATCGGCTTTGTGGCTTCAGGATTGTCCCAGAAATCTGGGGCGGAGATCTGCGTCTCCAGCTTTTTGGACTCGGTAATCAGTGAATCGAAGTCAAAGATGGCCTCGAAGCCTGTTCAGACGAGTCTGGGCGCTTTCAAGGAGAATCTGGAATTCTTCATTCATGGAGGTTTACTTTTTCTTTGCTTTAGGTTTTATTGCGGCTGGTTTATTTCTTGGTTTGGTGGCGGCCTTTTTCGCTGGGGCGGATTTTTTGGGTTTCACCTTGGCGGTAGCCGGTTTATTTGATGGCGCCGCCGG
>Ga0224496_10000872_pt1 | contig 19789 bp, 16 predicted proteins | sample SF_Jul11_sed_USG_2_FD_168127 | JGI IMG/M metagenome (GOLD analysis project Ga0224496, IMG submission 168127) | Sediment microbial communities from San Francisco Bay, California, United States - SF_Jul11_sed_USGS_8_1 | ecosystem: Environmental > Aquatic > Marine > Sediment | place: USA...
CACGGTGCGAAACGTCTCCACAACGCCGCTTTTTTCCCACAAAAACAGGCAGTTCTGAACCTGAAAACCGTTATTTTTCACCGTGTTTTATTTCGCAACCACAAACGAGAATTCACCTATAATTTCAATACGTTCTGAATTTTCAGCCGATTTTTTGCGAAACAAATTAACCGTGCCCACAAACGGAAAAAAACATCGCAAAATCAGCCGGTTATGCCCGGTTGTTCACCGTGGCGCACGGTTTAGCTTTGCCGTTTGCGAAGCGAAGTAGCACGATTTGCCCCCCGCTTCGCCGCCGACGCGCCGATCGACCCCACCGGTCCCACCCCCGCAACCCGTTGTTTTTACGAACTGGCGTCCGGCCACAACCACCACATTCATCCGTCCCGCCAGATGCACCGGGGGCATTGGGATGACGGGGACCAGAATGACGCGGGGATCGCAGGGGCTTCATTCCCGGTGGGGATGCCGGGCCGGACGGTGGGGCACCGTGGGCGGTGGAGGGGGGAATTGGTCTTTGATACCCGGTCACGCCCGGCGGTGCGTGGAACGGCCCCTGCATATATAATGAGCGGCCATGACGTCCTCCCTCCACACGCCGCTGGTGCTGGCCATCGAATCCTCCTGCGACGAAACCGCCGTGGCCGTTTTTCGGGCGCCCGACCGGGTGCTCGGCCACGCGCTGGCGTCCCAGGTGGAAACCCATCGCCGCTTTGGCGGGGTGGTGCCCGAGGTGGCCTCGCGCCGCCATCTGGAATCCCTCGATCCGCTGCTCGAGGAAGCCCTGCAACAGGCCGGGGTGACCCTGGCGGATATCGGCACCGTGGCCGTCACCCGCGGGCCGGGGCTGATCGGCGCGGTGCTGGTGGGGCTGTCCTATGCCAAGGCGCTGGCCTGGGGGCTGGGCGTGCCGCTGGTGGGCGTCAACCATCTGGAGGCCCACGTGGCCGCCGCCTTTCTGCATCAGCCGGAACTGGAATTTCCGTTTCTGGCCATGGTGGTGTCCGGCGGACACACCAGCCTGTACCGGGTGGAGGAAGGGCTGGTGTTTACCGAGTTGGGATGCACCATCGACGATGCCGCCGGCGAGGCGCTGGACAAGGGCGCCAAGCTGCTCGGCCTGCCCTACCCCGGCGGGCCGGAGATCGACCGGCTGGCCCGCACCGGCAACCGGGACGCCATCCCGTTCCCCCGTGCCTGGCTCAAAAAGCGCATCGACTTCAGCTTCTCCGGCCTCAAAACCGCCTTGCGCGTGCATCTGGAAAACCACCCGGCCACCCCGGACACGCTGAACGACATTGCCGCGTCCTATCAGGAGGCGGTGGTGGACGTGCTGGCCACCAAGGCCATGTGGGCCGCCGAACGCGAGGCTCTGACCACCCTGGTGGTGGTGGGCGGCGTGGCCGCCAACGGACGCCTGCGGGAACTGCTGACGGAACGCGGCCACACGGCGGGCTGCCGGGTGGTGATTCCGCCGGTGGCCCTGTGCACCGACAACGCCGCCATGGTGGCCGCCGCCGGGGCGCGCATGGCCGCCGCCGGACGCACCGCCGGGCTGGATCTGGACGCCCGCGCCCGGCTCGCGGTGGGAACCGGCGCATGATGATTCCGCCGCCACCGCTCACCGTCGGCCCGGTCACCTTTCCCAACGCCCTGGCCCTGGCGCCCCTGTCCGGCATCACCAACCTGTCGTTCCGGCGCATCGCGCGCGAGATGGGGGCCGGCATCGTGGTGTCGGAACTGGTCAGCAGCGCCGGGCTGGTGCATGCCGGGGAGCGCACCCGCCGCTACCTGCTCACCCACCCGGACGAGTGGCCGGTGGTCATGCAGATCTTCGGCGGCGACGCCGATCACATGGCCCGCGCCGCCGCCATGGCCGAACAGGCCGGGGCCCATGTGATCGACATCAACATCGGCTGCCCGGTGAAAAAGGTGGTCAAGCGCGGCGCCGGATGCGCCCTCATGCGCGACCTGCCGCGCTCGGCGGACATTATCTCCGCCGTGGTAAAGGCCGTGTCGGTGCCGGTGACCATCAAGATCCGCGCCGGATGGAACGCGCGCGAGGTGAACGCCCCGGAGTACGCCAGAATGGCCGAGTCCGAAGGGGCCCAGGCGGTTACCGTGCACGGCCGCACCCGCGAGCAGATGTTCACCGGCCGCGCCGATCGCGGGGTGATCCGCCGCACCGTGGAGGCGGTGTCCATCCCGGTAATCGCCAACGGCGACATCGACGGCCCCGACTCCGCCACCGCCATGCTCGCCGAAACCGGCGCGGCCGCCGTGATGATCGGTCGCGCCGCGCAGGGTAACCCATGGATTTTCAAGGAAATTATCGAGACTTGGCGGACCGGAAGGATCCCCGATCCACCCTCACCGGAAGAGCGTTGCCGGGTGATTCTGCGCCACCTGGAACTGTACCTGGAGCACGCCACCGAGAGCACCGCCGTGCGCGAGATGCGCAAGCACGCCTGCTGGTATACCAAGGGGTTGCGGGACGGAGCCCACTTCCGCACCGACGTGCAGAAGATCACCGGCCTGGAGGCGTTGCGGGACGCGGTGCGGCGCTACTTCGACACCCTGGCCGCCCCGGTAAACGCATAAAAAAGGGCCGGCAACCCCGCAAGGCTGCCGGCCCGAAACGTGTGCGGCGGGACTAGTCTTCGGTCTTGGCCTTCGCCTTGGCTTTGGCCTCCTCGGCGCTTACCAGCTTGTCCACGCCGTCCAGACCGCGACCGATCAGCTCGGCCATGTCCAGCAGCATCACCAGCCGGTCGTCCAGCTTGCCCAGGCCGTCCAGGTAGCGCACCTCGAAGCTGTCGGACACTTCCGGGGTGGCCTGCATCTGGTCGGCGGTAAAGGCCAGCACGTCGTTCACGCCGTCCACCACCGCGCCGATCACCTTGTCGTTCACGCGGTTGACGATGATCACGCTGGTGTCGTCATAGGTGGTTGCCGGCATGCCGAACAGGTTGCGCACATCCACCACCGGAATCACGGTGCCGCGGATGTTGACCACGCCGCACACCCACGCCGGGGCGTTGGGAATCGCGGTGGGCTTCTGATAGCCGATGATCTCCTGCACCACCAGAATGGGGATGCCGTACTCCTCGTCGGCCAGGCGGAAGGTCAGGAACTCCTGGGTATCCCCCCGGTCGAACTGCATCCCGCGACTGGCGGTGCGCTCCGTCTCCAGTGCCAAACTGCCCATAGCCGGTTACTCCTCGAATCTGTGCCGCGCCGCCAGGGTGCAGAAATTGCCCCCGGGTCCCGCGATCGAAACCTGTTCTAATCTCTTCGGCTGTTTTTCCCCCGGCCATAGGGATTTTTAGCGTTATTTGTACGATTTACCGGTGTTTGCGGCGGCGTTGTCCCCTTCGGGCCGCGTCCCGGCCAGATGCAGCACCCCATCGGCCAGCCCCGCATGGCAGCGGGCACACAGGGTAACGCTGTGTTGCGGGTCCGTATGCGCCGGACCCGGCCCGTCCGCATGGGCCCGGTGACACTCGGTGCACCGGGTTTTCATATCGCCCTGGTGGGCGCGAATGGTGTGGAATTCCCCCCGCAGCCGCCCGTGACAGCGCGTGCAGTTCACATCCGGCATGGGGTGGGTCAGCCGGTCCGGCTCATGGCCCTGCCCGCTCAGGTAGATCATCAGGTCGCGGAAGGCGATCCAGTGAAAGCGGGCCTTGGCGGCCGCTCCCACTCCCGTGTGACAGTCCACGCAGCGCATGGGGCGAAACTCCCCGTCCATGCGCACGTGCACGCGGTGGGCCGCCGCCAGGGCGGTGCCGCTCCCTTGGGTCACTTGCAGAAACTGGCGGGTGTGCAATGGGGCGCCATCCACATGGCAGCGGTTGCAGAAGGCGTTGTCCTGTTCCAGATGCCCCACCCCCAGCAGGGTGAGCCATCCGGCCACCAGGGCCAGCACGGCGGCGCCAAGGCCCCATGTGGCGCGCCTGCCCATCATCCGACCGCCCGGTGGAGAGTCAGACGTCTTTGAAAGCCCGGCGCACCAGTGCCGGCACGTCGAGAATCATCGCCACCCGGCCGTCACCCAGAATGGTGGCGCCGGAGACGCCTTCCACCTTGCGGTAGTTCTGCTCCACGCTCTTGATCACCACCTGCTGCTGACCGATGATGTCGTCCACCAGCAGGCAGAAGCGCTTTCCGGCCACTTCCACCACGATCAGCAGCGCCTCGTGGGGCATCTTGTATTCCGAAAAGACGTTCAGTTCCTCGTGCAGGCGCAGCACCGGCAGCACGTCGCCACGCACGGATACCACTTCGCCCCGCTCCGCCACCGTCTGCACCGCGCCCTCGTTGGGACGGATGGATTCGACGATGGACAGCAGCGGAATCAGGAACACCTCGTCCCCCACACTCAGCCCCATGCCCTCGATGATGGCCAGGGTCAACGGCAGGGTGATGCGGAAGATGGTGCCTTCGCCCTTGCGCGAATCGATCTGCACGCGGCCGCGCAGTTCCTCGATGTTGCGCTTCACCACGTCCATGCCCACGCCCCGGCCCGACACGTCGGTCACCTTCTTGGCGGTGGACAGGCCCGGATGGAAGACCAGTTGGTAGATCTCGGTATCCGTCATCTGGTGGTCGGCGGGGATCAGCCCCTCCTTGATCGCCTTGGCGGCGATGGCGGCGGCGTCGAGCCCCTTGCCGTCGTCCTCGATCTCGATGACGATGTTGCCCTCCGCGTGGAACGCGCGCAGGTTCACGGTACCGGTAAACGGCTTGCCCACCGCCTGACGCTCGGACGGCGTCTCCAGGCCATGGTCCACCGCGTTGCGCACCATGTGCTTGAGCGGGTCGCCGATCTTTTCGATGATGCTCTTGTCCAGCTCGGTTTCCTGACCGCTGATCTGGAGCGACACCTCCTTGCCCTGGTTCATCGCCAGATCGCGGACCACGCGCTGGAACTGCACGAAGGTGGGGCCGATCGGCAGCATGCGCATGCCCATGGCCTCGTCCTGCAGATCGCGGGTGATGCGCTCCAGCGCCTCCACGGCGGCGGCGGTTTCGGGGGTGGCGTCGGCGGTACGGGTCACCTGGGAGACGCGGGCCTGGCCGATCACCAGTTCGCCCACCAGGTTCACCAGCCGGTCCAGCCGGTCCGTATCCACGCGCACCGAGGTCATGCCCTTGCGCTTGTCGGTATTGGTTTCGCTGATCGAGCGGGGGGTCGGTTTGGCCGCCTTGGCCTTGGGGGCGGCGGCCGGTGCCTTGCCGGGAGCCTCGGGAGCCGGCTCCGGGGTCACATCCCGGTATTGGATCGGATTGTCGTCCGCGATAAAGATGAACACCCCGTCCAGGTCCGCTTCGGTGGCGCGGCCGGTCAGTTCGATGTCCCAGGAAAGATAAAGCTTGTACGGGTCCAGCGCCTCCAGGGGCGGACAATCGTCCAGGTGCGCGGCCTTCAGGCGCACCGTGCCGTGGTCGGACAGCTCCGTCAGCAGCATGGCCGGATCGGTGCCAGTCTCCATCACCTCGGGGCTGAACTTGAGGGAGATTGCCCAGGTGCGTTCGCGGCCGTCGTTGGTCGAGCGTTGTCTGGCCGAGCGGCGCACCGCTTCGTCGGCCACCTGGGTGGCCATGGCGACGGTGTCGCCCAGATAGCTGTTGAGTTCGTCCACCAGGGTGGAAAGCTCGCCCTCGCCGGGCGGGTCGCCTTCGCCCATGGCGGCATCCAGCTGGCGGGCCATGCAGTCCACCGAGCTGAGAAGCACCGAAATCAACTCGCGCGATACGGCCAACTGGTTCTCGCGCACGCGGTCGAGAACATTTTCCACCGTATGGGTAAAGCCAGCCAGGTCGGTAAAGCCGACACTGCCCGCGCCCCCCTTGATGGTATGGGCCGAACGGAAGATGCGGTTGACCAGATCGTGATCCAGTTCCGCGCCATCGCCCGAGTCAGTTTCGAGCTGAATCAGGTCTTCCTCGAGGGAGGCGATATGCTCGCGCCCTTCCTCGAAAAATATAGATTTGAGCTCTTTATCGAGATCCATTTTCCCCTCGCCACGCCGGTCGGCCGCGCACTCAGAGGTGCACAGGCGTTCCGTGGTCCCCGTCCGTCAGGTTTTCAAGACCCTAGCGAACGAATTTGCGGACAACGCCTACCAGCGTATCGGGCTCGAACGGCTTCACCAGCCAGCCGGCCGCACCCGCCTCCTTGCCCTCGATTTTCTTCGAGTCCTGGCTCTCGGTGGTGAGCACCAGCACCGGCGTGAATTTGTAGCTCAGGTTCTTCTTGAGCTCCCGAATGAACGTAATACCGTCCATCACGGGCATGTTCACGTCGCTGATGATCATGCTCACGGTCTTGCCCTGCCCGTTGAGCTGTTTCAAGCTCTCCAGGCCGGCCTGACCATTCATGGCCTGATATACCTCGTACCCCGCCTGGTCCAGCGTGTTTTTTACACTGGCCCGGATGGTGGCGGAGTCGTCTACGATCAAGATCACCCCACTCATGCCTTTGCGCTCCCGTTAGGATTCCAACAGGGCTGTGTCCAGCCCGAGTTGCACCGCTGTTTCACGAAATGCCTGGCTGGGGTTCGTAATCACGAATTCCCGGCCTTGCTCCCTTGCCGACCGCTTGGCCGACAGCAACACCTGCAACGCCGCCGTGTCGATGTGCTCCACGTCCGACGCCTTCAGTTCCAACCGCTCGGCCTTCTTGCCCTTCAGGGCCGACAGCAGGTCGGCGGCCAGTTCGGCGGCCAGCCGAATGGTCATGTCCGCCGGCGCCACCAGCACGCCACTCGAATTGCCAAGTACCTTCATTTCAATCCCAAATCTCTCGTTAGCCCGTGTTAGCGCCGAATGTCCCTGTCGGGTCGTCAGAACAGGGTCACTTCACCGGACTGGTCGGCATGCTCCAGGGCGCCGCCGCCCAGCGAGTGGTTGACCACCTCGCGCTGGGTCTGCACCGTGCAGGCATCGACCATCTGCTGGACGTGCTCGCGCTGGATTTCCCAGTCCGCGGCGCCCAGTTCCTCGAGCAGTTCGTGCTTTTGCTCCCCCAGACGCATCACGCGGCTGCGGGCATCGCCCTTGATGCGGCCGCTCTGGCGGCCCAGGCTGACGATGTTGCTCACCTCCAGGCGCAACTGGGTGGATTCCCGGTGCAGCTTGCCCAGGGTGTTCTTGAAGTTGCCGCCGCCGCGCTTCAGGTAGCGCACCAGGGTGTTCTCCAGGTCCTTGACCAGCCGGTTCACAAAGCCTTCCGCCTGACGCAGGGTGTCTTCCTCCACCACCAGGCTCTTGCGGAACGAGGCGGAGTGGCGCTGCACCAGCTTCACGGTGGTTTCCAGGGCGATCAGCACCGAACCCACGGAGGAGGCCATGTCCCGGTACAGGTTTTCCACCCGGTCGGCGGACAGGGCGTCGCCAAACTCCTCGGACAGGCCGGCGGAAGCCAACTCCACCTTGATGATCGAGGCCATCACACCAAAGCGCTTGGCGGTGCGGCGAATGCCCTCCAGGTCGTCGCGCAGGTCGAACACCTGTCCGGCCAGGGACTCGGCGCGGCTGACAATGTCGGCCTTGGCGGTCACCTGATCGCGCATGTAAATGATGAACTCGGATAGTTTCTGCCGGGTCTGGAAAATGGTTTCGGTCAGTTCGTCCACCTGAATGGCGTTTTCCGACTTGCGGTTCAGGTCGGAGCCCAGGTCCTCCAGGAAGGTGGACATCTCGGTACGGGTGTAGACCAGGTCTTCCTCCAGGTTCTCCACCAGCACCGCCACCATGTCCAGCACCCCCAGGGCCAGGCAGACGGTATCCATCACCCGGCTGTTCTCCTCCCCCGCCTCGATGGCGGTATGGTCGGCGGTGGTCAGCTCGTTGATCTCGTCGTGCAGCTTGCCCAGGGAATCGGACATGTGATGGGAAATCTGGGTGCAGCGGTCGTCGAACTGCAGGCCCACCAGCATGCGTCCCACCTTTTTGGCGGACTCGGCCACGCTGGCGGTGAGGGTTTCCACCTGCCCCAACACGTCGGCGCGGGCCACGTCCAGCTCCATGAACACGCTTTCGATATCGGTGGAGACGCGGATCGGCGAACTCTCGAAGCGCTCGCGGGAGCGGCTCACGGCGCCTTTCAGGTCGTCCAGGTCCTCCTCGATGCGGCCCGTGAGGGTGCGTACCCGCTCGAACTCGGAGGAGGCCCGCTTGGTCAGGGCCACCACCTCGCGCGATACCTGCGAAAAACCCCGTCCGCGGTCGCCCGCATTGTGGGCCTGCACGATGGCGTTCACCGAGAAGCACTCCACGTCTTCCATCAGTTCGGCCAGGCTGCCCAGGGCGGTGCGTACCTCGTTGACCACGTCGAAGAAACCGGCGAATTCGGCCAGTTGGGACTGGTCGGATCGCTGGGCATCGATGAGCGTCATCATGGTGCGCACGATCTGGTTGCGCGGCGAATCGACCCCCCGGTACATGGTTTCGTCGGAAATGCGGGCATGCATCTCGGACAGGGCCCGGTTGCCTTCCTCCATCTCCCGCTGGAGATGCGGCAGGCCGTGGGCGATTCCCAAAAATACCCGGTTGGTCTCCTCGATCCAGTCCTTGAGCTGGGTCGAGAGGCGAAGCGCGCCTTCGTCGCAACGCACCAGGTAACTAACGGTTTTCCATATCTCGGACATGTAACGTCCCCGTTCCCTTGGAATAACTACACGCGCACCTTGGCGCCCGCGTGCTCCAAAATCTTTCTGGCCATCCTGGACCGTGCAATCACGTGGTCCACCGCACCACGGCCTATGGCCTCTTTCGGCATACCGAAGACAACACATGAGGCCTCATCCTGCGCGATGGTTACCGCGCCCGCGTTGTGCATCTCCAGCATGCCGTCGGCCCCGTCGTCCCCCATTCCGGTCAGAATCACGCCCACGCCGTTGCCCCCCACTTCCTGCGCCATGGAACGAAACAGGACGTTGACGCTCGGAATGTGCCGGTCCACCCGTGGCCCGTCGATCAACTGAACGTGATAGTTCGCGCCGCTGCGCTTGACCACCGTGTGGTGGGTGCCGGAAGGGGCCAGAAGCGCCAGCCCCGGCAGGATGCGGTCACCGTTTTTCGCCTCGCGCACCTCGATGTGGCAACTGCGGTTCAAGCGCTCGGCAAAGCTCGCCGTATAGCCGCCCGGCATGTGCTGCACCACCACGATGCCGGGACAGTCCACCGGCATTTCGGACAAAATGTCGTGAATCACCACCGTACCGCCGGTGGAGGAGCCGATGGCCACCACCCGGTCGGAGGTGGTCACCGCGCGCGATTTTCGGCGTACCGGCAGCACCGCGTCCACCGAGTGCCGCTTGTCCACCGTCACCTCGGTGGGCGAAGTCCGGCGCCGCCGGGTGGGCGCCTGCACCCGTGCGCGGGCGGCGTTCTTGACGATCTCGATCAGTTCCTTGCCCTGCCCCTGGAGCGACCGCTCCAGGTCCAGCTTGGGCTTTTCGACGCAGGTGATGGCCCCCAGTTCCAGGGCCTGAAGGGTGACCTCGGCGTTCTCCTCCGCCAGGGACGACACCACCACCACCGGAATCGGCCGCGCGTTCATCAGCTTTTCAAGAAAGGTAATGCCGTCCATGCGCGGCATTTCGATGTCCAGGGTGATCACGTCCGGCTGCACCTGCTTGATCTTGTCCCGCGCGAAGTAGGGATCGTGGGCGGTGCCCACCACCTCCAGTTGCGGGTCCTGGGACAGAATCTTGGTGAGCGTCTTGCGAATCAGTGCCGAGTCGTCGACGATCAGTACTTTGTACTTCTTCATACTCCCCTCTCCGTCGCGTCAAAACAACGTGAGCTCGTCCTCGTGGTGCGCCACCGGCGCCTGCTTGACGATGCGCTGGCGGTAGCGGGTCTCGGCGCTGGCCACGGAAGCCACCTCGGAACCGCCCAGCCGGCGCAGTTTGACGTTTCCACCCTTGGTAAACAGCACGATGCGGCGACCGGTTTCGCCCCCGGTGTCGCTGGCGATCACCGGAATGCCCTCGGTCTGCAGGAAATCCATGGCGAACCGGGTGTTCCAGTCGCCCACCCGCAGGTTGCCCTCACGCATCTTGTTCACGTTGCCGCCGCCGAACACCTTGGCCTTCAGGTCGTACCGGTTGGCCCCCAGGTGCATCATTTCGTTGATCAGCAGCTCCATGGCGTGGGTGCCGTAGCGCCCCGCCTTGGCCTCGTTCTCCGGCTGCCGGTTGGCGGGCAGCATGAAATGGTTCATCCCCGCCACCCCGCTGCGGTCGTCGAACAGGCACACGGCAATGCAACTGCCGAGCACGGTTTCCAGCACCATGTCCTCGCGGGTGGCGAAGTAATCTCCCGCCACCAGCACGCAGGACGGCTTGTCGAAACGAGTGTTGAAGCGGTTGATCACGCCCCCACCTTCTGGTACGTGGTGTTGGTCACAAACCGCAGCTTGCCGCGAAACTCGTCGGTGTCGAGCACCTCCGAATGACCGAGAAAAAGATAGCCGCCCGGACGCAGCAGGTCCGCCATGCGCCGCACCACCCGGTCGCGGTCCTGACGGGTGAAATAGATGAACACGTTACGGCAGAAGATAAAGTCGAGCTGGCTGCGGATCGGGTAGCGCTCGGCCATCAGGTTGATCTGCCGGAACTGGAGCATGCTGTGGATGTAGTCGTCGAAACCGATGGTCGGTGCGCCGTCCGGGCTCTTGACGACATACGGGCTTGAATAGCGGTGCGGGATGTCCTGCTTGGAGATTTTGGGGTAAATCCCCTGCACGGCCCGGGCCAGCACGTTGGTATCCAGGTCGGAGGCCAGAATGCGCGCGCTCCACGCCGGGTAGTTGCCCAGAAACGCCCCCACCACCATGGCCAGGGTATACGGCTCCTCTCCGGTGGAGGAGGCGGCGCACCAGCCGTTGATGATGCGGGCGTCGCCCACCCGGTTCTGGCGCGTCACGCACTCGGGGAGCACCCGCGACTCCAGAAATTCGAAATGCTTCGGCTCGCGGAAAAAATAGGTCTTGTTGGTGGTGATCCGGTTGATCATCTCGGTGAGTTCTTCCGGATTCTCCTCCAGGTAGTCGATGTACTCGTTGAAGCTGCCGATGTTCAGGATGCGCAGCCGTTTGGTGAGGCGGGACTGCACCATCTGCTTCTTGGCATCCTTGAGGTGGATGCCGCTCATGTCGTAGATCACCTTGCGCAGGTGGTTGAAGCCGCTTCTGCCGAGACGGTATCCGGCGGGAAGCGCCAGCGGCGCCTCCTCCCCATGGACGGCCTCCTGCTCGTGCAGATTCCGGCTCATGCTTGCGCCTCCGGCGCAGTGGCACCGGAGCGGCGTGGATGACTCAGGTTCATCCCCCCTCCCGCTGACAGGGTGTGATACGTGCGGCGAAGGCCGGGTTGCTGATCCCGGCGGCTTCCACCTCCCTCGTCTCTTATCGGAGCGAGCGCAAAAATCCCGCACAAAAAATTGCACCGGACCCGGTGCGGAAAGTTGCGCAGGGAATACCCCGGACCGTATCGTGCGTTATCATTTATGCAAAATCCAACCGATCAGGAACGGCCTTCAACCGGGGGGGAACGTTCCCGCATAACGGGAGAGCGAATGGCGACACAGGAACCTCAGGCACGCATCGGCACCGCATCCGACCCGCACACCAGGCGCCCCGCCGCCTGGCGGGGGGTGGCCGACGCGGACTGGAACGACTGGCACTGGCAGGCGCGCAACAGCCTGCGCCGGCTGGAGCAACTGGAGCAGGCGTTCTCCCTGGGCGACGATGAAAAGGCCGCCATTTCCGCTCTGGGGCGCAACAGCCTGCCGATCGCCATCACCCCCTACTATGCTTCCCTGATCGACGCGGAAGACCCCGCCTGCCCCATCCGCCGCACCCTGATTCCCTCCACGGAAGAACTGCACACCGCCCCCGGCGAACTGCGCGACCCCTGCGGCGAGGACAACGACACGGTGGTGCCAGGCCTGGTGCACCGCTATCCGGACCGGGTGCTGCTGCTGGCCACCGGCACCTGCGCCGTCTACTGCCGCTACTGCACCCGCAGCCGCATGGTGGGTGGCGGCGAGGGCTACTCCTTTCAACGGGAGCAGTGGCGTCAGGCGGCGGACTACATCGCCGCCCATCCGTCCATCCGCGACGTGCTGATCTCCGGCGGTGATCCGCTGCTGCTGGAGGACCACCACCTGGACGAACTGCTGGGCATGCTGCGGGCGATTCCCCATCTGGAAATCATCCGCATCGGCACCAAGATCCCGGCGGTCATGCCCCAGCGCATCACGCCGAAACTGACGGCCGTGCTGCGCAAGTACCACCCGTTCTACCTGAGCGTGCACTTCATCCACCCCTCGGAACTGACCCCGGAGGCGGTGGCCGCCTGCGAACGGCTGGCGGACGCGGGCATCCCCCTGGGCAGCCAGACGGTGCTGCTGAAGGGGGTCAACGACACCCCGCAGATCATGCGGGAACTGATGCACGGCCTGCTCAAGGCGCGGGTGCGCCCCTATTACCTGTACCAGTGCGACCCGATTGCCGGTTCGGGACACCTGCGCACCGCGGTGGCCGACGGGGTGAAAATCATCGAGGCCCTGCGCGGCCACACCACCGGCTATGCGGTGCCCACCTATGTCATCGACGCCCCCGGCGGCGGTGGCAAGGTGCCGGTGAGCCCCCATTATGTGGTGGGGCAGATGGGCGAGCAGATCGTGCTGCGCAACTACGCCAACCAGATGTATGAATACCCGGACACTGCCGGCCGCACCGAGGCCCCGCAGGCCCCATCGGACGACGCCCCGGACGACGCTCCGGATGATTCTTCCGCGCTGCGGATGATTCGCCCCTAGGCAAGCCCCCTCCATGGGGCTCCCCTGCCCCCTCGTCCGGCCGGTCCGCCACCACCGTCCCACCGCCGCCGGTTCGCGCCGCCTCGGTGCGGGTTCCCGGCAACGGGCGCCAACCTACCGCATCGGTCCCCCCTCCCACCCTGCGCATCTGGTGCTACGGCGCTACGGCGCCGCGGTGCTGCGCGCACGGCGATATTTTTTGCTTTTTTTTCAATTGGTTGCGTGGATGCGGAAGGTTTGGAATTGAGGGGGGAAGGGGTGCTTGGGGGGAGATTCGGCGGTTCCAGGCCCGGGAAAATCGTGCTACTTCGCTTCGCAAACGGCAAAGCTAAACCGTGCGCCCCGGCAACCCACCGGGCATAACCGGCTGATATCGGGAGGTTTTTGGCCGTTTGTGGGCACGGTGTTTTAATTTCGCAAAAAGTCGGCGAAAAACTCAGAACCGGCTGTTTTTGCAGGACAATTCGCGTTTGTGGTTGCGAAATGAAACACGGTGAAAATTAACGGTTTTCACGTTCAGAACTGCCTGTTTTTGTGGGAAAAAAGCGGCGTTGTGGGGGCGTTTAGCACCGTGGGTTTCACATGTTCACGGTGACCTGGGAACGGAATATCAATGGGTTCTGAAGGCCGGTAGCACGATTCGAAATTCTAAAAACCGCATGTATCGGTGAAAAAATCAGAACCCATTGAAAGTGTGGGAAAAAAGGGGCGTTGTGGAGGGCTTGGCTTGCGCAACGGAACGTTCAGAAGCGATTGAAATTACGATGAAATTTGAATTTGTGGGGGTGCCGTTCACGGTGGGGCCCGTTTGCGCGATGGGGGTGGCTGGGGGGGTGGGGGGAGCCGGAAAGGGGGTGGCGGCCCGAATTCATTTAACGTTACGTAAAATTAAATGAATTGGATGCGGGGTGTGGGACAGACACTTTGGCCCCCTCGCGCCCGGCGAGGAGAGAGCGGGATGAATTGAATTTCTATGTTTTTTCAGTTGGTTGTAATGGCCAGGGTGAGACCCCGCCCACCTCACCCCAGCTCTTGCCACCCGCGCCGGGCGCTGCCCGGCGCAGGACCGGATTACCGGGCCAGCCAATATCGCCGCACGCATAGAAGCGGTGCGGGAGCCCTAGCACGGCGCTAAGTTACCGGTGCGTTAACGGTTCGTAAGGGAAATTTTTACGGAATGATTACCGATCGGCCCCTTCCCACGGCAGGCGGGAAGGGGCGGGTGCCGTGGATGGGGCTGCCGCCGCGGCCAGCGACCCGGAAAATACGGCCCGGCGCCTAGCTGATCCCCGGCACCCGCCGCATTTCCCGGTTCCGGATCTCCGCCGTCACCACCTGCATAAAGGTGGCAAACGGCATGCTCTCCTGCTGGTCCTCGCCATAGCGGCGCACGGTGACCGTGCCCTCTTCCTGCTCCTTTTCGCCCACCACCAGCAGCACGGGGATCTTGGCCACGGCCCCTTCGCGGATCTTTTTGCCCACCTTGTCGTCGGAGGCATCCACTTCCACCCGCACAAACTGCTTGTGCAGTTGGGCGCGCAGGGAATCGGCATAGTCGTTGAACTTTTCGCTGATGGGCAGGATGCGCACCTGCACCGGGGCCAGCCAGGTGGGGAACGCGCCGCCAAAATGCTCGATCAGGTAGGCGATGAACCGCTCATGGGTGCCCAGCGGGGCGCGGTGGATGATGTAGGGATGGTGCTCCTGCCCGTCCGGGCCGGTATAGACCAGATTCATGCGGTCGGCACGCGGCACGGCAAAATCGAGCTGGTTGGTGGAGAAGGTTTCCTCGCGGCCGGTGACGGTTTTTAACTGGATGTCGATCTTGGGGCCGTAGAAGGCGGCCTCGCCCTTCACCTCGACGAACGGCAGGCCCGACTTCTCCATGGCGCGGCGCACCAGGTTCTGGGTGCGGTCCCACGCCTCCGGGGCGTCCACGTACTTCTCCTTGCCCTTGGGGTCTTCCGGATCCCACAGGGACAGGCGCATATAAAAATCCTGGATGCCCAGCAGGTCGAAATACATCTCGTGCATGTGCATCACGGCCAGGAACTCGTCCTCGATCTGCTCCTCGGTGCAGTAGATGTGCGCATCGTTCATGCACATGCCGCGCACGCGCAGCAGGCCCGAAAGCGAGCCGTGCCCCTCGAAGCGGTACACCTGGCCATATTCCGCCAGGCGCATGGGCAGGTCGCGGTAGCTGCGCATGCGGGCGGCAAAGATGCGGTGGTGGTGCGGGCAGTTCATGGGCTTCAGGAAGTACGTTTCCTTGACCGTGCCGCCGCTTTCCGACTCCTCCTCCAGCACCATGGGGGGGAACATGCCCTCCTTGTAGTACGGCAGATGGCCGGACTGGTAATAGAGCTTGTCCAGGGTCACGTGCGGGGTGGCCACGCGGTCGTATCCGGCCTGAAACTCGATCTCCTTGGCCAGCTTTTCCAGTTCCTCGCGGATGGCGGTGCCGTGGGGCAGCCACAGGGGCAGGCCCAGCCCCACGTGCTCCCGGTCGATGTGGTACAGGTCGAGCTGCGGCCCCAGCTTTTTGTGATCGCGCTTGAGGCCCTCCTCGTAGCGGCGCACGTTTTCTTCCAGCTCTTCCTTGGTTTCGTAGGCCCACACGTAGATGCGGGTCATCATCTGGCGCTTTTCGTCGCCGCGCCAGTAGGCCCCGGCGATGGAGCGGATTTTGAAGGCCCCCTTGGGCAGCCGCCCGGTGCGGTCCACGTGGGGGCCGTCGCACATGTCCACAAACGGGCCGTTGGTGTAGAAGCCCAGGGTGGACAGGCCGTGTTTTTCCGCCAGTTCCCCGGCGTATTCGGCCTTGTACGGCTCGCCCATATCGTTCAGGCGGGACAGGGCCTCGGCGACCGGCAGGTCCTCCCGTTCGAACGGCTGGTTCTTCTTGATGATCTGCTTCATGGCCTTTTCGATGGCCGGAAAGTCCTCCGGGGTGATCGGCTCGGGCAGCACGAAGTCGTAATAGAACCCGTTGTCGATCGGCGGCCCGAAGCCCCGGGTGGCGCCGGGGCGGATTTCGAGCACGGCCTGGGCCAGCACGTGGGCCAGCGAGTGGCGCAGGCGGTAGAGGGGATCGTCGTTGCTGGCGTCGCCGAGTTCGGCAAGGGCGTCGGTCTGGCTCATGGGGTTCCGGATCGATGGGGGTCAAAAAAACAAAGAAGTGAATGATACCGGATTGTGGGTGCGAGGCGCACAGCCGGATTTGCGGGCGTGGCCGCTTGACCATACTTACAATCGTAAATACACTATGAATTGTGGAACTGGAATGGGATGAAGACAAGCGGCGTGCCGTGCTGACGGCACGGGGGGTGGACCTGGCGGATTCCGAGTCCGTTCTGATGGACGATCGGGCGCTCACGGTGGAACAGCGCCGGGGCGGAGAAACCCGGCATGTCACCATCGGAAAGGGGCCGACGGGCCGCCTGTTGACCGTCGTCTGGACCGTGCGCGGCCAGCGGCTGCGGATCGTCACCGCCTGGAAATCCAACGCCCGTGAGCGGAAACAATACGAGGCTTGAGCCATGACAAAAAAATTGAAAGCGGAACTGGAACGCGAGGACGCCGAACGGAAGCAAATGACGTTTGACGGCGGCAAGCGGGGGGCGGTAATCAAGCGGGGGCGCAAGGTGCCCATCACCATCCGGTTGGACCCGGACGTGCTCCAGTGGTTCCGGGATCAGGTAACCGGCGGCGGATCGTACCAGACCCTCATCAACGAGGCGCTGCGCGAGCACATCGCGGGCAAGGGGCTGGATGACCAGATTCGTTCCGCCATCCGCGAGGAACTGGCGGGGTTAAAGGCGGGGTAGACGGGGTGTGGCGACATCGCTCTGACGCGGAGGTGCATTTTCTGGCGGAATGGTGGCGTGCCTTGAGCGTGTGGCCCCTCAACTTCAGACACCACCCGTTCGCGCTGAGCCTGTCGAAGCGTAGCCGGCTTCACCAGTCGACAGGATTAGAAGTCCGTTCGACCCTACCCGTTGGGATGGGCGGCGTGGGCAACTCACCCCGTTGTCAGGTGTTAATGAAGTAAACGATCCCGAGCGTCGGCATTACCCACAAGGAGGGATGTGCGTTCCTTTTCTGGTGCCTTGACAGGAACTGGTCCGTAAGGCTCTAAGGCCGCCTTCATAATTCGAAGCTCTACTTCCCCAGATCCACAAAAATAGTAGGTGAACGACTTATGGTCATGTCGTCCAAACATCGCCATATCTTTTGGACCCTTGAGCGACATAAACACTAGATCAAATGAGTCTTGAAGGTTGCCATGCTTCCAATTGACGACCTCTTCAGCGGTCATGGCGCCAAAGCTGTTTTCCACCTGCCCCACAGAAGCCCTCCAACCCCATCACGATTAAATCAGGTCCACCAAGCGGGGACGCCGATACGTCTCCTTGCCCATCCCCCCACCCACCCCTTACAATACCCCCTTCCCACGCAGGTTCCGGTACACGGTTCTGAAGGGCCGCACACCGGGGCTTTTTAACGTCCCAATCAATTATTGAGCGGAGTGCAGCGGATATGCCGCTGGCGGGCGCGTTTGCGTTCGGATCCGGACGTGTGCGACCGGCGCGTGGACGATATTCACCCGTTCCACAGGAGCCGCACCCTCGCCGTGTTCGATCTCTACCACGCCCATATGGCCCGCTTCCGCAACGATTTCCTGTCCGGCCTCACCGTCGCCCTGGCGCTGGTGCCGGAGGCGGTGGCGTTTGCAATCGTGGCGGGGGTGCACCCGCTTTCCGGGCTGTATGCCGCGTTCATGGTGGGGTTGATTACCGCCGCCATCGGGGGCAGGCCGGGCATGATCTCCGGCGCCACCGGGGCGCTGGCGGTGGTGATGGTGTCGCTGGTGGCCGATCATGGGCCGCAATACCTGTTCGCCGCCGTGGTGCTGATGGGGCTGATCCAGATCTCCGCCGGGGCGCTGCGGCTGGGGAAATTCATGCGGCTGGTGCCGTATCCGGTCATGCTCGGGTTTGTGAACGGGCTGGCGGCGGTGATCTTTCTGGCCCAGCTCAGCCACTTCAAAATGCCCGACGCCACCGGCCACCTGGCGTGGATGACCGGCACCCCGCTGCTGCTGATGCTGGGGCTGGTGGCGCTGACCATGGGCATCATCCACTTTCTGCCCAAACTGACCCGCGCGGTGCCCTCGTCGCTGGTGGCGATTGTGGCGGTCACCGGGCTGGCGCTGTTTTTCGGGCTGGACACCCGCACCGTGGGCGACGTGGCCAAAATCGGCGGGGGGCTGCCGGAGTTCAGCATTCCGTCCGTGCCGTTCACCCTGGAAACCCTGTGGATCATCCTGCCGTATTCGATCATCTTCGCCGCCATCGGCCTGATCGAATCGCTGCTCACCATCCGCGTGATCGACGAGATCACCGAAACCCGCGGACGCGGCAACCGGGAATGCGTGGCGCAGGGCATCGCCAACACCGCCACCGGCCTGTTCGGCGGCATGGGCGGCTGCGCCATGATCGGCCAGAGCATGATCAACATCCACTCCGGCGGGCTGGGGCGCGCCTCCGGCATCACCGCCGCGCTGGCGCTTCTGGCGTTCATCCTGTTCGCCTCGCCGCTGATCGAAATGATCCCCATCGCGGCGCTGGTGGGGGTGATGTTCATCGTGGTGCTGGGCACCTTCGAGTGGGCCTCGCTGCGCCTCATCGGCAAGGTGCCCAAGGGGGACATCTTTGTGGGCATGCTGGTGACCGTGGTCACCGTGGCCACCGATCTGGCCGTGGCCGTGGTGGTGGGGGTGTTCGTGTCGGCGCTGATTTTCGCCTGGGAGCACGCCAAGCAGATTCGCGCCACCATCACCCGGGACGATGACGGCAGCAAGGTGTACGAGCTGCACGGGCCGCTGTTTTTCGCCTCGGTATACGGCTTTAACAACCTGTTCGATCCGCACAACGACCCGGACGACGTGATTGTGGAGTTCCGTCATTCCCGGGTGGCGGATCATTCCGCCATCGAGGCCATCGACGCCCTGGCCGACCGCTACAAGCGCGTGGGCAAGACCCTGCACCTGCGCCACCTGAGCCCGGAATGCCGCAAGCTGCTGCGCAAGGCGGGGGATCTGGTGGAGGTGAACATCCACGAAGACCCGAAGTACTTCGTCGCCAGCGACCAACTGGCCTGACCGCCAGACGCGGGGCCGCATCCGCTGGCGGACGGGAGCCGAGCGCCCCGCCCCGCCTCTCCCACGCAAAGGCGGGGTAACGCGGGGCTTACCCTTCCAGCTTTTCCTTCAACCGCTTGTTCACCATGCCGGGGTTCGCCTGGCCCTTGGAAACCTTCATCACCTGGCCGACGAAAAAGCCCATCAGCTTGGTCTTTCCGCCTTTGTAATCGGCCACTTCGGCGGGATTGGCGGCGATCACCTCGTCGATCATGGCGTCGATGGCTCCGGTGTCGGAAACCTGCACCAGCCCCTTCTCCTGGATCACCTTTTCCGCCCGCTTGTCGGTGCCGAACATCTCGATGAACACGGTCTTGCCGATCTTGCCGGAAATCTCGCCGGAGTGAATGGCCTTCACCAGCCCGGCAAGCTGGTTGGGGGAGAACGGGCTTTGTGAAATGTCGGTGCCGTCCTCGTTCAGGCGCGCCGACAGGTCGCCCATCAGCCAGTTGCAGGTGAGCTTGGGGTCGCCGTTGTAGGCGGCCACGGCGGTTTCGTAATAGTCGGCCATCTCGCGGCTGGTGGTGAGCACATCCGCGTCGTATTCCGACAGGCCGTACTCGGCCACGAAACGCTCCCGCTTCTCGTCGGGCAGTTCCGGCATGTTGGCGCGCACCCGGTCGATCAGGGACTGCTCCACCACCACCGGGGCCAGATCCGGCTCCGGCATGTAGCGGTAGTCGTGGGCCTCCTCCTTGGTGCGCATGTTCTCGGTCACGCCGCGCTTGGTGTCCCACAGGCGGGGTTCCT
>Ga0224496_10000873_pt1 | contig 19788 bp, 16 predicted proteins | sample SF_Jul11_sed_USG_2_FD_168127 | JGI IMG/M metagenome (GOLD analysis project Ga0224496, IMG submission 168127) | Sediment microbial communities from San Francisco Bay, California, United States - SF_Jul11_sed_USGS_8_1 | ecosystem: Environmental > Aquatic > Marine > Sediment | place: USA...
AAGCACATCAAATAAACTCGCGCGTGAGGTGCCCATTGAATCAAAAGCGCCCACTTTAATCAGGCCTTCCAGGACACGTTTGTTGACCTTCTGGGAATCCAGCCGACAACAAAAGTCGACGAAGGACGTAAACGGGCCATCCTGGTCGCGAGCTTCCAGGACAATGTCCACGGCACTTTCTCCGACATTCTTGATAGCCGCCATCCCAAATCGGATACCTTCCGGTACCACACTGAAATTTTTTAAACTTTGATTGGCATCCGGCGGCAATATTTTCACCCCCAACTCTCGGCATTCGGTAAAATAACCAACCATTTTATCCGTATTCCCCATTTCTGAGGTGAGAAGGGCAGCCATGAATTCCGTTGGATAATGGGCTTTGAGATAGGCGGTCTGAAAGGTGACGAGGGCGTACGCGGCTGAGTGAGATTTATTAAACCCGTATCCAGCAAAATAGGCCATTTGATCGAATATTTTTTCGGCTAATTTTTCCGCGATTCCCTTCTCCTTCCCACCAGAAATGAACAAGGTTTTTTGCTTGGCCATTTCGTCATGTTTTTTCTTCCCCATGGCTCGGCGCAGCAAGTCGGCCTGTCCCAAGGAAAAGCCAGCCAATTGATTGGTAATGGCCATGACTTGCTCTTGATAGACGATGACGCCATAGGTTTCTTTTAAGATGGGTTCCAGTTGAGGCGGTTCGTACACGATCTGTGTCGGATCGCGTTTTCGTTTAATGAAATCATCGACCATGCCGCTTTCCAAGGGGCCGGGACGATACAGGGCGAGAATGGCGATCAGATCTTCGAAGGTTTCGGGTTGAATTTTGACTAACAAATTTCGCATACCCGAGCTTTCCAATTGGAAGATGCCGGGGGTTTTCCCCGAGCTGAGTAAGGCAAACGTGGCGGGATCATCGAGTGGTAAGTTCTGAATGTCTAATTGCGCGTCAGCCGATTGTGAGGCATGCACGTGCCTGACTGCATCGTGAATCATGGTCAACGTTTTCAAGCCGAGAAAATCGAACTTGATCAACCCCACTTTTTCCAGATCAGTCATCGTGTATTGGGTGACAATTTCATCGTTGCTGGTCTTATAGAGCGGAACATGGTCCATGAGGGGCTTCTGCGAAATGACCACGCCGGCGGCATGGGTCGAGGCATGGCGAGCTAAGCCTTCTAAGGCCATGGCCGTATCCATGAGCTCTTTCATTCCGGGTTCCCCATCCACCAATTCCTGTAGGCGAGGTTCCTGTTTCAGGGCGTCTTTCAGTGTGATGTTCAGTTGCGTGGGGACAAGCTTGGCCACCTTGTCGACATCGGCATAGGGGAAATCCATAACCCGCCCGACATCCCGAATGGCGGCTTTAGCCCCGAGTGTGCCGAAGGTAATGATCTGGCAGACATGCGCTTCACCATATTTCTCAATGACATAATTAATCACTTCTCCACGCCGATCCATGCAAAAGTCCATATCAATATCCGGCATGCTTACCCGTTCAGGATTTAAGAACCGTTCAAAGAGCAGGTTGTAGGCCAATGGGTCTAAATCAGTAATGCGGAGAGCGTAGGCAACCAAACTTCCTGCGGCCGAACCGCGTCCCGGGCCAACAGGAATTTTCCGAGATCGCGCAAAATTAATAATGTCCCAGACGACCAGGAAATAGCCTGCATAGCCCATCGCATTCAAGACGGCTAACTCAGTGGTTAAGCGATGTTGGTAGTCCTCAAGGGGAATGGATGTGGGACGTTCGCGTAAGCGTTGACGAAGTCCTTCTTCAGAGAGATGTTGGAGATACGAGTCATGCGTTTGGCCTTCGGGCACATGATAGTCCGGGAGGTACGTGGCCCCGAATTCGAGGGTGAGGTCGCATTGCTCGGCGACCTGTGTCGTATTCAAGACGGCTCGAGGAAATTCGGCAAACTCCGCGACCATTTCTTCCATAGATTTCACGTACAATTGATCCGTATCGAATTTCATGCGGTTGGGATCTTTGAGCGTTTTACCCGTTTGCAAACACAGCATGATTTCATGGGGTCGCGCGTCACGTTTGGTGAGGTAATGGCAATCATTGGTTCCCACTAACGGGATCTCCAATTTTTTATGGATCTCCATCAGGCCGCGATTGGCAATTTGTTGTTGCTCTAATCCATTGGCTTGCACTTCGAGATAGTAATGATCTTTGCCAAAGATGGTCCGGTATTCGTCAGCGACACGCATGGCGCCTTCGAGATCATGTTGCCCGATTAATTGAGGGATTTCACCGCTCAAACACCCTGAAAGCGCAATGAGCCCTTCGTGATGTTCCAGCAAGAGTTCTTTATCCATCCGCGGTTTGTAATAAAACCCTTCCAGGTAGGCTTTGCTGGAGAGTTTGATGAGGTTGTGGTAGCCCACTTGATTGGTTGCGAGCAAAATCAGATGATAGTACTCCGTATGAGCGGTGTGCCCTGATTTTTGGCTACGGCTACCAGGGGCCATATAGGCTTCGCATCCGATGATTGGCTTGATGCCATGATTCTTACCTTTTTGATAGAAATCAATTGCACCAAACAGGTTGCCATGATCGGTCATCGCGACAGCAGGCATCCCATACTCTTTTACTTGTTGAAAAAGTGGAGTGAGTTGGTTGGCCCCATCAAGGAGGCTATATTGGGTATGAAGGTGGAGATGAACGAATTCTGAACGCACTGGAAATATCCTTGAAAAAAATTTTAGTGAGCACGGAATATGAAGTCAAATAGTCTCGTGGTTTTCAAAACCTGGTTCATTCGGGAAGGACGTGATGGTCGTGACGAATTTTTCAAATCTACGATACAGATATCACTCATGATAGTCGAACGTCATCCCAAGAAAATGGGTATAAAGATGTGGATAAATAGAGGAATGACTTCTGGCATTCAAGATAGACAACGTGTTTAGCGCTTTGCCCATTTCCTGAGCATGGTAGAAAGCCAAGCCAAGACTACTAGCGGTGGGGTCAATAATGCTATTCAAGGAAAAACACTTACTGATTTGATGTTATGGAGATGAGATCAAAAGTGTGTCAAAAAAGTTTGGAGTGATGAGGTCATTGGCCTGTAGACTTTTGCCGAAAAGGAGACATTCATGATTCTGACCACCACGCCAAATATTGAAGGACATCGTATTACCGAATATTTAGGAGTCGTCACCGGTGAAGCCGTCCTTGGCACGAATTTTTTTCGTGATTTTTTTGCGAAGGTTCGGGATGTGGTTGGGGGGCGATCCGGTGCCTATGAAAAAGAACTGGCCCGTGCGCGAGAAACCGCCTTCCGGGAAATTCAAGAAGAAGCGTTAGAGGTTGGAGCGAATGCCATCGTAGGAATCGACCTAGATTATGAGGTGATGGGTGAGAACGGAAGCATGCTCATGGTGAGTATCAGTGGGACCGCAGTGACCATCACCTGATCGTCAATCTCAATAGATCAGCTGGTGGGTGGTGATCTTGAAAATTCGGATCAACGATTTTGAGAAGGAAAATCAATGTTAGTTAATTTCACCTACATAAAAGACTTGACCTGAGTGAGAATTGACCGATAAAATATTCACAGAAATGTGAACAAAATAGGAAAATTTAATGATTTGAAGAAGAAACGAATATTTGAATTTGAAAGGCCGGTCTATAATCACGCAAGGAGGATCTCATGAAAGCCAAAAAAGGTGTCGTCGAATTTCTCAATAAAGTTTTGACGAACGAGTTAACTGCCATTAATCAGTATTTTCTGCATGGAGAAATGTGTGGAAATTGGGGCTATGTTTTGCTGCATAATGAAATTCGCAAGCACGCCATTGATGAAATGAAGCATGCGGAACAAATTATTGAACATGTTCTTTTTTTGGACGGATTCCCAAACCTGCAGCGCTTAGGAACGTTGAAGATTGGCGAAACGGTACCGGAGCAATTTAAATCGGACTTGGGGTTAGAGCATGAGGCGGTCAAATTGCTAACTGAAGCGATTGAGCATTGTGTGAAGGTGGGCGATTTCAACACTCGGGCGAAGCTTGAAGTCATTCTCACGAGTGAGGAAGAGCATATCGATTGGATTGAGACCCAAATAGAAACGATGAAACAAGTTGGCGTCGAAAATTATCTTAGCCAACATATGCACACAGCATAAGTCAAACCATCTGTGTGTCACGAAAAAGGGCTTTCCGAGGTTGGGTAACCATCTCGGGAAGCCTTTTATTTTGCGAGAGTAGCGCGGGTGAGTGTGCCTAGAGAAAACTCTACATGAACCAATGCGAATGTTGCGAGATGACGTAACCTCCCAATAGGATAGTGCCGATTCCCACCACACCTTGAAGGCTCTGGTGGACCCATGTGAGGGAACGAGCCGAGTACCAGAGTGGAATCGCAATCACGACCGAAAGTATGCCCATGCCAAGTATTGAGCCTACTCCAAAAATAACCATATAACCGATGGCCACTGAGGGGGACATGACGGTATTGAGGGTGAGAAGAATGAGCGCAGCCGAACCTGCCATTCCATGCATGAGTCCCACAATGAAGGCCCGGTATGGAAACCCTTGGGGGTGAGCATGTTGATGGGCGGCTTCAGTATGGGGCATGTCCGGAGCATGGGAATGGGCATGAAAATGCGGTGCGGCATACGAATGTTGGTGGAGATGAAAATGGATGCGTTCGTTTCGCATGCGTCGGAACACATCCAGCCCTAATCCGACCAGCATAAACCCAACTGCACATTCTAGAGCGTCGGCGAAGCGTTCGGGGATAACCACTCCGATAATGAGGACGACTGAACCGAATAGAAACAATGTGATGGTATGACCGAATCCCCAGACGATGCCCTGCTTCATCGTCTGAAAAACCGATCGACTTTGAGTAGCGAGCGAAGCGACCGCAGCCGCATGGTCGGCTTCCAGCGCATGCCGCATTCCTAAGACAAATCCCAGACCCAGTAGGGTTAACATGAGCACCTTGTTATGGTGATGAAATACATCATTGATAATCCTGTTTTTTTAGCCGTTTCTGCGGTGATTGAACACGATAGAATTATTCAATTAGAGCGAAGGTCCATCTCTAGGCGGAATCCTACGGGGCGGTTACTGGAAAAGCAAATGAGGATTGAGCCGTCAGAAAAGGTCGAAGAGGATGGAAAAACAGCAGAATTTGAAGACGAAAGAACTATTTGCCGAGAGCACGGTCGAGGTTGAAGGCGGCGCTTATGAGTGCGAGATGGGTAAAGGCTTGGGGGAAATTTCCAAGGGCTTCGCCGTGATGGCCTGTTTCTTCTGCGTAGAGGCCTAAATGGTTGGCATACCCGAGCATTTGTTCAAATAGCAGCCGGGCTTCGTCTAGGCGACTGCGGTCCGCCTGTCCGGCGCGCGTCAAGGCCTCCACCAACCAAAACGTACAAATGTTAAATGTGCCCTCTTCTCCGTTGAGACCATCGGTCGATTCAGTAAGGTTATAACGATAGACCAATCCGTTCGAGACTAATCCGCCTTTTTCAGGCGATTGAAGTGTGGCATCCAGGGTTTTGAGCATGCGCGGGTCGGTCGGGGAGACGAAAAAGACTAAAGACATCATGAGATTGGCGGCGTCCAATGAATCACTGCCATAGCGTTGGATAAAGGCCTGGCGTTGAGCATCCCAACCCTTTTCCATGATTTCTTCATAAATGGTATCTCGCACTTTGAGCCAGCGGTCTCGATCCGCAGGAAACGAACGCTTATCGGCCAAGCGTATACCACGATCCAAGGCCACCCAGCACATCAGCTTGGAATAGACGAAATGCTGTTGCCCGCCGCGCACTTCCCACACACCTTCATCCGTGCGCTGCCAATTATCGCACACCCAATTAATCAGACGGCGGAGATGTTTCCACAAGTCATACGAAATTGGGGTGCCATATTTATTGTAAAGATACACGGAATCCATCAACTCGCCGTAAATATCAAGTTGCAATTGGTCATACGCGCCGTTCCCGATGCGAACGGGCGATGACCCACGATAGCCTTCCAGATGATCCAAGGTTTCTTCGGCCAAGGTATGCCGGCCATCGATGCCGTACATAATTTGGAGGGAGCCATCCGGCGCGAGTTCATGGCAACGGGCTTCCAGCCAATGCATAAATTGTGACGCCTCGTCTGTAAACCCGATGCGGAGGAGTCCATAGAGCGTAAAGGCCGCATCGCGAATCCAGGTGTAGCGGTAATCCCAATTGCGTTCGCCGCCAATGCCTTCAGGAAGACTACAGGTTGGCGCGGCCACAATGGCGCCGGTGGGTTGAAAGGTCAGCAGTTTCAAGACCAAGGCTGAGCGATAGACCATCTCACGCCAACGGCCAGAGTACGTGCATTTGGCTAACCAGGTTCGCCAAAACCCGACGGTTTGGGTGAAGAGTTCTTCGGCATGCGTTTCGGGGCAGAATCCCGAGGAAAGGTCATCAGCTTCCACGCTTTGCAAACAGACATCGACACTTTCTCCTTCTTGCAGGGTGAACTCAGCGATGAGAGCATTGCCCTCCTGTTGAAGCGGGATGGTCGCACCCAAGCGGAGTGAGAGGTGCGGTGATTGAAAGATGGCTCCTTTCGAATTCAGGGTAATGGTATGCGTGTCACGACCATAATTGAAGGCCGGTCGACATTCCAATCGAAACGTCATCGTCCCGCGAATAGTTTGAATACGTCGTACAATCCCATGTTGTGTGCAATCGATGGCATCTTTCCCGACAGGCATAAAATCAATCACACGACCCACGCCATCGGTTGAATGAAACCGCGTGACGATCACATTCGTATCTGGCCAATAATATTGTTTGGATTTGACCTGGTTAGGGACGGGGGCAATGGAAAACCGTCCGCCCTTGCCATCATCCAGAATGGCGGCAAACACACTCGGCGAATCAAAGTGGGGGAAGCACAGCCAATCAATCGAACCATTCATGCCCACGAGGGCTGTGGTGCGCATGTTTCCGATGAGACCGTAATTTTCAATCGGTTGATAGGGCATAGTCCTCTTTTCGGTTTGTGAGCTAGCAATATTGATGGATGGTTTGGGGGGTGAAATTTATTGACCATTTCGGTATGGTGGGGGAAGTGCAGCGGGCAAGAAGAACCCACGCACAGAAAGCTGGAAATTTTAGTATCGGGAGCATGATGTCCGTTTATCCCTCAAGCCTGACTATTGACGGGCAGGAATACACCTTTCATCGCCTGTTGAAAGATGATTTCTTTTCCCTCAATATTCTCTATACCAATCCTCGTCATGAGAGCTACGTCTTAAAGCTGAGTGATTTTCGGTTTGTGGGGGGCTGGCTGTTTCGGCCATTAGCCGCCTGGATTTCCAGACGGGAATATACCATCTATCAAATGGTGGCCGATATCCCTGGCGTGCCGGCCTTAGGACCCCGGTATGGAAAACGAGGATATTTACATCGGTTTATTGAAGGGAACACGCTGCATGAAATAGAACGGCAGATTATTGAACACTGTCAGCTGGTTGCGGGCGATCCGGCCTTTGGGTCCCAGAAGACATTGCTGTCCCCAGACTTTTTCGAACAATTAAAAACGATCGTGGACGAAGTTCATCGTCGGCGCATCTTTTATGTCGATTTGAATAAACGAGGGAATATCATTTGTTCCACGGAAGGGAAGCCCTATCTCATTGATTTTCAAATATGCTTGCATATTCCGACTCGACAAGGATGGCTGGGGGCCCTCACGGAAAAGATCTTTGAACGGTTAAAACGGGAAGATCTCTATCATCTGTATAAACACAAAAAAACGTTTCAGCCGCAATTGATGACGGAGGCCGAACAGCAGTTGGCGCAACGGTCGACATTAAACAAACGCTATCGGCAGTTGCTATGGCAGCCCTACGTTGGGTTGAAACGCTTGATCTATCCGCATGGTAGCAATGAAACCATCTGGTATAAGTGGAAAAAGGAAAAAGACCAATCCCCCAGAATGTCCTAACGGGGACCAGCGGGACCTGACTGCAGCTAGCCCATTGGTTAGTTGAGGCTTCCTCTCTCCCAATCCGTCATTCCTGCTGGCATTTGGCAGGAATCAATTCTTAAAATCCTCACCAACCTACGTGGAAGACATTGTCGTAGGTCACGGGTTGCTTAAAATCAGCTGGTAAGAGATTTCCTCAAAGGTCCCCCCTTAGAAAAAGGGGGAGTAGGGGGATTTGACCGACCCCCTCCATATCTAATGCTCAGTACCCTCGCCCGGTGCGGCCATGTCCCATTCGGTCCAGTGGGAGCGCCTCGTAGCGTGTCTTAAGATCAGGATGCTCGTTGAGATAATTCTTCACGGCGGCATCGTCGGCGAACACCTCTTGGCTGTGCGCAGTATATTCCTTGATCGTCAGATCATGTTTCCCCAAGATGGCGCTGATCTTCGTGGTGATGTCCGCTTCCATGTCGTGTAGCGCTTCGGGTGAGGGCCGTTGTCCTTTTCCGTATCCCTCTCCACCTTTGAGATAGCCCATCATCATCTCGCTGATCTCAATGCGAGATTGCACATAATTCCCCACCTCGGCCGGTTCGGTCGCAAGGCCAGTTCCCGAAAACAGGAAGAGGCCAAAAGAAACCCCCAAAATGATTCGTGTCAGAGTTATAGCCATGATGTCCTTTCAGAATGTGGTTGGTCATAGAATGCATCTTATCCTCTTAAATATTCTGCCTGGATTGTGAAAGAATAGCCAAGCCTTTCATGAAAGTACAGGTGGAATTTGGGGGAGGGGTTGGGAGATGGATGCCTGCTAGGGTCATGCAGGTATGACGAGCCCAAGGATGGATCCCCGATAACAACTGTCGGGGATGACGGAGAAGGAGAAAACGGGGTTATGTGATGCCAGCGCGCTTTTTTGTGGGACCTTTTGGGGTGGAGGTGTGGATGACGTGCCAGGCGCGGAGGACTTCGGCGACGGTCCAGGCTTGGGCGATGCATCCTCGTGGGGCATGTGGAGGTTGGCCGTCAAAAATTTCTCCCAGCGTACCGACTCCATAATCGTTAAGTTGGTGTGCCATTGGTTCAAGATAGGAGCGGGCTGCTTGGGGATGACGATAGACGTGATAATGCGCCAGTACAAAGGGGCCGAGTAACCAACCCCAGACCGTGCCTTGATGATATGCGCCATCTCGTTGCCGCATATCTCCGCCATATTGTCCGACATACTGCGGATATTCCGTTCCCAAGCTGCGTAACCCATAGGAGGTGTAGAGGTGCCGGGCGCAATAGTCCACGACGGCTAGCTGTTGTCTGTCTGTCAGCGGACTGTTCGGTAAGGACACCGCAAACAATTGATTTGGTCTGGGAGCGGGATCATGGCCATGCGGGCCGTCTATCACGTCATAGCAGTAGTGTGAGGGTTCATGCCAAAAGCGTTGAAACGATGTTTTGATATCGTTGGCGAGTTCAAGGAATTCTTGATATGGGACCTTTGAGGTTTTGGCTAACTGTCCCAGTGTCAACCATGCTTGAAACCAGAGCGCATTGATTTCGACCGGTTTGCCCATGCGTGGGGTGACGACCCAGTCTCCGACTTTGGCATCCATCCAGGTGAGTTGTACGCCTGGTTCCCCTGCATGCAGTAGATGGTCCGCAGGGTCCATACCGATGCCAAAGCGGGTGCCTTTGCGATACCACGTCAGCAGATCCAACAGTACGGGAAAGATCGTTTTGAGGAAGGCGCGGTCGCGGGTGGTTTCTAGATATTGGCGGACGGCTTCCACATACCAGAGTGTGGCATCAACGGTGTTGTATTCTGGTTCTTCGCCTGCGTCAGGGAAGCGATTCGGCAGCATGCCTTGATTGGCATAGTGCGCGAAGGTCGAGAGAATGCTGCGCGCGATGTCAAACCGCTTGGTGGTCAAGGTCAGGCCTGGCAGGCTGATCATGGTGTCGCGTCCCCAATCCCCAAACCAGTGATAACCGGCGATAATCGAATGGCCGGTGTCGATGGGTGAGAGCGGGCGAGAGACGACGAACTGATCGGCGGCCAGTGTGAGTTGTTGAATCCAAGAGGGACGTGGGGGTGAGGAATTTTTGCTCGTTCCATGTGGGGTGAGCAGCGCGTGTTCATGATCGCGGCGTGAATTGATACTGGAAGAGGTGGGCAGGGGACGCTCAGGATGAGTGCTGGCCATCCAAGTGATCTCGTCGCCTTGTTGTAAATCGATGGCCCATTTCCCGATGTGCAGATGATGCTCATGGTCAGGAAGGCCACGCTCCCGTTCAAGGGGTAAATCGTAATTGCGATACCAGGTGTTGGCAGATTCAATCAACCCTTTTGATGTGGAGAGGATAAACGGAGGTCCTCCGGTTGGAAGAATATGCCATCCATTGCTGATAGGCGTTGTGGAAAATTCCGGCAAGTGGTCTTGTGTGCTCCCGTGATAATCCCGATGGTTGATGAAGGCTCGCAGATGCAGTCGAATCGGCAGCGTTCCACGCGTGAGGGCGTAGTGGACGTAGGTGGTGTTCTCGCCGGGTTCCATCCATATGCGTTTTTCTAATCGGACATCGGCAAGGGCAAAGGTCCAGACTGGCGTCGTGCCTTCCAAGTGAAAACGTTCTACTAAGGCGAATCCGGTGGGGGCCACTGTTCCTTCGTGCCAATGGTTCGTAGACAGTTGAAACATTTGCCCCTCGTACTCCACGGTTTCTTCCAGTTTGCTGACCAATAGGGTACGGCCAAGTGGCGGTTTAAGTGCGGCGATCAAGATGCCGTGATATCTTCGAGTGAGCGATCCGGCGACAGTGCCGGAGGCAAACCCGCCGATGCTGTTGGTCACCAGCCATTCCCGCCGTTCGGCCATCTCTAAGTCACCGCAGATTTCTCTGCCCATATCGACGACTTGTGGCCAAGCGATAGCGTGTTTTGATGGGGTAGCCTGCGTGGGGTTTCGTTTGATGGCGGGAGGCATGAGGTTATTCCCCTGATTGTTCCAAGAGTTTGGCGACGAGCCCTGTCCAGCCGGTTTGATGGCTGGCCCCGAGTCCGGCCCCATTGTCGCCATGAAAATATTCATGGAATAACAGGTAGTCGCGCCAATGAGGGTCGTGTTGAAACAAGTCCAAATTGCCATAGACGGGACGTGTTCCGGTGCTATTTCGAAGGAAGAGATGATTCAGCCGGCGGGAAATCTCCGCTCCCACTTGCCACAGGGTTTTCGCTTGGCCAGTGCCGGTCGGACATTCCACGGTAAACTGATCACCCAAGAAGTGGTGAAATTTCTGGAGTGATTCAATAAGTAGGAAATTCACGGGAAACCAGATGGGCCCTCGCCAATTGGAGTTGCCGCCGAATAAGCCGGTGCTAGATTCTGCCGGTTCATAATCGACGCGATGTTCGTTGCCATTCAGATGGAGCACATAGGGATGGTTCTGGTGAAATTTTGATAAAGCCCGAACGCCATAGGGCGAGAGAAATTCCTGTTCATCCAGCATGTATTTCAAGACGCGCGGCAGTTGTTCCTGATCTACAATGGAAAGCATGCGACGGACCGTGCCATCCGGTAGGCTGGTTGAGCAGACATGACGCCGGAATTCTGGGCGATTTTCGATAAACCACATCATGCGCTGTTTGAAGCCAGGGAGGGCATCGACCATGTCCGGCTCTAATGTCTCAACGGCAAAGAGGGGAATCAGTCCTACCATTGATCGGACTTTCATTTGTCGGTGGCGACCGTCGGGAAAATGCAACACGTCATAATAAAATCCGTCGGTCTCATCCCACAGGGAGGTTTCGTAGTTGCCTTCGCCGATATGATTGATGGCATGAGAGATATAGACGAAATGTTCGAAGAACTTGCTGGCCATATCGCCATAGGCGGGATCATGTTGGGCTAATTCCAAGGCAATGGCCAGCATGTTGAGGCAGTACATGCCCATCCAACTCGTGCCGTCCGATTGGTCGATGTGCCCGCCCGTGGGCAGTGGTGCGGACCGGTCGAAGACCCCGATATTATCCAGTCCTAAAAAGCCGCCCTGAAAAATGTTTCGACCCTCGGCATCCTTGCGGTTGACCCACCAGGTAAAATTCAATAGGAGTTTATGGAAAATTTTGGCCAGCCAAATCCTGTCGGCTTTGCCTCTCAGGCGTTTTTCAATTTTATACACTCGCCAGGCTGCCCAAGCATGGACGGGAGGATTCACATCCCCGAATGCCCATTCATACGCAGGGATTTGCCCGTTGGGGTGCATGTACCATTCTCGCACCAACAACCGAAGCTGATCTTTGGCAAAGTCCGGATCGACTAAGGCCAAGGGCACACAATGGAAGGCCAGGTCCCATGCCGCAAACCAGGGATATTCCCATTTATCCGGCATGGAAATGATGTCGTCGTTATAGAGATGTTTCCAATCCGCGTTCCGGCCCTGCTTTCGGTTGGCCGGGAGTGGGGGACCGGTCGGATCACCGTTGAGCCATGTGGTCACGTCAAAATGATAAAACTGTTTGCTCCATAGCATGCTGGCAAACGCCTGACGTTGAACGTTTTGCGCATCTGCCGAATGCAAAGTGCCCAGACGTTTGGCATAAAATTCATCGGCCTCTTGTTGTCGTGCAGGAAAAATCGTGTCAAATTCTTCTCCCAACATACCCTCGGTCGGGGGTAAATTAGTGAGTCGTAAGCGATACGTGACGCTCTGCCCTGGGGCAATTATCGAATGATAATGAACCGAGGCTTTCGTGCCGACCTGTTCGGGGTTCACGGTATCCTTATTCCCCGTCACGATGTAGTCGTTGATGCCGTCTTTGACATAGGGACTGGCGTTGGGCAATCCCCACAGCCGTTCCGCGTTGCTATCGTTTTCGGTAAACAGGAGATTCGGTGAACTTTCGCTTAACAACCAGCGAGAGCCATATTGTTCATGGTGGAGGTGGATCACTTGGGTATCTCCCATCTGCCCATCCCGATTCAGCGTGGGTCGGGACGCATGCGGCGTCCATGACCAGGTATTACGGAACCAGATGGTGGGCAGAAGATGCAGCTCGGCGCTATCCGGTCCCCGATTGTGTGCGGTAATTTGGATTAAAATGTCCTCGTGGGTGGCTTTCGCATATTCCACAAACACATCGAAGTATCGGTTGTCGTCGAACACGCCAGTGTCCATCAGTTCATATTCCCATTTGTCCTTACCTCGGTTTCGATTCTCTGCCACCAAGCGGGCATAGGGGAATTCCTGTTGCGGATACTTATAGAGAAACTTCATGTAGGAATGCGTGGGGGTGGAGTCCAGGTAAAAATAGTATTCCTTGACGTCCTCCCCATGGTTCCCTTCATTCCCCGTTAGACCAAATAGGCGTTCCTTGAGAATCGGGTCTTTCCCATTCCAGAGAGCCAGGGCAAAGCAAATCTGCTGGTGGCGGTCGCAGATGCCGCCAATGCCATCTTCACCCCACCGATAGGCTCGTGAGCGAGCCTGGTCATGGGGGAAGTATTCCCAGGCGTTTCCATGCGGGCTGTAATCTTCACGGACGGTTCCCCATTGACGTTCACTCAGGTAGGGTCCCCACCGTTTCCAATGCACGGTGCGTTTCTTGGCTTCTTCGAGCCGCCGTTCTTCTTGTGTCAGGGAGGAGTGGGGTTGAGGCATGGAGAGGGCTCCTCAGGCAGAATCCTTTTTCGGATGATCGTTCAATTTTTTTCTACCATTGGCAACCCTAGTGTATCACGAAAAAATCGTAAACTGGTCTGGGTATCCCGGCTCACGAAAGCAGTCTTGGCGTCTCCACGGAATACAGCCGCAGTTGGATGAGGCCACGTGTCCAGGCTCAATCTGGTAAACAATCACGCGATTCCTGGAATTGGTCGGACAGGGTTCCAAAAAGAAAAGTCCGAGTTCTTCCCAAAGAGATTATGCTAAGGGATGTCGAGGGGTTTGAGTCCGATGATGTCTGCAGAATGTTACGGGTATTCGATACGAAGCAGCGGGTGTTATTGCATTGCGCACGGACGAAAGTTCGTCAGGCCTTGATGCCCTACATGGAAGAAATGCAACCAAACCCGCGTACTCCCAAACCCGCTGCACTTCAACCATGTGTCTGATGGCTAATGGGCGGCTACTTCAACGAGGCTTTCGTAGTAGATGCGGATGCCGGTCTCGAATTGATCGACTGGGATCCGCTCAGCGTCACCGTGGATAGAGGTTGCGAGTTCTGTGGTGAGCACGAAAGGGAGGATGCCATAGCACTTGGCCCCGCGCAGGCGAAACATCCGCGAATCCGTGCCGAAAGGGATCAGTATCGGCACGACGGTCGCGTCGGGATGGTGCCGTGTGATGGCACTAGAAAGCGCACGAAACATCGGAGTGTCATGCGGCGTCACGACAGACTGGCTCGCCGGGTGAATGACCTCGACGTCGATCTCCTCCCCAAGTCTGGATTTCACTTCCGCCAGAAAGACTTCGGCATCCATACCCGGTAGCAATCGAGTGTCGAGGGTGGCCACGGCCAGCGAGGGGATGACGTTCGCCTTGGGCGGATCTCCGACACCTGACCGAAGCGAGGTGAGCGAGACCGTCGTCTGCTGGATGGCATTCGTGAACTGGTTGGGCGCAAGCGGGCCAAGCCGGGCAACGAGTGCGTCAAGGGCCGCATTAGGGACGGTCGGAAACGGCTGACTGAAGAGCCTATTGAGCGCACGCATCAACTTGTCATTCGGATTTTTATCATGCGGTTGGGACCCGTGTCCGGCGACGCCGTGGGCCGTCACACGGAGCCAGAGGGCCCGCTTCTCCGCCACGGAGATCCCGAAAACCAGCTTCCCGTTCACAAAAATCTCGCGACTGCCAAATCCCCCCTCGTCCAGGACATACTCGGGGTCAAGTTCCTCGTAGTGATGGTCCAGCAGGTAGCGGGTCCCCATCGTCCCACCGATTTCTTCATCGTTCACCGCCAGGAAGATGACATCGCGGTCGAGAGGAATCTTCTGCCGTGCAAGCGTCAGAAACGCGTAGAGTTGAAGGACGCCCGTCCCTTTCATGTCGATTGCGCCGCGGCCCCAGATGTGGCCGTCTTTGAGTTCGCCGCCAAAGGGCTTAACCGGATCCCAGCGGCTCGCGTCCGCAGGCACCACATCCATATGATGGAGCAGAAGAATCGGCTTGCCACCGCCCGAGCCCTTGAGCCGGGCGGCAAGATTGATCTTTCTCGGTGCCCCTTCGTACCGCGTAACTGTGATCCCCTCTCTCTCAAGAATATTCTGAAGGAAGCCGGCAGCCTCTGTGACATCTCCAGGCGGGACAGTCGTGTTGAAGCGAAGATAATGCTGCAAGATATCGACGGCCTCGCCGACGGTCGTCTTCCAATCGACCTCCTGGCCCATGGCCGCGGTTGCAGGTGCCAGCAGGATTAATAGGCAGAAAGTTTTCAGGGCTAAAATTATCATCGAATTTGACCTGTGGGAATTCACGTTCATTGTTTGCATAATGGGGACATCAAACAGTGCGTACCATCAGGAACGACGAAAGGATATCACGATTTATTTTTCAGGACAAAAGCTTGATGTTTGTACTCACCTTCCGTCACGAATCTTCTTCTCGGTAGCAGCTGATCTGCAGTCGGTGGGCCTGCGGGTAAAACTCCTTTCCCGAGAAGACTTTGCGCCGATGTTAGGTTGAGAAAAACCTGCTTTAGGACCTGTTCCGTTGAGCGGAGAGTTAGCTTGTAATAGTGTAATGGCATCTGGAAAATAGCCAGACTACGGAGTGGGAGGTTAGAGAGAAAGGAGCATCACTAATCCATTGAAGAACGAATGGGTTAACACAGAAGTTATTAAGCGGCCGTTGAGGTAGAGTAGGCCAAAAAGACCTTGCCAAACAAAATATCCAAGGACTGTGATCGTCAAATTTTCCAAGGAATCAATGTGCAGTAATGTAGCAGCAGTTGTGGTGATTAATAGGGCTGTTCCCGTGGAGAAATATTCTCGTTGGATCTCCAGAAAGTAACGGCGGAAAATTATTTTCTCAAACAAAGGGGCCAGCCCCACAACAACAAATAAACTCAAGACATAGTGGAGGGAAGACAGGTGCTTCAAGCGTTCATGCCGTTGATTCACGAGGCGTTCCGGGCCGATGAGGAGACCAAAGATCCAGAGAGTGATAAATAGGGCAATACCTACCATAAGGAAGTCCTTACGAGTTGGAACTAGTTCGGTGAGACAAAGCCCTTCATAACGCCTCATGCAATAGAGTGTGATTGCGACATAGGCAAAGGCTTTATTTTCCAGATTGAACAGAGCCGTGGGGAAGGTAGGGAAGACTCTATCTTTCACAAAGCCGAAAATGAGATAGGCAAGAAATTCACACCCGAAAAGAAGGAAGAGCATCCCCCATCATTCGAGAGGAGAAATGTGGTCAATCTTGAACATTCGGGGAGTGATGATTGAGGAATGAGCTGGGTAAGGCATGAGGGTTTCTTAAGTGTTCCTTTGTGATTTCTTTCGATTTTATTTCACTCGAACTTCAAAAAACCGGGTGGGGCAAATAAGAAACAGAGCAGCTGATAAGGAATTAGGGAGTCAGTAAAGAGGAATTCCAGATGTTTCGGCGCCTAAAGTATCAAATAGCTAAAGCAAAACCTGTTATGGGACCTGCTTCTTGGCCTGGGGAAGTAAGGTTAATTTCCAAAAGCATAAAAGTTGAGTCGAATGTGAAGCCTACCTTAAAATTCTAACCAATGAAGTGTTAAATGGTCGCATGAAAAATACCAACGAGGTATCGATGCAATTAGCGGGAAACGATACGATTTTGGGTCAGATTTGGGGTCAGGGCTTGCAATACTAATTTTAGAAAAAACGCTCAACTGGTCATGTACATTTGGAAGGGAATTTTGAGCCCCGCCGTCAGGGGCGTACTCCCTAGCGGCTAGGTTTACCTCAATGGGGCTTGAGGTGGCTTACCCAGTAATCCAATTTCAGAATTCGACGTACCAGGGGTACCGCCGTCTTCAACGATCGTCTGGACTACGAACGGCATCCGATGTCCTTCTGAATCACGCACATCCATTCTCCTTGCCTGTCCTTTGTGATCGACCAGGATGAAATTGTCCTTAGTGATTGTCGGCGCCACCAATCGCATAGGTTTCCCTGGTCGGGGTGATGAGAGCTTTAGGCGCTAAGTGCTTCTGTTTTTCTAAATTCAACAGGTTGCCGACCTTTATTTATAAATCCTCCTGTGTGAGTATCATCGTTTTATGACCACTTTGTTTGTTGTGCAGGTTCAGGGCCTTCGGTACAGTAATGCTCTACTGCGATTTCCCTTTGATGCTTCAGAAGAGCCCAAGGGAGGGAAGAAATCGCTGGTACTTAAGTCCTCGGTAGGGAAACCTCATATACGCAATTTCTAGGACAAGATGGAGGTAGGAGTGAGTACACAAACTGAACACATTGGGTTTGTCGGAGTTGGGCGGATGGGAGCCAATATGGCGCGTCGGTTGAAAGATGTGGGAGCTCGTGTGACTGCCGTCTACGATGTTGATCCTGAAAGAGCAGCCTCGTTGGCTGAAGAATTAGGAGCTGAATGTGCCTCGACTCCGGCCCGGGTGGTCGAATTGGCGACAGTGGTCTTTACGGTCGTCACTGACGATGCGGCGATGCGAGGGCTTTTTGCTCCCGATGATCCGATGAGTTTGTTGGCTCAGGCCAAAGGACGCCTATTTGTGAATTGTGCGACGGTCTCGCCTGACGTGCATGTGGAGGTGGAAGCCCTTGTGGAGAAGCAGGGGGGACTATCTCTTGAAGCCTGTATGGCGAGCAGTATTCCGCAAGCGCGTGGGGGTACGCTGTATTTAATGTGCGGCGGGAAGCCGAAAAGTTTTGAGCGAGCCAAACCAATCTTGGAAATGCTGAGTGCGAAACTTCGTTATATTGGCCAAGCCGGGGAAGCCGCCAAGGTGAAAGCGTTGGTCAATATGGTGATGAATATCAACACCGCAGGGCTTGCCGAGGGCTTGGGGTTGGGGGCAGCGTTAGGCTTGGATCTTTCGATGCTCCGGGAAGTGTTCAGTCAAACCGGAGCGGCGTCCCGGGTGTTGGAAACCGATGGAGCCGATATGCAAAGCCGTGATCATGACTGTTATTTTTCCGCTGCTCATGCGGCGAAAGACTCCGGCATTGCCTATGCCATGGCTGAATCGGTTGGGCTGTTTTTACCTCTGGCCAACGCGACCGGGGAGCAATATCAACGGCTTGTGGCAACCGGCAAAGGTGAGCTGGATAAATCGGCAATTGCCGAATTGACCTTTAAGGACCGACTTCAGATTGGCTGAATCTCGATTGTCTTCGAAACGAAATGTGTTAAGGCAGCAGAGTTTTTCCGAAATCCATGGCCTGTTGTACGACTTGATCCACGACTTTTAATGCTTTCCCAACTTTTCTGCCCACCGTTTTCCCGGCTTTCTTGGCCGCACGTTGAACGGAACTTTTTGCTGGCCGGGTTTTCTTCTTGATGATTTTGGCCGCTGATGCAACCTTTTTTGCCCCTGTCTTTTTTAATTGACTTACGGTTTTCTTGGCACGAGAAGAAACGCTTGCTGATTTCTTGGCGACTTTTTTCTTAGCTTGAGCCACTATAGCTTTTGCCTGTTTGGTTACTTGTCCTGCCTTCTTGACTCCTGCACGCGTGGCTTTGGTCGCCTTCTTAGCCGTAGTGGTAGTTTTTTTCTTTTTGGCGGATGTCATTCTGGAGACATTCCGTGAAATCTTTTTCGCCGTTTGTTTGGTGGCCATTTCGTTATCCTTTAGTAAAAAGTGAAAAAGGCGTCATCCACTCAATATGAATTCCTTTAAGGGCTTCTCGCTTCTCTGAGCATTCAATCGTGATTGGCGGGGCTAGTTGATCTTCAGGAATGAACCTATCAATCTATTTTTGAACTTTAGCATTATTCCTCATCATTTCAAATGTTTAGATAAAAAACCGATCAACCTGCCCATGAGGAAGTTAGGGAATCGTTGTCAGCGAATCCTCTTGGAAATTTTAATTTTCGGTGTTCGTCTTCTTCGGAGGCTTCACATCTTTCGGCCTTGGTTCCATGCTCCAATTGTTAATCCGGCACTCTAGCTGTTTAAAGGGAATTGACAATGTAAATCAAAAAAGCGCAGAGTATTTACTCCCCTCTAAGTTCCCCCTTTATTTTACAATTCAATGGAGGTGCCGTATGAAGAAGTTCATGATTGCCGTGGTCACAAGTCTGTTCGTGATGAGTGCCGGCAGTGTTTCGTTTGCTGGGATGATGGATTCCCTCAAAGGTAAAGCAGACGAGGCCAAACAAGAAGCTACCGAGACGATGGAGAGCAAAGAAGCTGAACCTGGGAAAGCCATTGAAGCCCAAGATGCCACAAAGGAAGAAGCTGGCGGGATGATGGACCAGGCTAAAGAAACCGTGAAGGAAACCGTGGACGAGAAGATTGATAATCTCGACAAGTAATAAACGCGAATTGAACAAATTCCGACGTTGAAAAGCGGTCTGTGGGTCGGAAGCCCACAGGTCGCTTTTTTTGTGTGAAGACCGAGAGATATTATTCTCGACGAAATAAGGTATGGAGAATATGCTGAGCCGACTGAATCAGCTGATGTGGGTTATCTCGGGCAGCACGAACCTGTTCGAGACGGTGGTGGGCCTCCGCAAAATCCGGTTGCAAGTCGATGGCGTTCTTCAAGGCCTTTTCGGCTTCATGAATATGTCCCTGAGCCATGAGTGTCAGGCCGAGATCCGAAAAGGTTTCCGCCTCGTGAGGGGAGACGTGGGAGGCGGTCTCTAATGCTTCTTGAGCCTGCTGAAAGTGTTCTTGC
>Ga0224496_10000874_pt1 | contig 19780 bp, 15 predicted proteins | sample SF_Jul11_sed_USG_2_FD_168127 | JGI IMG/M metagenome (GOLD analysis project Ga0224496, IMG submission 168127) | Sediment microbial communities from San Francisco Bay, California, United States - SF_Jul11_sed_USGS_8_1 | ecosystem: Environmental > Aquatic > Marine > Sediment | place: USA...
CCAGGCCAAGGAGATCGCCGTCCAACTCGATCTGCCGCACGCCCCGCCCCCTGTCGCCGTGGACCGGAAAAACTTCGTCCGCGCCCTCGCCAACATCATTGCAAACGCCCTGGAGGCCATGACCGAGCCACCCCGACAGCTCACCATTGCCACCGAGCTTGAAAACGGTTTCGTGATGATCCGGATCAGCGACACAGGTTGCGGTATCGCCAGGGAAAAGCTCAAGAATATCTACGACCCCTTTTTCACCTCCAAAACCTACGGCCCCGGCCTCGGCCTTACCTTTACCCTTCGTACTATCCAAAACCACAACGGCATGATCGTCGTGGACAGCACCGAAGGCGCTGGCACCACCTTTACCATCCGCCTTCCCATCAGGGTGAATCACGCCAAGACAGGCCAGCAGGCTTGACAACGCCGCCGACTCTGACATACCGTTGAAGCAGACACCTTATTCAACGACACCGCCGGGTTGAATCCTGAGAAGATCACCACCCGCCTGCGGATCAACACCGATTTTTTTCAAGCAAGGAGTGGCGCTGATGCAACTGGCAATGATCGGCTTAGGCCGAATGGGCATGAACATGGCCAAACGGCTGCTGGCCGGGGGCCACCGGGTGGTGGTCTACAACCGCACCCCGGACAAAACCAGGGCCCTGGCGGAGGAAGGCGCGATTGCGGCCGCGTCCCTCAGCGACGCGGTGGCCAAACTCCCCCAGCCGCGGGTGGTCTGGCTGATGCTGCCGGCAGGGCCGGTGGTGGACGAGCACCTAGAGCAGCTGGCCGGACTGCTCGCCCCGGGCGATATCGTGGTTGAAGGGGGCAACACCTATTACAAGGACGATATCCGCCGAGCGACACGCCTGGCGGAAAAATCGATCCGCTACGTGGACGCCGGGGTTTCCGGCGGCATATGGGGCCTTGCCAACGGCTACTGCCTGATGGCGGGGGGCGACAAGGAGACCTGCGCGGAACTCGAACCGATCTTCACCACCCTGGCTCCGCCCGAGGGGTATCTCTACTGCGGCCCCACCGGAGCCGGCCATTTCGTCAAAATGGTCCACAACGGCATCGAATACGGCATGATGCAGGCCTATGGGGAGGGATTCGCCATCCTTGAGGCCTCGCCCTATGCCGAAGGCCTCGACTACGCCAAGGTCAGCCATCTCTGGAACCAGGGCAGCGTGGTCCGCTCCTGGCTCCTGGAACTGCTGGAAAACGCCTTTGCCAAAGACGAGAAACTTGCCGAAATCCGCGGCTACGTGGAAGATTCCGGCGAAGGGCGCTGGACTGTGCAACAGGCCGTGGAAAGCGGAGTCGCCGCCCCGGTGATTGCCCTCTCCCTGTTCAAGCGCTTCCAGTCCCGCGATGACAACGCCTTTGAGGATCGGGTTCTGGCCGCCCTGCGCCGCGAATTCGGCGGCCACCTGGTGGTCCCCCGCTCCCAGGACTGAACCGAGCCCCCCCATGGCCACCGTCCCCGTACACCTGCAGCCAGCCCCCGTGCATACCGAGGCCATCGCCCACGGGCAGCCGCCCTGCGCCGGGCTCACCGCAGCGCCCCTGACTCCCTGCACCATCGTCGTCTTCGGCGCCTCGGGCGACCTCACCGCCCGCAAACTGCTCCCCGCGCTCTACAACCTGTTCCGCCACGACGGCCTGCCGACCAAGGTGGCCATTGTCGGCTGCGGCCGCACCGAGATGGATGACATCACTTTCCGGGAACGGCTGCGTGAGGCGGTACAACCGGAGGACGGGGAACAATGGCGAACATTCAGCCGCCATCTCCATTATCAGCGCATCGACTACGACTCTGCCTCGTCCTTTGCCGCCCTGGCCATGGTCCTGCGCCGGATCGACCGCCACCACCAGACCAACGGCAACCGAATCTTCTACCTGGCCGTGCCGCCGTCTCTCTACCCGACCATTGCCGCCAGGGTCGGGCTGGCCGGTCTGGCAGAGGAGCAGGGCAACGGCAACGGCTGGACCAGGATCGTGGTCGAAAAGCCATTCGGCCGCGACCTTGCGAGCGCCATCGAGCTGGACCAGACCCTGCATCTCCACTTTGCCGAACATCAAATCTTCCGGATCGATCACTATCTTGCCAAGGAAACGGTGCAAAACGTGCTCATGATCCGCTTTGCCAACGCCATCTTCGAACCGATCTGGAACCGCAATTATATCGACTACGTGGGGATTGTAGCGGCCGAGCAACTGGGCGTGGAGCACCGGGCCGGGTTCTATGAACAGGCAGGGGTGCTGCGCGACATGTTTCAGAACCACATGCAGCAACTCCTTGCCCTCACCGCCATGGAGCCGCCCTCGCGCTTCGAGGCCGACCGGGTGCGGGACGAAACGGTCAAGGTCTTCCGATCACTAAAGCCGTTCGACCGTACCAATGCCGCTGAAAATCTGGTCCTCGGCCAGTATGGTCCGGGACGCATCAACGGCCGCGACGTAGCCGGCTACCGCGACGAACCCGGGGTGGACGCCGATACCCGCACCCCCACCTTCGCCATGATGCGGGTATTTATCGACAACTGGCGCTGGCGGCATATGCCGTTCTACCTGATCTCCGGCAAGCGACTGGCGCGCAAGGAAACCAGGATCATCGTCCAGTTCAAGGGGGTCCCCCACTCCATGTTCCCACAACTGGCGGCCGGACGGATCGGAGCCAACCGGCTGACCCTGGGTATATTTCCGGAAGAGGAAATCCGACTCACCTTCCAGACCAAGAGCCCTGGACCCAGAGTCTGCCTGCGCCCGGTGACCATGAATTTCAAATACCACCAGGACGCCCCCACCGTTGCCATCGATGCCTATGAAAAGGTGCTGCTGGACTGTATGACGGGCGACCAGACTCTTTTCTGGCGGCAGGACGGGGTGGAACAATGCTGGAAGTTTCTCTCCCCGATTCTGGACCAATGCGAATCCTGCGCGGACAAGACGATCGAACCGCAGCCCTATGCCGCCGGCAGTTGGGGGCCGGAGGCGGCGCGCTCCTGGATGCGATTGCTGATGCAAGGGGAAGGCAATGAACTCTAAACGACACGATTTCCCAACCCTGGCGGAATGCTGCCGTCAGGTTGCCGGTCAGGTGGTTGCCATGGCCAACCGATACGTGGCCGACAGCGGCAGGTTCAGCCTGGTCCTGGCCGGCGGCTCGACTCCGGAAACCCTTTACCGACAACTGAGCGCGCCGCCCTTTGTCGACGAAATGCCGTGGACACAGACGCACTTCTTCTGGGGTGACGAGCGGTGCGTGCCCCACGACCATCCGGACAGCAACTACCGCATGGCCCGAGAGACCCTGTTGCGGCACGTCAACGTTCCCACGGGCAACATCCACCGCATGGCAGGCCACCTCCTCGCGCCGGACACAGGAGCCCTGGCCTACCAGGGAATACTGCAGGATTTTTTCGGCATGGCGGAGGATGGCCGGGCAACGAACTGCCGTTTCCCCTGCTTCGACCTGGTGCTGCTGGGCATGGGACCGGACGGGCACACCGCCTCCCTGTTTCCCGATTCCCCGGTGCTCGACGAGCAGAGAAAATGGGTGGCCGCCGTGCCGCCGCCCGCCCGTGCCCCCCACGTCCCGCGCCTCACGCTGACGCTGCCGGTCCTGAACCGGGCGGCAACAACCTTCTTCCTCGCCGCCGGGGCGGAAAAACTTGCCATCATCGACGCCATCGGCCGGGATCCGCAAGCCGCCGCTGCCCGTTATCCCGCCGCCCTGGTGCAGCCGCAGGGCGACCTGCACTGGTACGTGGCCGAACGGTAACGGGGTGCACAGGGCTCCACCCAGCCCCGGCACCCCGAATACACGACCCACGGGCCGGAATTATGGTCATCGACTGGAAGGACCAGTGACCACCGCTGTTACCCGCCGGTTCTGCCGCCGGCCACTTGCCGTGACATTGGAGGCAATGGGCCGCGTCATGCCGTAACCACGCACCGTCAACCGGTTGCCGTCGATCCCGAACCCATCCACCAGATACCGCTTGACCGCGGCGGCCCGCCGCCGGGAGAGTTCCAGGTTGAACCCCGCCCCGCCGGTATTGTCCGTATGCCCCTCAAGAACCGCTGTGGCCTGAGGGTGATCGTTCAGGTAATCGGCAAACTCCTTGAGATGGTCGTGGTAGCCACGCTTGACTTCGTCCCTGGCAACGACAAACTCAACATTGAGATTGAAGGTCATCGGCTTCGGGGGGCAACCATCCCCGTCCACCATGGCACCCAAAGGGGTATCGGGACAGCGGTCGAGGTCGTCCCGCACCCCGTCGCGATCGTGGTCAGGGGGGCAACCAGCCGCATCCACCCGAACCCCGAGCGGCGTGCCGGGGCAGCGATCAAGGTCATCGAAGACGCCGTCCCGGTCGCTGTCGAGACGGACCGCTTTTGCTTTTTCTAAAAAAACCCGCCGAACAAAATCCGCCATCGCAGGTTCCGCCGCCAGGCTCTCGGCAGTGGTGGAAAAACCGCATCCAGAGGCGGCGGCGATATCCGCCAGCCGCTTCTGGCCCACCGGATCACTCCCCACCAGCACGGTGTAGAGGCAAAGACGGTCACCCAGTCCGGCCTTCAGCGCCCTGGCCACGGCAACCGGATCATCCCTGCCGGTATCAACGCCGTCACTGATCAACACCACTGCCGTCCGCCCCTCTCCCCCCTTGAGATCATCGGCAACAGCGGCAAGGGGCTTGGCGATGGGGGTCAGGCCGGCGGGATGAACACTCTGGAGAACTCCGAGGAACGCTCCACGATTATAGGCGGCCATGCCAAGGATCAGCCGGTTGTCGGATGCCGCCGCTCCCGCCCCCGCCACCGGGCCGAAAACCCGCAACCCGCTCTGCAGTTTCAGCTCCGGCATGGTTGCGGTCATATTGATGATATTTTCCTTTGCCTGGTCGATTTTTGCCGGACCCTGGAACCACTCTCGGGGGTCACGGCTAAACATGGAGGAAGACGCGTCCAGCAGGATCAAAAAATTTTCCACCTTCTGCGTATAGCCGGCCTCGACTCCGATGGATTGGAACTCCGGCCTCGACGGCGGCGGGATCTTTTGCTGGGCGCAAGCGCCCAGCAGTGCCAGCCCCACCAGCAAGACAACCAGTACCTTGATCTGTTTCATGATCTCCTCCCTGGGAAAATTGCCTCGGCCAACGCCCGCAACGCCTGCTTTCATTGCCCACCGACGACAGGTTTTTCGACATTTTGTTCCATATACAGATGCACGTCCCGCTGGGGAAAGGGGATATGCAACCCTTCCCGGTCAAAGGCCTGTTTGATCCGCTCGGTGAGATCGAAACGGATCGCCCAGTATTCAGCTGTTTTCACCCAGGGACGGACCACGAGATTGACACTGTTGTCGCCCAATTCCGAGACGGCGATCACCGGGGCGGGCTCGGCAAGAATCCTCGGCTCCTCGTCAACAATGGCGCGCAACACGTCCTTGGCCCGGCCGATGTCGTCCTCGTAGGCAATGCCCACCACCAGATCGATTCGCCGCGTGTCATTGGCGGTGACATTGGTAATGACGTTGCCCATGATCGAGCCATTGGGGACAATAACCTTCTGATTGTCGGGCGTGGCCAGCACGGTGTTGAAGATGGCAATTTCCCGCACCGTACCGCTGACGCCACCAGCCACGACAAAATCGCCGACCCGGAAAGGACGGAACAGAATCAGCATCACGCCGGCGGAAAAATTCGCCAGGGAGTCTTTTAAGGCCAGGCCGACAGCCAAACCGGCGGCACCGAGGACGGCCAGCAAGGAGGCGGTATTGACCCCCAGTTGATCAACCGCGGCCAGGGTCACCGCCACCAGCAGGACATAGTAGGAGATGCTTTCCAGAAAACGGATGAGGGTTACCTCAACCTTTTGCCGTTCCAGCAAGCGGGCCAAAAGCCTTGTCACCTGCCCTGCCAGCCAACGGCCGACCACAAAGATGACCACCGCGGCAACCAGCCGGATGGCATACAAGGAGCCCCACGCCCACAAGGTCCGAATCGTGTTGTCCATTTCCATACCCCTCCTCGGAAAAAATTTATTGCCGCCCCTGCCGGTCCCTCAGGGGGGTTACGAAGAATGCAATGCACAACGAAACAACAGACGTATACAACGTGAGATACTGCCGGCCGCCACCCGACTCGCAAAGGTTTCACCTCCCGGCAAAGGGCGCGGAGTACCATCAATGAAAGCAAAGAGCAATGGTGCCTGTCAAGAAATAGTTGCCGACGAAAATACCATCCTCACCCCGAAATAATACAAATAATTGTTAGTCAAATTTCGAATTGCCCCGCCAGGTCAGACATCGGCATTGATGACTTGCCCCCTCTTCCTCAAAGAGTCGTACGAACGGCCTTGCCTATCATCCCATCCGGACTTATAGTTCAAAAATATCAATCCGGATGGGATGATTCCGAAAAGCCCTTCCGAGGCGAAAAGTCTCGAAATATCACACAATATCACGCACAATCGGCCAAAACAGCCGATTAACCGCGCCTTACGGCATAACAACAGGCAACCATGGACTATTACAAAATTTTAGGCGTCGCCAAAGATTCCTCCCCCACCGACCTCAAGAAGGCCTACCGTAAACTCGCACTCAAGTACCATCCCGACCGCAATCCGGATGACAAAAAGGCAGAGGAAAAGTTCAAACAGGTCAGCGAGGCGTACGCAGTGCTTTCCGATCCGGAAAAACGGAAGCAGTACGACACCTTCGGCTCCACCGACTTTCGGCAACGCTTCAGCCAGGAAGACATTTTCCGCGGCTCCGACCTCGGCGACATTCTCCGCGAATTTGGCATCAACCTCGGCGGCATGGGCGGGGGACGCACATCCTTCCGTACCGGTGGAGGCAATCCGTTTGAATTCTTCTTTCAGCAGGGTGGCAGCCAGCAAGGCTTTGGTGCTGGCCAGCAGGGATTCGGCGGCGGTTGCGGCGGTTCCTGCCGCCCCGGGCCGCAAAAGGGCAACGATCTCACCATGGAACTTGCCGTCAGCCTGGAGGATGTCCTCACCGGGGCCGAAAAAACCATCGCCCTCCGCCATGCCGGGCGTACCGAAAAGATCTCGGTAAAGGTGCCGGCCGGAATCGAAGAAGGGAAAAAACTCCGGCTGAGCGGTCACGGCTCACCCTCACCCATGGGTGGCAACCCCGGCGACCTCTATCTCAAAATCCTCATGCAGCCACACGAACTGTTTGCCAGGGACGGCGCCAACCTTCTCCTCGAACGGCAGATCTCCTTCAGCGGAGCCGTACTCGGCACCACGGTCGAGGTTCCGACCCTGGAAGGCAAGACCCTCAATGTCAAAATTCCGGCCGGCACCCAGGCTGGGGCCAAACTGCGTTTGAAGGGAAAAGGCTTACCCGCCGGCAAGAGCGGTCGGGGGGATCTGCTGGTGGTCGTCTTGATTGCCGTCCCCAAGCATCTCACCCCCCAGCAACGCGAATTGATCGAAAAACTGGGCGAAACGGGTCTGTAGCAAGCGCTCACCGGGCAAAACTGGCTTGCATGTGATGTAGGGCAGCGGTCGGAAAGGCCTGCGACATGCAGGCTACAGGGCCACGGTGGCAAACAGCGTCGACATGTTGAAAAAAGATTTGCCCGGCAGGCCGCCGCGCAGGTAGATGTCATCCTCGATGCGGGTGAGCACCTTGGTCATGATCACCTCATAGCCCATATTGAGCGTACCGTCCGGCCCCGCTTCATTGGAGAGAAACAGCAGTTGTCCGGCGTCGTCCCGATAACTTTTCAGCCGCCAGTTCACCTGGCTGATGTTCAAATAGAGAGCCTGCAGCCGGTCAAGACGAATCTGCAGACCGGTCCAGAGCAGGCTGCCATCCTTCAGCCGATAGGCTTCCTTGACACTCTTCACCAACCCCATGCCCAACAGATAAATCCTGTCTCCAGACGTTTCCGGGGCAAACGCCGCAGTCAGCAACTGGTGGGAGAACAGGGCATCATAGCCAGGCTCCACCGGCGGGCCGCCATGGAAAATATGCCGGATCTTCCGGGCGCGGACCTCCGGATCCTTTTCATACTTGGGATTCTTGGCGTAGAGGCGGGTGATGAATTCCTCAAAAGATTGAACATACCCCTCGACATGGTACTTGATGATGTAGACGTCGGTGGACGTCATCACATTTTCAACCTTTTGCCTGGCCTGCCGCAGGGAGTTCCCGCACCCCCCGGTCAACAGGGCGATGGCGAGCAGGAGGGAGAGCAGCCGGCCACCGCCACCAGCTCTCCCTCTCCACCTCACGCCCGAACCATCTGCCGCCCTGTGCGCCAATGAGCGTTCCCCGTTACAGCCCGGAACCAGTGATCTTGACCAGCGCCTCGAGGTAACGGCTGCCGGTCTTCTCCAGAATTTCAGCGGGCAGGGGGGGCGGTGGTGGAGTCTTGCCCCAATCGAGGGAAGAGAGGTAGTCACGCAGGAACTGCTTGTCGAAACTGGGCTGGCCGCCGCCCACCCGATACTGATCCGCCGGCCAAAAACGCGACGAATCAGGGGTGAGCACCTCGTCGATGAGGATCAGTTCCTCCCCAACCAACCCCAGTTCGAATTTGGTATCGGCGATGATGATCCCCCTGCTGCGGGCATAGTCGGCCGCCTTCTCATAAAGGGCGATGCTGGCGGCGGCAACCTTGGCGGTGAGTTCGGCACCCAACAGCTTTTCCATGGCGGCCAGGGAGATATTTTCGTCATGTTCGCCCAGTTCCGCTTTTGTGGAAGGGGTGAACAGCGGCCGGGGGAATTGCTCCGACTCCTGCATCCCGGCCGGCAGCGCAACACCGCACACAGTGGTTTCTTTCTTGTAGGCGCTCCAGAACGAGCCGGAGAGGTAGCCCCGGACAATGCACTCCACCGGCAGGGGTTTGGCCTTCCTGACCAGCATGCTGCGGCCGCGAAGCTGCTCTTTGTAAGGCGCACAGGCAGCGGGATACTGGTCGACATCGGCGGTAATCAAATGATTCGGGATAATATCCTTGAGGTAATCAAACCAGAACAGCGACAACTTGGTAAGCACCGCGCCCTTGTGGGGGATGGGATCGGTCATCACCACGTCAAAGGCGGAGATGCGGTCGGTGGCGACCATCAGCAGCATGTCGTCCACCTCGTAGAGGTCACGAACCTTGCCACGGTTGATCAGTTTCAGGCCGTCAAATTTTGTTTCGGTGATGCTGGAAGTCATGCGCAAAATCCTTTACTGAAAAAAGAGAGACAAAAACCCCTTGCGGGGAACGGTTGCGGACTTGGGTTCAAAAAGACGGCATGGGCGGCGTGGCGCCGTGCTGGCCGGCCACGTAGCTGCCCCGCTGGTTGGCCCGGGCCAGACATTCGGACCAGGGCCGGTGGTTGAGGATGCCGTCGATGAGGGCGGCAAAAAAAGCGTCCCCCGCCCCCACCGTATCGGCCACCGTGGTCGGGAAACCGGCATGCTCGCAAAATCCTTCCGGGCCGAGCAACCAGGCGCCCTCCGGCCCCTCGGTGACCGCCAGAACCGTGATATTATACTGTTTCAGAAGCTGTTGCGCGATGTTCTTTTTGTCGCTGCCAGCAATGCCGGCCCATTGTCCAAGGCAAAGCAGTTCGGCCCCATTCACCTTCACCAGGTCGGTGTCAGGCAGCGAGTCGAAGACCAGGTCGGCGGTGGTAAAGGGCGGCCGCAGGTTGACGTCGTAAAACCGGGCCGAGGCCTGTTGCCGCAGCCGGCGGATGGTGGCCCGGCTGCGCGGATCGCGCTGGGCGAGGGTGCCGTAAACCAGTGCAAAGGGAGAGTCACCGACCATTGCCAGGACGGGCTCTATGGCAATGGCGTCCCAGGCCGCCGGGGCAACGATATCGAAATGGGGCTCGTTGTCGCGACCGATGGTGACCGTAACCCGGCCGGTGGGCAATGACGGATCACTCTGCACCCCGGCGAGCGGCACCCCCATTGCACCAAGGCAACGGACCGTCTCCTCGGCCAGAGAATCACTGCCGATGCGGGTGACCACCGTCACCTCCAGCCCCAGCGCCAGAAGGTGATAGGCGACATTCACCGGCGCCCCGCCCAGAACCCGCCGGGACGGAAAGATATCCCACACCACTTCACCAACCGTGACTATCATGACACTCCCCGAAAAAACTCGTTCGCCACCCACCGCACCCGGCAGCCAGTCACGGCGAGGCCGAAAGGCCCTGCCGCCCCGGCCGGGCCCGCTTCACCCGCCCACGTCGCCGAACTTATAGTGCCGCATGCCGTCGATGATGCCGGCGGCGTACTCTTCCCCGCTGAAATAGGTACGCCGCAGACCTTTGAGTTCGGCCAGCTCCTTGCTGTGATTGGCCACCACCACCGCGGCGGTGTCGCCCCGCAGCATATCCTCGTCATTGCCGGAATTGCCGCACACCATGACCCGCGGCAGGGGGATGCCCCACTTGTAGCTCAGGTACCGCACCGCCTTGCCCTTGGAGGCTCGGTAGGGCAAGATATCCAGAAACTGCCCCCGGGAGAAGACCAGGTTGTAACGAATTCGCCGGGCCTGCAGGGTCCGGTGTACCTCGGCCAACAGCTCCGGGTCATCTTCCAGATAGTAGCTGATCTTGAACTGCCGCTGGGTCTCCGGCTCCTGCGGATCGAGAAAATCGAGGACTGCCAGGGCCTCCCGGATGTGCTGCGGCTTCCACCGATAGGAGAGATGCTGCTGCCAGCCGTTGTCGGGCTGCAGGTCGGGGCCGTAAAAAATTTCCGTGCCCACCGAACAGACAATGATGTCCGGCAACGGGATGTCATTGTCGGCCAGCACCTTTTTGGTCATCTCCAGACAACGGCCGGTGGCCACGCCCCAGGCAAGCCCCTCGTGGTTGGCCTCCAGAATCCGCAGCAACTTACCGGTGGACTCCTCTTCCCCAATCAGGGTGTCGTCAATGTCACAAACCAGCAACCGTGGCACCCTGGTCAACCGTTCACCAAAGGCCTCACCCCGCCGCTTCTCGCTCATCGCCTCGTCGGTGGGCATCCGGTCCCATACCCGGCCGAGCACTTCCAGGGTGCGCCGGCAATGGGTCTGCCAGGAATAATGCTCGCGCACCCCGTTGATGCCGTTGCTGGAATACGTCTCCCACACCTCCTTGTCCACCAGTATCTTCTTTACCGCCTCGGCAATGGCAGCCGGCTTGGTGGGGTCGACCAAGATGCCGTTTTCACAGTTGGCGATGATGTCGGCCGGCCCCCCTTCCCGGGTGGCGATAATGGGCAGCCCGCAGGCCGCGGCCTCAATGAGGGTCAGGCCGAAAGGCTCCACCAGGGCCGGATTGACAAAGACGCCCTGGCTGTCGGCACAGAGCCGGTAAAGCTCCGGCACCTCGATCGAGAAATCATGTTTTTTGGGGATCGCCAGGCTGCCGTAAAGATCGTAACGGTCCATGAGGAGCAGCATCTCGGTGAGCACGTTGCGCTCGTTTTCCTCCATGCCGCTGATGTTCTTGCGGATTCCGGCGAAAATGGCCAGGTTGGCAATGGCCTGCAGCTCCTTGTCCTCGCCATAGGCGGTTATCAGGCCGGCGATATTCTTGCGCTGATCCGGACGGCAGAGGGCGAGGATAAAGGGTTTCTGCGGGTTGATCCAGAACCGCTGCAGCTCGTGCAGAAGGGTCATCCGCGCCTGGCGGGAGACTTCGTCATCCAGTTGGGAATCGAGCTGAACAGCGTAGTAGGGATAAAAAGTATCGATGTCGATCCCGGGCGGGATGACGGTGTAATTGCCAACGGCATGGTTTTCGTAAAGACCGTATTGCTCGCGGATCTCGTGGCTGGTGCTGGTGATGACCTGCTCCGCCTCCTTGATGATCCGCTCCTCCACCCGGATCCGGTGATCGATATGGTAGCGGCGGTTCACTTCCTCGACGGACATCCCCTCGTCCAGCAATTTGCTGAACTTGTGCCGCCCCATGGAGTGGCCGGTGAAGACAAAGGGACGACCGAAAATACTGGCCAGCTCCTTGGCCACGTAACCGCCATCGGCATAATGGCCGTGGAAGAAGTCCGGCACCCGCCCATCGGCCTTGGTGAACCGCAACACCTTGTCGACCAACTCGTCAAGATGGGCCCAGAGCAACTCCTTGCGGATATACTTGCGGCCACCGCACTGCACCCGGACGATACGGGCATTGTCGGCAAGAGGTTCGATGCGGCGGCGGTAATCGGGCGAAACCGTACGGTCGTCGATGAGACGGGTGATCAGATCGACCTGCGCCACCTCGGGTTGCGCGGCCAGGGCTCGAGCCAGTTCCAAAACATACTTGACCTGGCCGCCGGTGTCGGCATCGCGCCCCAGTTCCGGCCGTTCGCCCCTGATCAAGCCGTGGATGCTGAACAACTGCAGATACAACCCAGATGCTGCCACCCTCTCCCCCTCCTTTTCCCGGCGGTGTTACGAAAATTCTTTTCCGCTGGCCGTGGTTTGCGGCTGGTATCCGCCTTTCACCCCCGATGGAACCAGCGCCGGATATCGGCACCGGTAAAATGTTTCATAACCGGCCGGCCGTGCGGACAATGGGAGAAGACATCAGCCTCCCGCATCTGCCGCAGCAGTTCGGCAACTTCTTTTTCCTGCAAGGGGTCACCGGCCTTGATGGCCGCCTTGCAGGCCATGGAGGCGAGCACGGCCTCGACCCTGATGCCCATCGCCCCCGATCCTGTCGCCAGCCGGTCAAGAAGATCCCGGACAATCGTCTCCGCCCCCAGATGGGCGACGATGGCCGGAACCGCCTTAACCACATAACTGTCGCCTCCAAAAGGTTCGATGTCAACCCCAAGGGCCGAGATTTCCGCCCCGTGACGCTCAACGAGCCGGCTCTCCTCGGGACTCATTTCGACGACCGCCGGGAAGAGCAAAGTCTGCCGGGCCACGGCACGGGCGGTGAACTGATTTTTGAGGGATTCAAAGAGCAGCCGCTCATGGACGGCATGCTGATCGATCACCACCAGCCCTTCTTCCGACTGACAAAGGATATAGGTGTCGAGCAATTGGCCGACCGGCCGCAAATGACCCACCGGCATGTCGCCGGCCGCCCCGGTCCCCCCCGAGGTGCTTCGGGAAGGCGTCGGCGCCGGCTCAAGACGATGCGAACGCTCCGACGGCATGCCTTCCCCGCGGCCGCTGCCGACACTCGGCGCCGGCTCAAGTGGCAGGGCGACAGAGGTGAAGGTGTTCTCGGTCGCTGGCGCGCCCCACGTATCCGGTTCAGGCTCAGCGGAACGAAGCACAGGGGGACGTTCCGGCGGCGATGGCCGTCCCGTCGTAAGAGGCGGCCGCGCAGGGCGATCGGGCAGAACAAAAAGTTCCCGTTTGAGAGAGCGCTGGTAGCGCTCCATGGCCGCCGCCGCCGCGTCATTCACCAGCTGAAAAATCACCTTGGGCCGCAGGAAACGGACCTCCTGCTTGGTGGGATGAACATTGACGTCAACGATATCGGGCGGCACCTCGACAAAAAGAACCCCGACCGGCCTGGCCCCCTTCATCAGGTAGCCGCGCAGCCCCTCGGCAAGGGCATTGCCTATCATCCGATCCCGCACCGCCCTGCCGTTGACAAAGAGCCGCAGCCTGGCACCACTGCCGCCGAGGGCTGCCGACTGATCGGGCGGCAGGAGATAGCCGTGCACCTTGCAGACCCCCTCTGTCGGCCCCGAACACGACTCCTGGCCCAAACGGAGCAAGGTGGCGTCATTCCTGGCCCGACAGACCAGCTGCCGCACCCGTGCTTCAAGATTATAGACGGCGGCGGAAAGATTAAAAACCTCGCGGCCATTGACCCCATACGCAAACCCGAGCTGCGGATAGGCCAAAGCGTAGTTTTTGACCACTTCCTCGATATGGAAAAGCTCGGTATGAACGGTTTTTAAAAATTTTCTGCGGGCCGGCATGTTGCCGAACAGGTCGCGCACCTCGATAACGGTGCCACGGGCACAGCCCACTTCGTGGACCCGGACAACCTGACCGAAACGGACCTCGGCCCGCACCCCCAGTTCGGCGCTGGCCGGCCTGGAGGTAATGGTCAGCCGCGAAACCGAGGCAATACTGGGCATCGCTTCGCCACGAAACCCCAAGGTGCTGATGGCCGACAGCTGCGCCTCGTCGGCAAGCTTGCTCGTGGCGTGCCGCTCAAGGCTCAACAGGACATCATCCTGTTCCATGCCCTCGCCGTCATCAATCACTCTGATGAGACGCGAACCACCACCCTCCACCTGAACGGTCACATGCCCGGCATGGGCGTCGATGGCGTTCTCGACAAACTCCTTCACCACCGAGGCGGGCCGCTCGACGACCTCGCCGGCGGCGATCCGGTTGGCCAGATTTTCCGGAAGAATCTTTATCCTGGACAAGGTTTACAAATAACTCCCGAGGTTCACTTTAACCCAATGCCGATCCCACCACTCCACCGGATTGACAAAAATACCGTTGACCAGCATGCTGAAGTGAAGATGATCGCCGCCCGCCATGCCGGAGGTACCGGAAAGGCCCACGGCTCCCCCCTTATCGACCATGTCTCCCGGCATGACATCGATCTGGCTCAGATGAGAATAGAGGCTGTACACTCCCTGGCCATGATCAATGATCACCGTGTTGCCGTAAATGCCAAGATAATCGGCCAGGACAACCTTGCCCCGATTGGCCGCGGTAACCTTGGCATGACGGGTGGAGGCCAGATCGACCCCCAGATGCACCTGATGATCGATTTCCCGTCCCTCAAAATAATAGGTCCGGTGATCGGCATAGCCGGCCTTGCGACTGCTGCGGGGCAGACGCAGGAAGGCCCCGTCCCAGAAACGCTCCGGGGTCGAAACGCTGCAGGCTTCGGCAATCCGTTTGTTGTTCTCCAGCCTGACCCGGTTGTTCAATGTCAAATATTTTTCCAGGGGGCTGCCGGCAAGATCGGGATAGTGACTGGCAAATTCGGGCAGCTTCCGGTTGAGAAACCCGTCGCTGATATTGATCCGGTCTGCCTTCTGCGATGATTTGCGGACAATCATTCCGACCGGGACACGACTTTCGTTCCCTGCCTGGTCGGTGGCGGTCACATAGCTCTCCATGGACTTGTCGGCGTCATAGCGGATGGCAATGGTGGCACCATAAACCTGTTCACCCCGGGCTGGCAGAGGATAGCCGGGATGGAAATCGCCATTGACCATCACCCCGTTGCGCACCACCGGCTCACTGACCCGATAGGTGACGATGCCGGAGCTGCCGGTCTTGATATAGGTGGGCGCGGCGGTGACCAGCACCCGGGGCGGCTGGGTGTCAATGATGACGGGAAAGGAAACAACGGTGGCGTTCCCCTGCCGCCAATGCCACCAGGAGAAATCACGGGCCGTGACCTGCAGCTGGGCATCGCCGTCGGCAAACCCCAGAGAAGACATATCGACAACGAAATTTTCCTCCACCCGCGCCGGCCCAGAGGCAATAAGCGCCCCCGTGCTCTGATACCCTTGCCGATGCAGCATTGTCTGACGGGTACCCTGCCGCAACAGCACCTCCACGGAACGCACACCGCTCTTGGCGTCGGTCACCGCCACCACCACCCGCTTGGCAAGCCCGAACCGGGCGACATCCTCCAGGAGCGCAACCTGAGGCTGCTCCGTCTCGTAAAATTTCAATGCCAAGCCACCCAGCGCCACCAACAGACAGAGAGGCAACAACCAGAGCAACGACACACCCTTTTGTTTATCATTTTTAAGCTTATCAACTGATTCCAGTTTCATATCCTTTTTCCTCGTTTCACAGATCTGCCTGAATCCGCGAGCGTTCAAGAGTGGTTCGGGTGCGCGCAAGGAACGTTTCTGATAATCCTGTGCGATACCAAAAATTTACCGACAAAGCAGCCGAGCCGCTCTCGACGCCCCGCAGGGCGGCAAATAAATTAAAAACTCCATCAATAAAAGCCACCTGCGTGTCCTTTAAACAGGTTGGCTGTCGCAGCACTCCCAGGCCGTCACGGATCCAGGATATTGCCAGCCCCCGCACCCCCTGCACCCGGCGCCATGGCGCTCACCCACGCCCAGGTCGGAGTAAACAGGTTGCGTCTCATCAAGGCAAGGGAGAGGTCTGAAGGGAAAAGATCAAAAATTTCAGGAGAAACGTGCAAAGTGCTCTCGTCCGTCAGCATCGTGCAAAAAACCACCGACGCTGACCCGCCAACCATTTTTTATTCTCATCGCACCTTATCCTCAAACAGGTTAGGGTGCCGGAAACATTGCGCCATTGCTGATTTTTCGGTAACCATCAGGAACAGCAACGCAGCCGGAATCTCGCTTTTCTCAAAAATCCATGCTGCCGTCAGCAGGCCAAGCTACCACACCCACCCAACGGCCTGCAAGAAAACCTCCACACAAGATGGCCTCGCCAAAGCGAGTCGTATCACTGAAAGATGACAAAGCAAAAGTTTGGCAGACAGACAAACGCCCCGCAGGAAGTCCCCCCCCGGAGGGGCATACAGGTGGGCAGGTCGAGCATTTCGCGAACCCGCCACGACGCAGAGGAGATCGTACTTTGCGCGGTTTTCGCTTAGCGGCGCCGCCATCAAGATTCCCATAAACCCCAAAAGCCGCCAGAGGCGATGCCGCAGGAAATTATCGTCATCAAACCTACCACGTTACGAATCAAAAAGGTAGGGTGCGTATTGGTCATCGCGGGCCGTTGCGTCGAAGTCCTTGACAGCGAAAGAGTCTCTTTATAATTTAGATGGCTCTAAAAAAAAGATCCGGAACCATCGCGGTGTGGACAGCACGGCATCATGCCCCTGGCACAGACAGGGGACCGTTTTTCACATCGACATCGGCAATGGCGCCATTGTGACCCTCACCTCGCCGCCCGGGTAAAGATCGAGAAGAAGATTACGCCATGCAACATTTTCACACCGTTGTCATCGGCGGCGGGCCCGGTGGTTTAGCCTGCGCTACAAAACTGGCCGAAACGGGAACCGATGTGCTGCTGGTCGAACGCAAACCGCGACTGGGCGCAAAGGTCTGCGCCGGCGGCATCACCTGGTCCGGCCTGGGCTCCAAACTCCCGCCGGAACTCGTTGAACGCTCGTTTACCTCCCAAAAGGTCTATTCCCGCTGGCAGAAGATCAAAATCGGCACGGCGACACCGATCATCTCCACCGTCAACCGGCAGACCCTCGGCCAAAGCATGGCCGGAACAGCCGCGGCGGCCGGAGTGACCATCCTGCCGGGCACCAGGGTCCTGGCCATCGGCGACCGCCACGTTGAAACCACCGCCGGTTCCTTCGGGTACCGATATCTCGTGGGCGCTGACGGCAGCAATTCCCTGGTCCGCCGTTTTCTCGGCATCCCGACACAGCAACTCGGCGTCGGGATCAACTGCCAGGTCGACTCCATTTTCCAGGAAATGGAATGGCACCTCAACCCGCGTCTGTTCCACAGCGGTTACGCCTGGATTTTTCCGCACCGGCATACCGCCTCGGTGGGGGCCTATGTCAGCCGTCAAAGCATGAGCGCCAGTACGCTGCTGGAAAATTTTCACAAATGGTGTCAACAGCGCCGGATTGACCTCAACGGCTGCCGCCCCCGCGCAGCGGTGATCAACTACGATTACCGGGGCTGGCGTTTTGACAACCGGTTCCTGGTCGGGGATGCCGCCGGACTTGCCTCAGGGCTCACCGGGGAGGGCATCTACCCGGCCATCGTTTCCGGGGAAACCGTGGCCCGGGCCATTGCCAACCCGGCCGCCACAACCGATAAGCTTGACCGTATTACCGCCCGGCATCGGCGGCACCGGCGGCTGCTCGATTTTGCCAGCCGCGGCAGACTGGCAGGCAGCCTTGCCACCGAAGCACTCCTTCTGGGACTGCGCAGCGGCCTCATTCCCTGCGACTGCCTGGAAATGGGGGCAGACCGCCCAACCGCCACGGCCAACGGGCCGTAGCATCCCCAACGGCAGAAATTTGCCGCGGCACGCCTCTGCCGATTTTCACCCGACGCCAGTCCCGCTTTTTCATGGGTGTCTTGAAAAATTAGGATTTTCATTCGAGATCAAGGCATGCGAAAAATTTTACCGCAGGCATATAGTTGATATTCCGAGGATAAAATTTTTCACATAACGCAGAGATCGGGCGAAAAGACAATTTTTCAAGATTCCCTCATTTATTCCCGAACAACACAAGGACGCCCGACATGACCGAGTCCATTGCCAAGAAAAAAACCTTTCTCTACAACCTTATTTTTCTACTGGCCTGCGGCGGCATTTTCCTCTTTCTCTGGAACGCCCCCCCGGAAACCACCGCAAAACTGCCCCACGACGAAAAACACCTGAAACTCTACGAGATGGACAAAAAAGAGGCGGAAAAGTTCTGTCAGGACTGTCACAATCCGGAAAGCGACGTGCCGCTCTCCAAGGAGCACCCCCCCAAATACCGCTGCCTCTTCTGCCACAAGAAACAAAAATAAGTCCCTCCGGACGGAGGAACGCTGGATTCGGACATGAGCGCCACCACTATCATCCTCGCTTCCCTGTCACAGACCCTCGCCTTTGGCCAACAACTCGGCCGCACGGCCTGCCCCGGGGACATCATCACCCTGGGCGGCGGCCTCGGCGCCGGCAAAACCACCCTCACCCAGGCCATCGGCGAGGGCCTGGGCGTGCCCCAGGAGTATTACATCACCAGTCCCACCTTCGGCCTGCTGCACGAGTACCCCGGCCGCCTGCCGCTCTACCACATGGATCTCTACCGCCTGGCTGGCGAGGAAGAGATCGAGGCGCTGGGCTTCGAGGATTATCTGTACGGCAAGGGGTTGTGTGTCATCGAATGGCCGGAACGGCTCGGTGACCTCATGCCGGCTGACCGGCTGCACATCGATCTGGCTTTTGATTCCGAATCGACCCGCAGCGCCGTTCTCACCATGCACGGGGCCGGATGGCGGGCAGGACTTGAAGAGCTGTTGAAGGGAAACAACTTCTTCGACACGGTCGACTCCTGACTCAGGTGTCGACCGCCCTCCCCGCCTCTTCCTGGAGAACGGCGAGGAGCCGAGCCTTGACGATGGGCTTGGTAAGGAACCCGTTCATCCCGGCCCCATAGCAGGTCTGCTCGTCCTCCATGCGTGCGTGGGCGGTAAGGCCGATGATCGACAAGGGAAACCGGCGGTGACGCAAGGCGGCAAACTGGGCGCGCTCTGCCGGTGTCGCCTCTATCTCCCTGATTCTGCTGGTGGCCTCAAGGCCGTCCATATTGGGCATCTGAACGTCCATCAACACCAGATCGACGATCTCCTCCCGCAAACGTTCGAGGGCCTCTACCCCGTCGTTGGCCACGGTCAGGTCACAGCCCTGCTTTTGGATGATGATACTGGCCAACCGCTGATTCACCGGATTATCCTCAACCAGCAGCACTCGCAAGGCAGCAAGCTCTCCGGCTGCGGCAGGCTCCTGGGAGCGGTCATGCCCCGCCTCGGGTTCCGCAGGTACGGACGGAGTCGGCCTGCGGGACAACATGGTTACCGAAAAGATGAATGAGCTGCCCTCGCCAGCAATGCTTTCGACATGGATTTCCCCCCCCAGCAGGTGCACCAGCTGACTGCAGATGGCCAACCCCAGGCCTGTGCCGCCGTACTTTCGCGTTGTCGAGCCATCGGCCTGGGTGAACTTGTCAAAGATGGCATCCTGCCGTTCCGGGGCAATCCCGATGCCGGTATCCCGCACCGAGAAGAGGATCTGTACCTTTCCCCCCCTCCGCCGGCCGTTCCTGGCGGCAATGGCCACCTCGC
>Ga0224496_10000875_pt1 | contig 19742 bp, 19 predicted proteins | sample SF_Jul11_sed_USG_2_FD_168127 | JGI IMG/M metagenome (GOLD analysis project Ga0224496, IMG submission 168127) | Sediment microbial communities from San Francisco Bay, California, United States - SF_Jul11_sed_USGS_8_1 | ecosystem: Environmental > Aquatic > Marine > Sediment | place: USA...
TCAGTTAAATTCGGGAATGAAACATAAGAGCATTGGAAACATAGGTATGCGATTAAATTTCATGAGTGGAATCCGGTTTGGGGACTTCGACGTCCATGGCGGGAAATTCCTCTCGAAGTGTCATTGCGAACGCAAGAGATTGACGTTCTTCTCCATGTACCACGAAGACTTTTTTCGGATGAGGGGTCATGGCACGAACATAGGCCAGCAAATCGTTGCGATCGGCATGAGCGGAAAACCCATTGAGTCGAACCACTTGCGCCCGTCGTTTGGTTGGCACACCGAAGATCGGCACGGTATCCCATTCCTCGACCAGTTTTCGTCCAAGAGTATGTTCGGCTTGAAAGCCGACTAAGACAATGACATTGGCTTCATCCTCAATCATATGCTTCAAGTGATGGACCACGCGCCCCCCTTCGCACATGCCGGAGGCCGAAATAATCACACAAGGTCCCTTTCGTTGATTCAACAGCTTGCTGTCTTTTGTGGTCGAGACAAAATTGAGGTATTTGGAAGCGAAAATATCACCTTTTGAGGTGAAGGTTCGATACGTGTCCTCGTCATAACATTCCGGGTGTTGCCGAAAAACTTTCGTGGCTTTTAACGCAAGCGGGGAATCGATAAAGATCGGAATAGGATCGACTTCTCCGTTTTTGACTAATTCTTTGATGCGCATGATGATATCTTGAGTGCGCCCAACAGAAAATGCTGGCACAAGAATTTTGCTCTTGTGTTGAATAGCATGTTGAACGAGTTTTTTGGCCATCTCCTTCCGCTGATTTTCCACGTCGTCATGGAGGCGGTCGCCATAGGTCGATTCAATAATCAACACATCGCACGGGGGTGGGGCATGTGGGTCACGAAGAATCGGCATGTTGGCACGGCCCAAATCACCAGAGAACAGGAGTGTGGTTGAATTCCCTCGCGTTCGGTGTCGGAGCCACACGGCTGATGATCCAATAATATGTCCGGCATCATGAAAGCGTGCCGTGACATTGGGAGCCAGGGAAACCGATTGCTCATAGCCTCCGCCTCGAAAGTGCTTCACAATCTTTTGTGCATCATCGCGTGAGTAGATGGGGCTGACGCATTGTCGGCCTCGGCGTCGCTCCAGTTTATTGACGTAGCGACAATCATTTTCTTGAATGCGTGCGGAGTCAGCCAGCAAAATTTCTGTCAAATCGGCTGTGGCCTTGGTCATATGGACGGCCCCTCTAAATCCCCCCTTCGCTAACATGGGGAGCGCGCCGGAATGATCGATATGAGCATGAGAAAGACAGACGGCCTCGACGGACTTGGGATCGAATCCTAAATGTTGATTGCGTTCTCTGGACTGATCACGCCTGCCTTGGAACATGCCACAATCAAGCAGGATCCGGGTCTTGCCAGCATCAACTATATGCCGGCTGCCGGTGACAGATCGGGCGGCACCGTAAAATGAAAGTTTCATGGGGCCGTCTCCTGCCGATGTTCTCTCACAATGATCTCCCAGGCTTCAGCCGCCGTTTCGGCATAATGAAATAAGGACAAATCTGTCGGACTTATCAGACCGAACTCTATAAGCTTTTTCCAATTGATGAGGTCTTCCCAATAGTCTTTCCCAATTAGGATGACCGACACGTCCTTCACTTTTCCTGTTTGAAGAAGAGTCAGGGTTTCAAACAATTCGTCCATCGTTCCAAACCCGCCTGGGAACACCACTAACGCCTTTGCCCGGTTTAGGAAATGCATTTTGCGAAGAGCAAAATACCGAAACTGAAAACACAGGCTTGGGGTAATGTACGCATTCGGAGTTTGTTCGAAGGGCAGGGCAATATTCAGCCCGATGGATTTGGCTCCGACATCTGCTGCGCCACGATTGCCGGCCTCCATAATGCCTGGCCCCCCGCCCGTCACGATCACATATTCACAGCGTCCATCCAACTGACAAGTCGAAGATACGAGGCGGCCAAATGCCCGGGCCTCATCATAGTATGGGGCTAAGGTTAATTGATTCTTGGCAATGGCCACGGCCTGTTGTTTGGTCGCATCATGTGGCGATTGAGCTAAAACGTGTTCAGCTTCAGCCAATTTCGTCTTCGCGGCTTGTGGTTCGAGAAGGCGGGCACTCCCAAAGACAACAATTGTCGACTCAATGCCTTCGTCTTGTTGGATCAGTTCCGGTTTAAACCATTCCAATTGTAGACGGACTGCGCGGAGTTGGTTTCGTTGAAGAAACTCCAAATCCGAGTCTGCTCGTCGGAAAGCTGAGGAAGAGGAGACGCCAGCGGATGGGTGTGATGGATCTGTCATTGAAATACCGTGCGCGTGAAAGAGGGGATTAACCAGAATTATAAAGAGTCGGTGGGGGAATTGAAACTGCTGTCATACCAAGAGGAAGTCCTACTGCGGTCATGGGAGAATGGCCTAATTCAGCCGATGTGGCCAGATTGGTGCTGTCTGAATACTGATTGAGGGGATTGGTCTGAGAAGGGGGTTTGCGGTATAGTCGGGTGCATCAATATACGGGGTCGGTTTTTATGAAAACGCTTTCTTCTCCAGCTTTTCAAGATTGTGAGGCTTGTCGACATCGAGAATCCTCAGATATCTGTGAGATTGTGCCATCGTCAGACGAGTCCTCTGGCCTTGTAAAGCGCCGGGCGATGTACCAGCCGGGGCAACATATATTTTACGAAGGACATGTGGCTCTCGGCCTTTACATCCTGTGTCAGGGACGGGTGAAGCTCACGCGGCTGAATCGCAAAGGGCAGCAACGATTGGTGGGGATTTTAGGGTCAGGGCAACTTCTGGAAAAACAGGCGTTTCAAGAACAACCGATTCATCAAGTCACCTGCGAAGCCTTAGAGCCTTCACACGTATGTCTCTTAGATCGCACCAGTTTCCTGGATTTTTTAAAAGACCATGGTGAGGCAGCGGTAAAATTGATTCAAGTGTTGAGTAAAGAGATGACTGAGGTCGTCAGTGCGGCGGATCAGTTTGCGTTTACTCCAGCCAGGGAACGCTTAGCTCGCTTATTAGTAGAACTCAGTGAGCGGTTCGGGCAAGAAGGCGAGAAGGGAACCCGGATTATTCTCAAGCTCAAACGGGAAGATCTGGCTCAAATGATTGCTGTCACGGTCGAAACTGTTGTGCGTCTTCTCCATGATTTTCAGGAGGCGGAATTGATTACGGTGCAAGGCCGTGATTTAACCCTTCTCAATGTTGATCGTCTTACCATAATCGCAAGTGCCTCCTCTTCAAGTTAATTGCCTTTGCGGGTATGTCCAAATATGACTCCTCACGAGTATTCTTTATAGTTCGTATTTGCCTCACATTTCCGTTCTCCCAAGATGACCTCCGACCTTAATTCTTTCCTCTTCCCTCTTGGGCAGTATCTTGTGGCTTTTGTTAGGCCATTCGCCCTACCAAAAAGGTTGATGACAATCGTATTTGATCTTGTCATTCAGCAATGACGAATGAGAGGGCGTCAGTTTAGGATCCTGGGCATTAATGTCTTTTGGCTATCTTCCTGAAAAGAAAGAAGACAGGCTAGCAAAGAAATCAAGAATATTCGCTTGAGCAGGAATTCTACACATTAATAGAGAGGGAGGTAGTGGGATGAACAGAGGTCGGTCCATTGCAAGTAGACTATGCGGGTTAATGGTATGTGTGATGTTGTGGCCCCTAGCGGGAGCAGCACAAGCTGCGACTGTCGAAGAGCGGTTGGAACGATTGGAGCAAAAAACGCTCTCTATATCGCCAGGAGCGGAACAAGAAACAGGAAATATGGTCTTTTTCCGTGGTGGTTGGGCAAATCTGACCAATGATCGCTCTAATGAAGTGTTTACCGATGTGTTCGGGTTCAGTGGATCCAACGATCAAAATGGCGGGTACTATGTTGGCGCCGGTCTGGACCTGGTCCTCTCACGAAATGTCTGGGATATGTTGCCTGGAACGTGGGTGTTAGGGGAAATCGGGGTGGAATTTAAAAGATTTAATTCAAATAAAGTGACTCAGGCCGTCCCGAGTACTTGTGGAGCCGCGATTCCTTCATCAGGTTGTACGGTCGAAACGAATAAAAAAGTTCAAATTACGATGCTGACCGTGGATGTGGCACCAAAGATTATGTTTATGGAAGGCAGCCGCATCCGCCCATGGATTATCCCTGTAGGATTAGATTTTCATGTCATTAGTCCTCCGTCAAATGATACAACGGTCTTGGATATTGGTGTGCAGTTTGCGGTCGGAGCTCAGGTCAGGGTCTGGAAAGCGCTGCATCTTGGTGTGGATGGACGTTTTCATTTAGCGACTGGACAAACCGATACCACCAATAATTTTGGCACAGCTGGTGTATACCTTGGCATCGCGTTTTAATAATCGGTATTTGAATTGAAGAGTGCCACCATTTGTGTTGGCTCAGGTTGGTATCCCACAAGTTCCTCCCCTCAGAAAGGGGAGGAGCTATGGTGGAGTGGAAGATGATTGAACTATGGAATCTGCAGGAAAAATGGTCTTGTCTTAGGCAATGAAAATGGTAATTTTTCCTTTTGTCCAGGTTTTGAGTAGAGACCTCAGCACATTCTCGTTACAATGCAGGAGGTGAATTTTCTTAACATCATTCTCGTTTGGATCCATCTGACAGCGGCAACTTTTTGGATTGGAGGTATGCTATTCCTTTCTTTGGTTGCCGTCCCGCTTCTCAAAAAAGATTCTGATCCTTCCTCAGCTCAACGTGGGTTTATCAACCTGGCCCGTCGGTTCCGAACGCTCGTATGGTCGGCTCTGGCCCTTCTTGTGGTGACTGGAGCGATTCTCCTTCCTGGCCAGGTGAATCTTGCTACTTCACTAGGGGAATGGCCTCCGGCAGTACTCACCAAATTAGGCCTTGTCCTTTTGCTTATCGTTGTGTCGCTAGCACATGACCAATTCCTTGGTCCGAAGGTCCGGGCACTGAAAAATAAACCAACCGCTGAATTAACATTTGTGGAAAAGATCCTTATCCGATTCTCCCCCCTCATTGGCCGACTCACTATGCTGCTGGGCTTAGGCATTCTTCTCGCAGCCGTCTTTATGGTCCGGGCCTAATTCAAAAAGCTTCTTCGGTTTTCCCGATTCAACACAATCAGTTGCTCTGAAAAATTTTTAATAATCCACCAGGCAATTTTTGCAATCCTCGGTCTCCCCCAAAAAACTAAAATGGTATCTAAGGGGATACACTTTTTATCCGTTTAGATATAAATCTCATGGATCAGTCTGTATACTAAACAGGCATTCACAAAAAATATTGGTTTTTCCTGTGAAAATCCCACTTCAAAAACCTAACCCATATTCGATATCTTGGTCTCTCGATTGCAGGTATTCGAATTGGATCTTATCCGCCATAGTTAAAGAAACAATTCAGATGAAATAACTTTTTTGGCGCAGGAAACCATGAATGAATGTTTAAATTTATCCAGAGGTGTAAGGTGTTTCTTGATTGCTTCGGAGAGCTATGGCTAAACCGCAACTCGCACCCTTTCAAGAACCGCGGTAAGTGGTGGGATCTTGCCCATAAGTTCGGGGTTGGAAATTCATTGCCTTCTTAACATTTCATGAGACTTCTTTGTTTATAATTCAAAAAGGAAGTTACTCTTTTACTGGCGATTACTATTTAGAATAGTCGCATATGCTACTTTCATCCTCATTCAGACTAACGGTAAAAATCATCTTTTTGGTCCTTGCAATCTCTCTCCTGTCTGGCTGTGCTGTCTATTATCGCGATCGCGAGTCAGGAGCTGAACATATTTGGGGCTTTGGGCATCTCTCCATGAAGGTGATTCCACCTTTGGAAGAGAAACAGGCCCTTATTCAAAGGACCACACTGACCGGAGTGGCCATCGGAATGGATAATGGCTCATTGGGAATGAGTGTTGGCTTTGATCAACGTGAACACATTCTCATCTACGATGAAAATGTGGCGTTAACCATCCAACGCCCACCAAGTAACGACTTTTTTTATTTCAAAATAGGAACCTACCCGATCGAGCGAGAAATCCTTCCTGATACCAAAAATTCATCAGAGAAAAAGGAGAATCAACCATGAACCAAAACTTGAAAAACAGGATAGTTTTAACTATTGGAATCTTTCTTTTATCGGGATGTGCAGGATACGATCGAGTCTTGTTTGTCACAAAAACAAATGTCGGGCTTGATATTGACGATACACCTCCAACCGCTGAAATTACTGTCGCTAGGAGGGAGTTAGCCATCGCGCCAACCTATCAAGATACTAAAGGGCAAGAGAAAACATTACCCTTGCTGGGATCATTTGGGTTAACAGGAGGCGCATTCAATCCTGGAATATCATCTGTTTTTGCTGGCGGGGATGCCGCTGTCATATTAGTTACTGAAAAAGGGAAAGAGGAAGATTGGGATTCATCCATTTGCTTGTCAAAAAAGCCCGACGCACGGGGTCCTTTCAAGAGGTTTTGGCATTGGATTACATTCACTGACTATGAAAAAATTGAAGCCCGTGCTCAGACGCGGACCTTTTATTTTGCGACTGATACGTCATTTGGTGTGAAAGTCGGATGGAAGGGTACTGGTGGGCCTTACCCTACTAGTTTAAAACTTGGATATAACCGTATGGAATTAGCCAGCCCTCCGATTTTTATTAAAAAAGGATGTGAAGATGGTCGCAAGGGCACAAGTGGTGATTGGGAAGTAAAAGTTCCTTCCTTTTTCGCCTCACTAGATAATAAGAGTAATTTCCTTCCTGAACCTGCAGCTTCAGAAACTGGGGTTCCAGGGACTGCAGTGACTGGTGGGGTAACGCACGTTCAATTTTTTGCTACCGGAGCCGTGGCAAAGGCATGGGCCGGACGATCTTCGGTTAAAAAGGCAACCTTCAAAAGAATGGCACCCGAAGCAGCAAAAATTGAAAATAAGGAGTAGATGATAAGAAGAAAATTTTCTTTTGCAAAGCGAAAGAACGAACTCTTGTGCCTGACCTTAGTCGTTTCCATCACGCGTCCGCGGCCTATCCCTTCCCAATGGGTATTGTGTTTGAATTGGGTGTTTAAAAAGAAACCCAAAGCAGAAGCCATAAAAAAAAGAGAGGGCCATAAGGCCCTCTCTTTTTTTAAGGTTATATGCAGTTGCTATTAGAAGCGGCTTCGGCGTTTGTCGCCAAATCCACCACCGCCACCGCTGCCACCAAATCCGCCGCGTCCACCACCACCGCCACCGGTGCGTGGAGCTTGTGGTCGAGCTTCATTGACCGTCAACGTGCGGCCTCCGAACTCCGTAGAGTTCAAGGCATCAATTGCGGCTTTGGCTTCCTCGTCTGAAGACATTTCCACAAATCCGAATCCGCGAGATTGGCCGGTAAATTTGTCACTAATAATGTTCGCTGATTCAACGGTCCCGTGTGCCGAAAACAAATCAGTTAATTCATCTTGGGTTGCAGAATACGGCAATCCCCCTACATACAGTTTTGAACCCATGGGGTTCCTCCTTTTGAAAATTGATATTGCTTTTGGCTCGAGATGCATTACCCATTGGGAAGGGATAGGCCGCGGACGCGAGATAGAGGCGACTGAGGTCAGACACTTTCCAGGAAACTCTCGGTCAAAAGAACACCGGTTACGGGCTTCAGTGATTATGTCGCTCAAGGCCAAGCCCCTAGCCTTAAGTAAATTTAATTTAGCATAGGAAAAGGATAAAAGATAGCAAGATATTTTCTCCACATCAGCCGATGTGGCGGTCGACTTGACAAGACTCCACAAGTGAATTTTGGCAACTTGCCATAAGACTCTCGATGGGGCGGACGCCAATTTTTTTATTTGTTTGGGTATCGACTTGTATTGAAATTTGGCAGTTGGTCGGTCCCCAACTCTTCGACAAGCCTGCTATGGCGCCTGCTCAGAGGGAACCGGATTTCAGCAATTTGTGGAGAGCTTCCCAAGCCGTTTCTGGCGAGCTCGTAGAAGCGTGGAAAGGGTTTAAATTAAAATATTGTAGGTTGAACGGTTTCAACGAAAAGGACTTGGAGCGAATCGGTTCAACCCTGTGGGTTGGTGGATCGGTCATGTGATGGAATTGGGCCGGGTGGAGGTTCGCCTGTTAAGCGTTCCAATTCAGTCAGCGCAATGGCTAAATCATATTGAGCTTGGGCGTAATCCAATCGGGTTTGACGGAGGACGCGTTGAGCATCAAGCACATCCATCAAGTTGGCCTCACCAAATTTAAAGCTGACCTGGGCAATTCGTAAGGCTTCTTGGGCCTGTTTCAAGAGACCTTGTTCGTAGGTGGTAATTTGTGCTGCGGCAGATTTGGAGAGATGAACCTGTTGAATCATATTCTTGAGCAACTGGTGTTTGATCCGGATGAGGGAGGCTTCCCGTTGACGAAGAATCCCCTGGGCATGGGCAATGTTTCCCTGACGTTGATCCCATAGGGGGAAGGGAATGGATATGGCCCCGACATAGGCTTCGCGTCCGACATCTCGTTGATAACTGCCGCTCAGGGTGATATTGGGCATGCGTGCCTGTTGTTCCCGCCGATGCGCTTGCCGGGCTTCCTCTACCATTTTTCGCCATTTCTGCATAACGGGATGCTGAGCGAGGGCATTTTCGTCGAGCGGTGTGGAAAGGAATTCTCCCCTTGATGAAGGAAACTCGCCTCGAATGGTAAATTGGTTGCCTAAGGCTCCGGCGGTCAAGCTATTCAATTCGGCTTGAAGCGAGTGGATCATGCTTTGGATTTGCGTGCGTTCTTTTTTCACCTTTAACAATTCGACCTGGATTTTTACGCCTTCAAATGGTGGGGCTTCGCCGGCTTCAATTCGACGAACAACGGAATTGCGGACCTTTTTCATGGATTCAAGATTGAGGGTGGCCGTGTTCCCTTGATGCGTGGCAAACAACAGATTGTAAAACGCATGCTTGGTGGCGGCGATCACATCTAATTGGGCCTCTTGAAAAGAGGCCTGTGCACTCTCAACTCCGGCTTGCGCAGCCCGCTGATCAGCATCCCGCTTGCCTGGCCATTCCAAGGGTTGGCTGAGCGTAATATACCGCTCAGTAATGGTCGTCCCCATGGAGGGATCTCGTAAGGATCCCCGACCGCTTTGAAAGGCAATGGTGGGGTTGGGATAGGCGGAGGCGATCCGTTTCTGGCCTTCCTTTTGTTCAAGGATTCCCTGACTTTCTTGGAGGGCCGGGTTGTTCGTGATCGCCAATTCCACAACGTCTTGGAGGGAATAGGCGGAGGAAGCCTGTGGAGCGGGAAGAGACTGAGCCTGGACGGAAGAGACGGTTGGGAAAAAACAGTGAAATAGGCCGAAGGCAATCAGAAGAACGTGCATGATCCAATCCTTAGAGTGAAGAGGTTGTGGCAATTTCATTGTGAGTGGGTTCCATGGGTTTTTGCCGACGACAGATGGTCTGATAGACCGCAGGAATGACGAGTAGGGTCAGGGGCGTCGACGTGACTAAGCCCCCGATGACGACTGTGGCCAGTGGCCGTTGGACCTCTGCGCCCATACTGGTGGCGATGGCCATCGGGAGAAATCCCAAGCTGGCGACTAAGGCGGTCATGAGTACCGGACGAAGCCGATCCATCGCCCCTTGTTCCACCGCTTCTGCGGTAGACAGGCCTTCGGTCTCCAATCCTTGAATGCGACTGACCAAGACCACCCCATTTAAGACGGCGATACCAAAGAGCGCGATGCAGCCGATGACGGCCGAAATACTCAAGGGCAGGCCGCGCATCCAAAGGGCAAAGAGTCCTCCTGATAAGGCTAACGGGACATTCAGGAAAATCAGCAGGGCTGGGCGAATGGCCCCGAAGATGACAGACAAGACCGCGATGATCAGCACTAACGTAATGGGCACCACGACGCCGAGGCGACGAGTGGCTTCACGTAAATGTTTGTATTGTCCTGCCCATTCAAGGTAGTAGCCTGGAGGGAGGGAAATAGTTTGAGCCACAGTCTGTTGGGCCTCAGACACGAAGGAACCCAAGTCACGCCCTCGGATGTTGGTTTCGACGACCAATCGGCGTTGCACATTTTCTCGACTGATTTGTGCAGGTCCTTCATCCACCGTGATGGTGGCCACCCTGGATAGGGGAACCAATTCTCCATGGCTGGTGGGGATGAGGAGATTTCCTAGGGCCACAGGCCCCGCAGAGACATGATCAGCGAGACGGACAATGAGGTCAAATCGCCGTTGCCCTTCGAAAATCGTGCCCACCGTTTGTCCTACTCTGGCCGACTCAATGATTTCCAGGACGTCTTTGGCATTGAGCCCATAGCGACCCAGTTGGTCTCGATTGACAATCACCCGAATCCTGGGGATGCCGGTGACTTGTTCGACTTTCACATCTGCGGCTCCGGGAACCTGTTCTAATATTTTCGCGACCTGCTCGCCATGATGGCGCAAGATGTCGAGATCCTCACCGAATATTTTCACCGCCACATCGGACCGGGTTCCGCCAATTAATTCATTGAATCGCATTTCAATTGGTTGGGTAAAACCGAGTCCGACGCCTGGAACGGTTTTGAGAATTGCGGACTTCATGGCTTCAATTAAGGCATCTTTCGTGGAAGCGCTGGTCCAGTCTTCCTGGGATTTCAACACCACAAACACATCAGATAATTCAATACCCATGACGTCGGTGGCGACTTCCGGGCTGCCTGTTCGGGTGACGACCTGTATGACTTCAGGAAACTGTCGTAGCGCACGTTCCACGCCCAAGGCCGTGTCGATGGATTCGGTCATAGACACACTGGGGAGGCGCCAGATTTGAATGGCCATATCGCCTTCTTCCAATCGAGGGAGGAACTCGATACCCAACCGCGATCCAATGAGGAGGCTTGTGCCAAAGATGATCACTCCAGGGATGATGACCCAGCTTGGGTGTGTGAGTGAGAGTTGGAGGAGCGGGCGATAGAGATTGCGGGCCATCCGGATAAGCCAGGTTTCTTCTTGGCTGGCTGTGGGCCGAGCAAACCAATAGGCCAGAACGGGTACGCCAGCCACGGCAAATAGTAAAGACCCAACCAGGGCAAAAATCACCGTCATGGCCATGGGCCGAAACATTTTTCCTTCAAGGCCCAGTAAGGAAAGGATGGGAAGATACACGATAATGATGATGCCGACGGCAAATACGATGGGTCGCAAGACCTCCTTCGCCGACGCCAGGACGGTAGCCAGCCTGTCTTCTGAGGACATCGACCGGTCGTGTCCTAATCGGCGGAGAATATTGTCGATCATCACGACCGACCCATCAACGAGAAGGCCAAAATCAATGGCTCCCAGGCTCATCAGGTTGCCGGAAATACCAGCCTGATACATCCCGGTAAACGCGAAAAGCATGGAAAGGGGAATCGCCATTGCCACAATGAGGCCTGCCCGGAAATTTCCCAGAAAGGAAAAGAGAATCGCGATAACCAGCAAGCCGCCTTCGAGCAGGTTATTGCGCACGGTTTTGATGACTTTTGAGACAAAGATTGTCCGATCATAATACGGCTCAATCTTGATTCCCGGAGGCAGAGAGGCTTGAATCTCTTGTACCCGTTCCTTGACCAGTTCCACCACTTGTTGCGCATTGGCTCCAGCGAGCATTTGCACCATGCCAATAACGGTTTCCCCTTCCCCCATTCGAGTGGCCGAGCCAATACGCAAGGCAGCCCCTTCTTGCACTTCACCAATGTCAGTAATAACGATGGGGACGCCCCCTGGTCCATGATCAATGACGATCTGTTCCAATTCGGTAATGGACGAGGCCATCGCTTCGCCCGTAATGAGATATTGTTCTCGCTCATGTTCAATGTACCCGCCGCCGGCCAAGGCATTGTTTTGCTCAAGGGCATGAAAGACGGTGGATAAGGAAAGATTGAAGGCCAGGAGTTTGCTGGGCTCCACCACCACTTGAAATTGCTTGGTTTCTCCTCCCCAAATATTGACTTCGACGACACCGGGGACTGCTCGCAGACGTCGACCAATATCCCATTCTAAAAGTGTTCGCAGCGTCATGGGACTATAGCCAGGTCCGTTGAGCGTGAATTGATAGACCTCCCCTAAGCCTGTAGATAAGGGACCCATCATGGGCCGGCCATATTTTGGTGGAATCCGCTCGGCAGCCAAATTGATGCGCTCGTTCACCAGTTGCCGGACGAAGTATTGATCCATACGTTCATCAAAGATCGCTGTCACCGCGGACAGCCCATAGCGGGAGATGGAGCGAACTTCTTGTAAGCCCGGTATTCCGCTGAGGGCGGTTTCTATGGGAAACGTCACAAACTGTTCAACCTCAATGGGCCCCAGAGCGGGTGAGGGGGTGAGAATTTGCACTTGAACGGGCGTGAGATCGGGAACGGCATCGATGGTGAGGTTATTCAATGACCAGAGGCCGGCCACGGTGACCAGAATCAAGGTCACGACCGTGAAGAATCGATAGCGAAGGGAAAGGGTTAACAAACGTTCCATGTTAAAGTCTTAAAACCCTAAAATGAACCATGAAGGATTGAAGTGCGCATGCGTTCTTCCTCTGATGTTGCCTCGTACATTGGTTATTCTCCTTCAATAGATGACTTCATCATGGCGTTTTTGAGATCGAACACGCCTTGCGTGACCACGGCGGCTCCAGCACTCACTCCATGGATGACCTCCACCAGCCCTCCGGTTTCCGGTCCTACCTCTACGGGCACAAATTCAAATCCGGTAGGAGTTTGAACGAAGACTCCACGCACCCTGTTGACCAGGGTGATGGCTGAAAGAGGCATGGAAAGGACGGGTTTTTTCTGATCGCTCAGACGGACTTGAACAAATTCATTGGGTTTGAGTTGGCCTTTGGGATTGTCGACATCAAATCGGACGCGGATCGTGCGAGTGGCTTCATCGGCAACAGGAGCGACATAGGCTAAGATCCCGTGAATGGGCTCTCCGCCTTGTGGCACGACTTGCCCTAGATCTCCTTCCTTAAACCGCCGAGCTTGTTCGATAGGTAAATTGGCAAAGACCCAGACGCGACTGGTGTCGACGATTTCAAAGAGTTCTTCGCCTGCCCCAATGCCTTGGCCGAGCACGACTTTTTGATTCACGACGGTTCCGCTCAGTGGGGTTCGCAAAATGTATTTGTGGCCTTCGAGATGGCTGCCATGTTCCAGTTGATATAGATCCTTTTTGCTCAGTCCCATATTCAGGAGCTTTTCTTTTACATGTTGAAAGACTGCTTGGGCTTCGCGTTGCTGGCCCTGATCTTCCAGGAAACGGCGTTGAGAAATGATCTGTTCAGCTTGCAACTCGTTGGTTCGCTTAAAATTGCTGGTGGCCACATCCACTTTGGCTTTGGCCACCAAGTATTCCTGCACTAATTCATCCAGTCTCATACTTTCCACTGCGGCCAGTGGCTGACCTTTGGTGACTCGAGTTCCCAATGTCACAAAAATCGTATCGATTTGGCCTGGGATTCTGGAGGACACTTTGGCCACTTGCGCAAGATCGAGAGCGACGTTCGCTGGAGCCGTGAACACATAAGGCATCAGACGTTCAGCGATGACCTCGACATGAATCCGTTGCCTGGCTTGTTCAGGAAGCAGGTCCACTTGAATCGATGTGCTCTCGAGAGGAGGGGGCTCTTCCTTCGCAGTGGGGGGTGCCACTGGCTGATCAGAACAGGCGGCAAGCCACAGGCTGAGAAAAACCAGAATGATCAATCGATGTATGGGCGGCGACGGATCGTTCTTCAATAGCCGACCTTTCGAGAGGAACATGTTCATACGCGTGAATCTCCGGATGGAAGCGTGATCGTCACTGTTGTTTCTTTTCCTACTATGCTCTGTATCTTCACTTGGCCATCATGAGCTTCCACAATCTCTTTGACAATGGCCAGACCTAATCCAGTTCCCCCCGATAAACGATCCCGTGCGTGATCTACTCGATAAAACCGGTCAAAGATATGGGGTAGGTGTTCCGCAGCAATGCCGGGACCGGTATTCGTAATGGATAAGGTGGTCGAGGATGGTCCCTGCTTGAGTCGAATGGTGACGGTACCGCCATTGGGGGTATGTCGGAGCGCATTATCCAAGACATTAATGATCGCCTGCTTGAGCTGGGAGGGGTCTCCCAGAACTGGCGTGAGGGAATCTTGATCAATCTGGAGATGAATGTCTTTGTCTTGAGCAAGGACGGCGAATTGGTCCCCAACGTCCTGCACCAATGTGGAAAGATTGAGGGAATGCAGCTCCAGAGGCGGTCGATCTCCCTTGAACTGCGCCAAGGTGAGCAATGATTTGGTGATCTTTGTGAGGCGGTCCACTTCCTGGATGTTGTCCAGAATCGCTTCTTGATAGTCTTCAACGGATCGAGGTCGTTGGAGGATAACTTCAAAATTGCCCTTCATGGCGGTCAACGGAGTTTTCAATTCATGTGCGGCATCGGCGACAAAACGATGTTGGCTCTCCAAGGCCTTCTGCAATCGTTCCAGCATGTTGTTAAAGGTCATCGCGAGCTGCTGAAATTCTATGTAGGGGGTGGTCAACAGCAAGCGAGTAGAAAGGTTTTGCCCAGAAATAGAGGCGGCTGTTTGGCTCAAGGCATCGACGGGAGCTAAGGCTTCTTTGGCCAGGCGCCCGCTTCCCCACCAGGCAAAGATCAACAGGATGGCCGTGGTGCCCACTAAGAGCCATCCTAGCCACCATAAGGTATCTTGGACGAACGTGAGAGATTGTTCGGTTTGTAAAATAAATCGTCCATGGTCTTCAATGCGAATGGGGACGGATATTCGGCGAATGGGTTGTCGGCCTGAGGTGGCCAGGGTTTCATATACGGTGTGGCCTTGTAACACCTGAGTGATCACGTGAGCGGTGACGGGTTCACGATTGCCCACGAAATCTCCGCTCCAAATGATGTGACCGGTGGCATTCAAGATGACGCTAAAGTGGATGGCGGTTTGTAATTCGTGTTCTTCGTGCCCGAGCGCTTCCTGGGTTTCCTCGTCCTGATCCTGAGGGTCGGTGATGTAAACGACTCCATGCTCGGTTGCCAGGTTGACCCGCTGGATTTCCTGTTGGGCCAAGTTCGCGAGATCATTGTCGATGTGGCCATAGAGAATAGTGGAGACCCCGAGATACAGGATGAGGCCAAAGAGACCAAAGAGCGTGACCATCACCAATAAGGCAATCCGGCGAATACGGGTGCGAAACGCTTGCATCAGGACTCCGGAAGTTTCAAGACGTATCCGACGCCGCGCACCGTATGAATGAGTTGGGGTGCCATGTCCCGATCCATTTTGTTACGCAGGGCTTTAATGTGGACATCGACAATATTGGTGACGGAGTCATAATGAATATCCCACACATGTTCGGTAATAGCTGTTCGGGTGAGGACCCGTCCGGCATTACGCAGTAAATACTCCAGGAGTGCGTATTCTTTATTCGTGAGTACGACTTCCTTCCCCCCCCGCCATACCTTGTGTGTAACGGGATCCAATTCCAAGTCGGCGATCGTTAATTGCATGGGCGTTGAAGGCTGGCCACGACGGAGTAAGGCGCGGATACGTGCGAGGAGCTCTGCAAAGGCAAAGGGTTTCGTGAGATAATCATCAGCTCCCGTGTCAAGTCCCAAGACGCGATCTTCAACCGTTTCTCGTGCAGTCAGTAACAGAATCGGCGTCATGTTTTTAGTGGCGCGCAGATTCCGGCACACTTCAAACCCATTCATTTTCGGGAGCATGATATCTAAAACAATCAGATCATAGGGGGTCAGGCTTGCCATGGAAAAACCGGCTTCTCCATCAATGGCCAAGTCCACGGCATAACGTTCCTCCCGCAGGCCCTTGAGAATAAAACCCGAGACACTGGGATCATCTTCAACGATAAGAATACGCATAGTCTTAGGTGACCTGATGCCGCTTAAGAATGAGGGTTGTGACGGTTCACCACCAATGGAGAGTCTGGATGGTGGAGGGTGGCCACTCCTGCACCATGTTCGTAGACCAGATCACCCCCAAAATGCCCGGTGGCGCTCAATGTGCCAAGGCCAATGGCGGCAACAAGAAAATAGGGAATGGCAGTTTTGGTGGTCAATTGATTTCGTAGAAGAAGCCGACCCAAAAGGAGAACGCTGAAAATTCCAAGGGTGGCAAAGGCTAACGTTTCGTGTGTTTCAATCAACGATTCGGCAATGCCCGCTTGTTCGGCAGCTTTTTCGGCCCAACCGCCGGCAAATGATGCGGCAATGCCTCCGGTCAATCCTATTATCAGTAACCAGAGCGCTCCTTCGCGAAATGTTTCTCGTTTGAACCATGTTGCCACAATATCGAATAAGACGCTGGTAAACAACAAGGCGATGGGGAAATGGACGAGCATGGGGTGTAAGAGTCTATCCATCTAAGTTTCTCCAGTATTTCATGCGTACGAGGTAAGGTAAATAGGGGCCTGTCCCCTCAATGGTTACAGGCCCCCCTGCTATTTTTCTAGGATTTTTCCGTCTCTTTTTTTGAATGGTTCTCTTCGTGTTCATCTTGCTCGCTCTTTAGAATAGTTCCCGAATTCCCGTCTACTTCGATCTCCTGCGAGACGCCTGCCTCATTCACAATTGAGATTTCATACATGGACTTCCCGTCCTCCTCTTCCAACTCGGCCTCCTTCACGTTTCCGGGAAAATGGGCGGTGGCTGTTTTGATGGCTTCCTCCATGGTGATCGTGGTACCCGGAGGAGTCTTTTGGGGATGATCTTCAGAATTCGTGGCGAATCCAATTGATGCCACGCAGAACATCGCGCCGCCTAAAAATCCGATGAGTGTGACATGTTTCATAGCTAAACCTCCTTGGTGATAATGTGAGATGGTCAATGAACCATCCATGCTTCATGACCTCATGATATGACATGAATATGAAGGGGCCATGAACCGGAGATGAAGATTTCTTCATCTTTTCGTGGGAGGCAGTCAATGAAACGTTTTTGTGTGTGTCGGTGAATGGGAAAAGGTTCGCCAAGGGGAGGAAAGTTGTTTCGTGGTCTGGCGCATTTCTTCCATTCATACGGAGGGTTTGTTGATGCAACAGGGCGTTGGGGCATAGAATATAACTATTCAGGATCCTAATGGTTGGGGATCGGGTGGGATAACTATGGAGGGATCGCTGGTGGGGAGTCGTTGGTTTTTGGTGATTTTTTTGATGGGAATGGTGATTCTAGGCCCAGAGGGAGATCTCTATGCCAAGACCATACCCAATCAAATTCCGCATCTGACAATTCCCATATTAGGAACATCTTTCAATCAGCAACGTCAGCCGATAGGGTTGGTGTCGCAAATTACAATTGATCTTCAGAAACGACGAGATCAACATGGCTTACAGATTCAGTTTCATACGGAACCAGGGCAGTTTTCCTTGTTGGCGCGAAAGGCCATCCATCAGGCCATAACCCGAGCATTACGTGCGGCGAATCTCTCATCAGAATCATGGACAGTGTTATTAATGTTTCCCTACACAGGACTGACGATCTATGGAGAAAGTTTGTCGGCCATGGTTGGGTTGAGTGTCGTGGCGATGGCGAAGGGGGAGCCGCTGCTCGAAGGGCGGACGTTAACTGGAACCATTACCGATGAAGGAACGATTGGATCGGTGAGTGGGGTACAACTGAAAATCCTGGCTGCCTATCATGAACATTTCCAACGAGTCTTGGTGCCGAGCGTGTATGATGAACGAGAGGGCGATTGGCGCATACCGTTTCTCATGCATGTGTCTCCGGTGAGTACCGTGGAAGAGGCTTATCGGGGCCTCACGGGTCATCAATTAAAAGATAGACCCTAGATCTTTTTGTGATAGTTCGATTGGATATAAGGGCAATGCAGGTTTATTTATAATTCATTGTGATTCGAACAGATTTCAAAGGGAGGGCCTGCTTCCGGCCAAGCAGGATGAGGAAGAAGGGGAGTGATTAGGGTTTGTCGTATTGTTCTGTAATATAATCGACTCCTGCGCGTAAGGCTTTCTGCCAGGATCGTTCAATATCAGGGGTCCATTGAGAGTCACATTCCTTGGCGGCGGCCACCAGACTATCTATCCAATATTGGTAGAGAGCGGGTTGAATATTCAGGCGCTTTTTTGAATGGCTTTCCCCGATTCGATTGAGGGTCATAGTGCCAACTGGTTTCCCTTCCAAATGGGAGAGCATCATTGCGACCCCTGTCTTTAACAACTGTTTTTGTTTATTGAAGTCAGTATTTTGAAACATGGGCTTAAATGAAGGATGGCTTCCAAGGAATATGTCATAGAATCGATCAAAAAATGCTGGCTTTAATGCGGCCCGTCCATAACTGTGTTTAACTGCTTCAAGGCCTTCCATTTGCACACTCCTTGGTCAATGTGAGTAAATTTCCCCTACTTTCTGTTTCGGGTTTTATGGGTACGCCCTTGAGTGTTTTTTTTTAGGGAAAATGGGGAAGCCAGCACCCAAGAGCGCATGGTTGGGGGTGATGCCACAGGTTTGAGACAAAGCATGAAGTTTTCGATCGAAAACTGTGTAAATTCTCAATCGGAAAATTGAGGTTTTTCCCAGTGAGCCGTTTGATGGTGCGTGCTATCGTGTCCACGTCGTTGTCAAACGATCCATGAGCTAACGGGATCTTTTGCACGCCATCTGAGGCATGTGCTCCCGAATGTTATTGAGGATTGGAGCCCACACCCCAAAATTTCTGCCATTCGATCACAGTATCTTTCAAATCCGGAGGTTACGTGGTATTGGCCTTCGGGTTCCATGCATTGGCCATTCCTAGTAACGGACTCTTGTGATAATCCTCGAGGGCACGACTCACGAGGTAGAGGAAGGACTAAGCATAGGGCCCCACCGAATCGTCTTGTTCAGGTTTGTCATTGAGCAGCTCAAATGTTTTTGGATGAAAGTTTCGTCCGGAAACCTAAGACCTCCTTGCGAGCTGACAGACTTACAGACTGAAATGAATCGTTATGTAAAAGCCGTCCCATCAAGGAATTAAAATGGAAGCAGCGCATGGGGGTATGGTGGGTTGTCGAGAAGAGAAGGGGTCAATTTGACTGTCTGAGGCGTCCTCATTGCGAGGTCTTGGCTGGCTATTCGGTACGTTGATTGGAAAGAAAATGAACCTGCTGCTCAAGTTCTTCAATACGTTCAAGCAACTCCAGCGCGACATTCACTCCTTGCCAATTGATGCCGAGATCGTGATGCAATCGGAGCCCACGTTGTAAGCGGTCAAAGGCCTCAAGGGGAAACAGCACAATGCCTTTCGGGTCAGGTTCAGGGAGTGGGATAATTTCCCATCGTAAGCAGACCTCCAGCATATCATCACCGATGCCAAGCCGGGCGCAGACTTCTTCTCGGCGCAGCGAACCTTGTATGATGATTTCAGCGGTCACCTGTTCCAATGTGGGTTCTGATTCGTTATTCATGGAGCGCCTCCTGAAGCAAGGATCCACGAGGATCAGGATGATCAGCTTTCGCTAATTGCTCATAGAGTTGGCGGTCTTCCGGTGACGTGGTTTTTGGGAGGACGATATTCAACACTACAAATTGATCGCCATGCCCGCCCGCGCGTTGAGGAAGCCCTTTCCCCTTTAACCGCATGCGTTGATTCGGTTGGCTGTCGGGGGGAATTTTCAGGCGTACCGGCCCTGACAGGGTCGGGACTTGGACCTCGGTTCCTAAGACCGCTTCCCATGGCCACAGAGGCAGGGTAACCACAATATCGGCCTCTTTTCGGTGGAACACCGGATGCGGGGCGATGTGCACATGAAAGAA
>Ga0224496_10000876_pt1 | contig 19736 bp, 12 predicted proteins | sample SF_Jul11_sed_USG_2_FD_168127 | JGI IMG/M metagenome (GOLD analysis project Ga0224496, IMG submission 168127) | Sediment microbial communities from San Francisco Bay, California, United States - SF_Jul11_sed_USGS_8_1 | ecosystem: Environmental > Aquatic > Marine > Sediment | place: USA...
CGCTGATATAAATAGATCATCCACATGCAAAAAAGGCGTGCAGTCCTCTTGTTGTGGCGGTGCATCCATTGCGATCAATGTCTCTTTTTTATCAAAGGTTATACGAAAGTAACGACGAAAACTTGCGTCAGCAGAAGCAGGCGTTAACGTAATAGATTTGTCGGGAAATTGTGTTTTGACCCACTCCTCCAGCAACCGCAAACGCTCCATAGTTCACCTCCAGAAACCTACTTGAATACAATAACGTCATTGAATTTTTATTAGAAATAGAGTGTCATAAAAATCAATAGATGTCATTATTATAATAGCCGAAACAATCCTCTGATTGCCTAATAACTAAAAGTATGAGATTTTAACATGCTGCGGTTAATCAAATAACAGCGTAAATGACATGGAGAAAAGAATTATGCTGAATAAAAAAGTACTCGATGAAATTGGTTCCAAAGTCAGTGAAATAGTAGCGCAAAGCCCGGCAAAGGATATTGAAAAAAATCTTCGGGTTTTGTTAATGGGCGTTTTTAATCGGATGGATCTGGTAACGCGGGATGAGTTTGATGTGCAACAAGAAGTACTGCAACGCACCCGAGAAAAATTAATTATCTTGGAAGCAAAAGTAGCAACGTTGGAAAGCCAGCTAGAACCAGCAACACCTGAAAACAACGCAACTGAGCAACCAACAATGCAACCCAAAGACGAATAAGCAGAAGACAAAACAACAACACAAACAACATGCACAATTCAAGTGTTACAAACCACCGGCCATGAAACTATGGAAATATAGCTTATCTTTGCGCAGCATTTCCTTTAATGCCACTGTCCGTCCTTTATAGCCGTGCACTTTCAGGGATGGAAGCACCATTGGTTACTGTGGAAGTTCATATCGCCAATGGCCTGCCGAGTTTCACCATTGTGGGTCTGCCTGAAACAGAAGTAAAGGAAAGCAAGGATCGCGTTCGTGCAGCGCTGCAAAACGCAAAATTCAAGATCCCTGCACAACGTATTACCGTTAACCTTGCGCCTGCCGACCTACCCAAGGAAAGCGGACGATTTGATCTGCCAGTTGCACTGGGCATTCTCGCCGCAACTGGACAAATACCTGCCGATAAACTAGATCAATATGAGTGGGCAGGCGAGCTTGCTTTGACCGGCGAATTACGCCCAATACGCGGCGCGCTGGCAATGACATATGGCGCATCACGCTCAGGCCGCAGTTTTGTTTTGCCCCAACAAAATGCGGAAGAAGCGGCGCTGGTAAAAGAAGCTACTGTTTATCCCGCGCAATCATTGTTGCAAATATGCGCTCATTTAACCGGACAAAAACAACTTCAGCATCATTTTATTAATCAAAAAAAAGGGCCGGAAAACACGTTATCCAGCTATCCTGACCTAGATGAAGTAAAAGGTCAGAAGCATGTCAAGCGCGCACTAGAAATCGCTGCAGCTGGCGAACATAGCGTATTATTGATCGGCCCGCCGGGTACCGGAAAATCCATGCTAGCCGCACGCTTTCCTGGCATATTGCCGGCCATGACAGAAAAAGAAGCGCTGGAATCTGCCGCAATACAGTCACTGAGCAACAGCAATTTTAATATTGCCAACTGGAAACGTCGCCCTTACCGTTCACCGCATCATACCGCTTCTGGGGTTGCACTCGTTGGCGGCGGCAGTAATCCTCGCCCCGGCGAAATCTCACTGGCAATGCATGGCGTACTATTTCTTGACGAGTTGCCAGAATTTGATCGCAGAGTCCTCGAAGTGTTACGCGAGCCTCTAGAATCTGGATATATTACGATATCCCGTGCCGCACGACAGGCAGAATTTCCAGCCCAGTTTCAATTAATTGCAGCAATGAATCCTTGTCCATGCGGATACCTTGGCCACTACAGCGGAAAATGTCATTGCACTCCGGATCAGATTAAACGTTACCGGGGAAAGATATCAGGCCCACTACTCGACCGTATCGACCTTCAAATTGAAGTTCCAGCCATACTTCCCGAAGAATTGACGCGCCGTGTTACGCAAGAAGAAAAAAGCAACCAAATACAACAAAGAACCGAAACCGCGCGCCAAAGGCAACTCAAAAGACAAGGTAGCACTAACAACCGTCTAACAGTAAAAGAAATAGACAAATATTGTCAACCAGATACCGAAGGAGAAAATTTACTCAAACAAGCCATTAATCGTCTAAATTTTTCTGCCCGCGCTTATCATCGTGTTTTGAAAGTGGCGCGAACAATCGCTGATCTTTCAGAAGTAGACAATATTACCCGTCAACATGTGGCTGAAGCGATTCAATACCGGCGGCTGGATAGAAATTAAGATATAGAAACTGTTGAAAATACAGAGGTTTAAATTATTCACTTCCGTAAGAGCCAAAATAACAGACTAACTTTGTTTTCTCTGCTCATCTAGTTTAATTATTATTTCGACAAAATTAGATAAATCAAATATCAATCGAGTCAGGCCCATGTATGTCCCCAGAATTCCGAGAATTCGTAATGACAATGGGTGTTTTAATTTTTATGTTTTTTTAAGGCAGGGTTTGATTTACGCTAGAGTTATAGTCGAATCTGGTGTTTAGGGAATTGAAAAAAGCGGCGTATCTGGTTAAGTTTGATGTTACCAGACATTAAACCAACCCATAGAGGATACGCCACCATGAGTGAGAATAACGTTGTCGAGATAAAAAAGCGAGGCACAATTGGCGCTGATGCGCTAACAGAGATGCTAAAAACAGGTGCACAGCAACTAATTCATCAAGCAGTACAAGCCGAATTAGCTGTATTTATGGAGCAGTACAGCAACCAATTAACCGATGATGGTAAAGCATCTGTTGTCCGCAATGGTTTTCAGCCAGCGCGTGAGATATTGACTGGAATTGGTTCTGTTCCAGTGAAGATACCAAAAGTGCGCTCTAAAGAAGGAAAGTCAGTGACTTTTCATTCTGCACTGGTACCCCCTTATGTTAGAAAAGCAAAATCGATAGAAGCCAGTTTACCGTGGTTATATCTCAAAGGTATCTCAACTGGTGAGATGAGTGAGGCACTGAAAGTACTGGTTGGTAATGGTGCAAAGGGTTTGTCGGCCAGCACGATTTCACGCTTGAAGCAGGAATGGGGACAAGAATATCAGCAATGGCAACATAAGCCGTTAGACAAAGATCAATGGGTTTATATCTGGGCTGATGGTATCTATTCAGGACTAAGATCAGAAGACACCAAACTCTGCGCGCTGGTCATTATTGGTGTTAACGAACGAGGACAAAAGCATTTTCTAGCTATTGAAGATGGTGTGCGAGAATCGACGCAAAGCTGGCGAGAAGTTTTGCTAAAACTCAAACACCGAGGAATGACCGCCCCTCAGTTGGCGATCGGTGATGGCGCCCTGGGATTTTGGAAAGCCCTGGAAGAAGTTTACAGTACCACGCGTCATCAACGCTGCTGGGTACATAAGACAGCTAACATATTGAATAAGTTGCCCAAATTATCGCAACCCAAAGCCAAGCAGGCATTGCATGAAATCTGGCAGGCAGAGACAAAAGAGGATGCTGAAAAATCCTTTGATTTATTTATAAAAACCTATGAGGCCAAATTCCCAAAATCAACCTTGTGCCTACAGAAAGACAGAGAAGAGTTACTGGCTTTTTATGATTATCCTGCCCAGCATTGGCAAAGCATAAGAACCAGCAACCCGATAGAATCAACTTTCGGCACTATACGTCATAGAACAAAGCGTGCAAAAGGCTGTCTGTCGCGTGATGGCATGCTGCATATGATGTTTAAATTGAGTCAATGTGCTGAAGAAAAATGGAGAAAATTAAGAGGCTTTGATTTCCTGAGTAAGGTCATCAGAGGTGTTCAATTTAAAGATGGTGTTGAAGTAATATTAAACAGCCAGGTCGCCGCTTGATTTAACACTCAAACACCAAATTTGACAATAACTCAAACACTGTTCGGGTTGTCGCTTAGCCAGCGTCGATTCTATACCTTCATGGCCTCATCAAAACTACCCTGGTCACATCTATGGACTGTGTTGTGGTCTTTAATACCCAATCCAACGACAAAAGGACGGTTGTTGTTAGCTTTAGATGATTTCATCAACCCCAAGACCGGCAAAAAGATTTTTGGCTGCGCGTCTTTTTTTGATCATGCTGCTAAGACTAACCAATCCAGCTATCCCTGGTCACAAAATGTGGTTTGCATCGGTTTGCTGAATATAATCAAGGGCCGCTGGGCTTGTTTGCCGCTGGCGTTTCGTTTCTACCATATGAAGAAAACGATTGACGCCGGGAAGGTTAAGGTCAAAGGTAAAACACCACCTTTTCAAACAAAGTATGCGCAGGCAGTTGAGATGCTGTCAGAAATTTCTGCTGCATTTCTGGATACGCCCTTGTTGGTCGTTACCGATAGCTGGTTTGGTAACGATGGTCTGTTCAAGCCAATGCGCAAAACCATTGGACAACACATGCATATTCTTTCCAGATTGCGCGTCAACGCCACTTTGTTTGCGCTACCACCCGAACGACAGAAACATCAGCTCGGTCGATCCAAAAAATATGGCGACAAGATGGGTAATGCTGCAACACTGGCCAGTGAATTCCAGAATCACACTACCACCTATTCGGTTAACCTCTATGGCAAGCAACGTGATGTAATCGCCTTCGACAAAATTGTAATGTTGAGAACACTCAAATACGCCGTGCGTGTCGTCTGGATCTACCGAAGATCACAATGGGTCGCGCTCTTTACCACCGACCTTGATCTCACCGTCGAGCAGATCACCGAATACTATGGCGCACGTTGGAAAATCGAGGCCGGTTTCAAAGAAATCAAACAGGAGATCGGAAGCATAAAAAGCCAAGCCAGAACGCCACATGCCGTTACCAATCATCTCAACTTCTGCATGATGGCTGCCACCGTCACTTGGATATACGCCGATCACCTTGATAAAACACCGCAGCGTTGTTACGCTGTTAACAATCGAAGTCATTTCGCCTTCTCCGATGTCAGAAAACTGATTACTCAGGCCGCACTCGATAAGGATTTTGTTACCTTTTGCCCTAAACCCGGCAAACCCCCGCAGAATTCTTTTATTAGCGCTCTATTGCAGATGGCCGCATAGGGAAAAGCGGGAAACTTCAGATCATGATCTCTAGAACTGTATATCGTTCTTTTTTTAGGATGATGTACAGTTAGTAAATTAAGCTAATATAACATTTTTCATCTTTTATCTAACGTATGATGGATAAGTAAAAACTATATTATAACTTGTTAGGTTTTAAAAGACGCAAATGGGTATCCGTAATCCGTATGGAAAGAAAGATGGGAAGTTATACACAGTCTCCGAAGTAGACCGAGGATTGGCGTGTAATTGTGTATGCCCAGCATGTGACCACAGGTTACAAGCTCATCAGGGTAAAAAAAGAGACCCTTATTTCTCGCACTATCACGGATGTGATTGCGGGGTAGGTTACGAAACTGCATTAATGGAGCTTGCCTGTCAGCTCGGTATCGGAATTAATGCGGCAGCTCTCGTGTATCATAAGCTAGCGCAGGTAATGCTGGAGCGTGATGAAAAGAAGCCACTTTCTGGAAATATCGAGATGGACGACGCTTATTGGGGAGGCAAATCATTTGGCGGAAAAAGAGGACGCGGCACTCCGAAAAAACGCCTTTTCTGGCTGCAGTATCAAAGGTTGATGGCAAGCCAGATCAGATGAAACTGGGCGTAGTAAAAGGCTTTCGAACGAATGAAATAAAACAGTGATCGGAGAAGAATCTGGAAACAGAATCATCTGTTTATCGGACGGGTTATCGTGTTTCAGAGTTGTGGAAAAAGGCCGGTATTGACCATCATTCTTTGGTGGTTGGAAACAGCCGTGACGCCTCTTAATCTCGGCTGCGTATTAGGGGTAATCAATTTCCTGATTACCCCTATAAAGCCGCCGGTCTTACGTATGTGGCTAATCTAGTTAATGTTTATAAACATTGTGTTACATATAGTAGAAAATAACGCTTAATTTTTGGTAAGGTTGAATTCCCTGAATATTACATGACAGAGGAAATGTTGCCTCGGCCAGCATAGGCTGCTCACCTTATCACGCCTATGCCGAGACGTTTCTTAAAGTCGGATGCTTGTTAAGGGTAATCAGTATCAATTTTAAATATGAATTCAAAATTGTTGGGCGGCTTAAAAACAGTATTTATAATCGCTATTATTTGTGTCGCAATTTTTGCTTTACTGTTTTATAAAGAGGGTCAGTTAAAAGAATTATTCAAATTTTCAGAGCCAGATCGAATTTCAGCGCTATATTTAAAGATCATGTTAAACATGAACCCCGATGATGCTAGTTTACGGCTTGAGCTAGCGCGTCAGTACGTCAATCTGGGTGAATATGATTCGGCTCGTCTTGAATTGAAACAACTGCTTAAAAAAAATGGTCCAGTAGAAATTGGTGCTAGGTTATTACTTCTTGAGCTTGATCTTAAAAATTTTTTTTCCATTGTCGAAGATGATCCAAGTCGAGAAGAAGAACTGAGAAAGCTACAAAATAAAATCATCGAAATCAGCAAAAGCTCAATTCCGTTAGCACTATTGCCTAAAATTATCAAGCTTAATTTGGAACTTGACCTGCCCGTAGTTGCTGCGAATCTTTATTACCGATGGTCTTCCAATATTTCTGATCCAGTTGACCGGATCGATAAATTAGAAAACTCAGCGCGATGGTATATTGCATCGGGAATGATGCGTAAGGCGACAGAAATATATAAGGAGTGCTATGAACTTTCAGAAAATACAGATCAGGTTAGGCGATATGCGCTTCTTGTCCTTAAGACAATGCGCTCCGTCGGAGACAGTAAGTTTGCTCTCGAATATCTTGTTGACTTCCAACAACGTTTTCCGAGTGATCCTGGCTTAGTTGACAGAGTTATTAGCCTGTATCAGGCTAATAACGATCAAGAACGAGCTTATGAAATAGGTGTTTCAAGGTTAAGCCTAGAACCCAATAATCCTGAACAGATTAGACAACAGATTGATCGCGCCCTCGCTGCTGGGAAAATTTATCCGGCTTTGATTTATGCTCAGCGGTTAGTTAAGATCGATCCAGTAGATGATAAAGCCCATGAAACTACAGCAAAAATTGCAGAATGGGCCGGAAAGCCAAAATTGGCATTAATTCATTGGCTATGGCTAGCCAGAAATAGAAAAGATGATGCATCTATTGCAAATACAATTCGACTCTCAAAACAATTGTATTTCGGCAACGTAACTATGGAAATGTTAATACAGTTATCAAACACACGAAATTTAACTAACGATGAAATTAGTAGTCTGTTGACTGCCTTTAATGAAACTGGCGATTTAAATAGTCATCTAAGTTTCCTAGATTCCTATTTGCAGCGTGATTCCGATAATATACAAGCGTGGAAAGCGTTGGCTAAAACTCAGGAAAATGCTGGACGCTTATCCCTGGCTATGGCGACATGGCAACATATTGGATCATATTTTGATCGACCACTAGAGGCCGTTATACATCAAGCCCAATTAATGTGGAAAAATCATCAAGCTGAAAAGGCTTTTGATTTATTGTTAAAGCACCATGAGCAAGTAACAAATGAAGAAATGCATTTCTGGGAATTTTTTGGAGAGCTTTCATGGCATTTAGAGCGTCATGATTATGCATTAATTGCTTATAACAGCTTATGGGATTCAGATGCAGCCGATGTGCTTGTTGCAGAACGATTGATTCAATTGATGCGAGATTTAGACAAGCCAGAGAAATCAATTGATATTAGTATAGTCGCCTATTCCCATTTTAACCAGCCCCGTTGGCTGTTGCTTGCAATGGATGTTGCTAATCAAATCGGTTCATTGGCTGAATTAAAGCGGCTTATGAAAATTGCATCTAGTAATGAGCAGGAATTTCAGGATTCTGAAATGTACTGGCTATTGCGTGCTCAGTTAGATGTTAGTCAGAACAAACCTGAAATTGCAGTAAAACATTACCAGCAAGCATTAATAGTTAATCCTGCATCAATTTCTGCCAAAGCTGGCATTTTGTGGATACTCATTGATCAAAATGATAAAGAATCGCTGCAATCCTATACTAAGGCTTGGAATCAAGATGCATTTGAAAACGCATCACTGTGGGGTGCTTATGGCTTGGCGTTGGCTAAGATCGGCCAGAACCAAGCAGCTTTACCTTGGCTTAAGCGTCAATCTCAAGTTAGTTCCAATGATTATCTTTGGTCACTTACCTATGCCGATATCTTGAATAAAGCAGGTCATGCTGATAAATCTTGGCGATTACGTAAACATGTTTTAGTTAATTTAAGATCGCATTTTAATAAAGCTGAAAAATTTTCAGACAAGGATATAAAAAAATTTTTGTATCCTCAATATTTAGCCTTGGTCAGAGAAATGAAAGGCGGGAATACAGAGGCACATATATTAAGAAACTTTCTTGAGAAAGGTTACAGTGATCCTGATGTTCGAGAGTTACTGGTTGCAGCATACTTGTCTCAAGAAAATTATTCCGCTGCCCGATATTGGATGTTAAAGAATCATATTGACAGACTGAAAACACCTGCCTGGCAGCGCCTTACCTTGGCCTTAAAAGAAAATAATGTGGCCACTGTTGAGCATATTCTTGAGAATGAAAGTGATAATCTAACAAAATTTAATAAAATAGAGGTACTTAAACATTTAAATCGAGATAAAGAAGCTTTGGCGTTAACTTATGAACTTCTTGATTCTCATAATGGACAGTCATCGCTTCAAATTCCTCTTTATAATTCTAGAGATGAATTGGTGGCTAAATTAAGCAGACAAATAGCTGGTGCTATTGATTATAAAAGCTTTGGAGGAATAAATTTTACTGAAAGCCAAGTACGTTTAAGTGCGCCTTATCTACGTGGCAGGCTGGCAACTGAGCTGAAACATACCTTGCTAGACTCGTCAAGGTCTGACATCACACTTCCTGTGGAAAATGAGGTCGATATATTGACAAAGTTTGAACAGCCTCTGCGAGATGGGAAGTTCCATGCTAATCTAGGGGGCAATTTTAGAAGCGATGAATCATTGGCTTATGGTGCGGTTAAATTCAGCCAAAGTGTTACGAATAATATGCATGCAAGCTTGCGCTTAGGTGTTAATGAAATCAGTTATGAATCGGGCGCATTGCGTTCGTTAGGTGCAAAGGATACTATTTTATTAAGTCTTTCTTCTCAATTGACACGACAAACACATTTGCAATTTGATATTGATGGGCACCGCTATTTAACTCGACAAGGAAGTACTTTAGGTAAAGGCTATAAGATGCAGGGAATTTTGGGTAGTTCTTTACTTACAGGCGCACAAGATTGGCAAGTTAGGCTTCAAGGAACATGGGAGAGTAATGATCTTAAACAGAATCTTCCTTCTGAATTGAAGGGATTATTTGGGCCTTCTGCATCAAGTGTGGAGACGCTAATCTTACCAAATTTTGGAACACTTGGTATGGGTACAACATTTCGTTATGGGCCCCATGATCAAGGGATATTGAGGCGACCTTTTATTCATGGAGATGTTTGGGCAGGGTGGGTTTGGCCCGCCAATGTTGTAGGGTATAACAGTCGAGCCGCAATGGGTATATCGTTGTTCGGCTCAGATATACTCAGTGTAGGGGGCTTTTATAGTAACGTCCAAGGCGGTAGAGCTGGTCAGGCTTTTAGTGGAGTAAACTTTCAATATTCAGTAGGATTCTAAATCAATAGGTTGTACTTTATTTTGTCATAGTGTATCAACCGAACAAATTTTTACCAAACTTCGTGATGAATTAGTGTAGAGAACAGGTAAACTGTCCGGGTATGTAGCAAATGATCTGTCCGGATTATCTTAAGCCCAAGGAGGGTTAAGGATGAAACGGACAGAATGGCTACAGGAGACACGGAAGATGAGATTTGAGAAAGCATATGAAGGTTGTAAAAGTGGGCGTCTTACGCATGTAGAAGCGGCCTTGCTACTTGGTGTATGCGATCGCACATTTCGGCGTTACATGGGCAAATATGATGAAGGTGGACTGGATGCGCTGCTGGACAAGCGACTCACCCAGGCTTCGCACCGTTGCGCACCAGTGAATGAAGTGATGCGGTTAACGGAGCAATACCGCAGTCGTTATGCAGGTTGGAATGCCAAGCACTTTTACACATGGTATCGTTCGGACGGTGGTACCCGTAGCTATACGTGGGTTAAGAATCGTTTGCAAGATGCCGGGTTAATAAAACGTGCCAAAAAGCGTGGATCACATCGTAAACGCCGTGAACGTTCTCCACTACCTGGAATGATGATTCATCAGGAGGGTAGAACTAATGAATGGGTAGTGAATCAGAAATGGGATTTGATTGTCACCATGGACGACGCGACAAATGAGCATTATTCGATGTTTTTTGTTGCGGAAGAAGGCACTGTTAGTAGTTTTAGAGGCGTTCAAGAAGTTGTTGAGAAACGTGGATTATTTTCTTCCTTTTATTCGGATCGAGGCAGCCATTACTGGCATACGCCAGAAGCTGGTGGCAAGGTAGACAAGAATAACCCTACTCAGTTTGGACAAGCAATGAAACGGTTGGGCATTGAGATGATTGCGGCTTATTCACCGCAAGCACGTGGACGTAGTGAACGAATGTTTCGCACACATCAAGAGCGTTTGCCAAAGGAGATGGCGCTGGCTGGCATCATCGATATGGAAGCAGCAAACCAATATCTAAAGGAAGTATATATGCCTGCTTTTAACAATGAATTCATGCAACCTGCAGCGGTACAAGGATCAGCCTTTGTGCCCTGGATTGGTGGGCAACTTGAGGATTTCCTGTGTGAGCGCCATGAACGCGTAGTGAGTCATGACAACTGTGTCAACTTTAACAACATGAAGCTGCAAATTCCTGCTGACCAGCATCGATGTCACTATGTGAAGGCCAAGGTAACCGTGCTGCGTTATCCGGATGGTAAATTAGCGATCTTGCATGGACCACGGAAAATTGCCAATTATGATAAAGCGGGACAGGAAATAAAACAGAATGAAAAGTTGTTGCGTAAATCCGCCGCCACAGCTTCGCAATGAACGATGATACGGGTTCACTGCGCTTTAATGGAAAAGCGGACAATTCTATTTGTTGCTAACAACTTCGTGATGAATTAGCCTGATGTAATTGAATGGGATCATACCTCTGGGAAAGGGGACCAGTGAGGCAAAGTATTTCTTGGAAAATGGCTGTGTGTTTGTTAGTTTAAGTTTTTATAGGCAATTCATGAAATCAACTTTTCTGTATTTTGTAAAATTTTTATATGGTATGTCTTTACTCTGCGTAAGCTCGACCATAAATGCTGACATTACCAGTACAGCATTCTTTTATGGCCAACCAGCGCCTACCAAATTGCTTGCTCACTTTAAGCAAATTGTAGTGGAACCCGAGAATATTAACGATTTGGATAATCTTCGCTCTAATGGTGCCAAGGTATTTGCCTATCTCAGTATAGGAGAAGTCAATTTGACACGTTCTTGGTATTCAGACATTCCTAAAAATTGGTTCATAGGAAGTAATAACGAATGGGGTAGTAGTATTGTGGATCTTACCCAAGAAGGATGGCATGATTATTTGATCCATCAGCATATGGCACAACTATGGAAGAAAGGTTACCGTGGATTTTTTTTAGATACGCTGGATAGTTACCAAATGGTTGCTGCGGAATCAGATGATCGATTGGCTCAAGAAAAAGCATTGATCCGGCTAATTAAGCGTATACATCAACATTTTCCAGGCGTGAAGCTTATTTTCAATAGGGGTTTTGAGATTTTACCTGAAGTCGGACAATATGCGGTTGCGCTGGTTGTCGAGTCGTTATTCCAGACCTGGGATCATTCAAGCCAGAGGTATATTGAAGTCCCTGAGCCTGACACTACTTGGTTATTAAATAAGCTAGGGAAGGTACGGAGCAAATATGGATTCCAAATAATTGTTATTGACTATGTTGATTTCAAGCGCAAGGATTTGGCGCGAAAAACTGCTAAAAAAATATTTGATCAAGGTTTTACACCTTATGTGGCAAATCCAGGGCTAGATATTCTTGGTGTTGGAGAGTTAGAAATTTTTCCTAGAAAAGTTTTAGCTCTTTATGATGGCCAGCAGTATCCTGGAGGCTTTCATCAAGCCGAAGTCCATAAACTAATAGCCATGCCCTTGGAGTATTTGGGTTATACACTTGATTATTTGGATGTTGGTAGTGGCTTGCCGGATAATCAGTTGACAGGGCAATATGCCGGGATTGTTACTTGGTTCAATAACGATACGTTATTGAAGCCAAATAGTTACAAGGATTGGCTGTTGCGGCAGATAGATTCTGGAATGAAGATTGCCATTTTTGGAAAATTAGGTTTTAACGCTGACAATACATTTTTGCAGCGGTTAGGGGTTAATTCGGTTTCAAATATAAAAGGACCACTCAAAATTGGACTGAGCACGGATATCATTGGCTATGAAGCAGCACCTTATCCTAAGCTACGCACATTGACTGCTTGGAAAGCTATAGATAACCGCATAGAAAATCACTTAAGCTTAATAGATAATGAGAAGCAAGATCTGGTTGCTGTATTTACGGGATATTGGGGTGGGGCTGCACTCAATCCCTACGTGATAGAAAATGGCTATATGGGCAATCATCGTTGGATCATTAATCCATTTCAATTTTTATCTAAGGCACTTGATCTTCCAGATATACCTGTACCAGACGTGACCACAGAAAACGGTCGCCGCTTACTACTGATACAAATCGATGGTGATGGGGCCGGAATTCGGGCTGAAATACCGGAAACTCCTTTGGCGATAAAGGTTATTAAAGATGATTTTTTAGTAAAATATCAATTGCCATCAACAGTTTCCATAATTGAAGGGGAAATGGCAAAAGGCTATTCAAGTGAGCTAACTGAAATTGAAAGTTTGGCTCGAGATATTTTTAAGTTAAAAAATGTTGAAATAGCAAGTCATTCCTACAGTCATCCATCAAGTTGGTTTCAAAAGAGCATTGTTGATACTAGAGGAGATGATTATTATCTTGCAGTCAAAGATTATGAATTTGACTTGAATCGGGAAATTAATGGGTCAGTTGGGTATATTAATAATAAATTGGCGCCCGAGAATAAACGTACGCAAGTATTTGTTTGGACTGGTGATGCAATAGCAGGAAGGGACGCGCTAGAAATGTCGTATTCGCTCGGATTGGAGAATATAAATGGTGGTGGGGCGACTATAACTAAAGATGTCCAGACGATTACGCATGTGCCGCCACTTGGCTATGGAATCAATAAGCAGTATCAAGTATATGCTCCTATTGCCAGTGATCATGTTTATACCAACGGTTGGCAAGGCCCTTTCTACGGCTTCGATCGCGTCATTGAAACCCTGCAGCTTACCAATAGCCCCTTTCGTTTGAAGCCACTACATATTCATTATCATTTTTATTCGGGTAGTAAAAAAGCATCCATCGATGCCTTAAAGTCTGTTTATGACTGGAGTATTAAACAGGAGTCCATGCCTGTTTGGGTGAGTGAGTATGCTCGAAAGGTGAATGAGTTCCAAAATATTACCTTGTCACAGAGACTAGATGGTGCTTGGAACATTAGAGGGGCAAGTTTTTTACGCACAATACGTTTGCCAAAGGTAATGGAGTGGCCTGATTTGGGAAGGTCAAGAGGGGTTGTTGGTGTGCGAAAGCTTGATCAGGGGCGATATGTTCATCTTTTACCTGAGCAAGATGAAGTCTTGCTGTATACATCTTCGAAGCCACCACTGTCCTCTTTTTTATTACATAGCAACGGAGTAGTGCGAGATTGGGCTTGGGCAAAAGAAACTGTGCAATTTAACATGCATGCGCATGTGCCATTAGAGCTTGTTGTGGCATCGTCAAAAAAAGAATGTTTTATAAGGTGGGCTAATGGCAGATTAAATGGACAACAACAAAATCAGAGCTGGAAATTTGTTTTTCCAACATCTGGTTCTGGTAAAGCTGAGCTTATTTGTATTTGATTGCAAATCATTGTATCGATAAGCAGCATAATATAGTTAACGAAGCATGAACGTTTCATAAATCAAACTATTCAGCTTTTTTGAAACAACGACCATGCCAACCAAAGTAGTTAATAAAACTGACGAAGCAAAACCATAGCCATAAAATGCAGGTCCCAAATACTGACTAAGAATTGTGAAAATCATATTTGAAACGGCAAACAGCAAGCAGAGATAAAGCGCTATTTTACGGTAGTCAAAATAAAATAATAGGTTAAGAACAGCTAGCAATAATACTTGAACACCTACTGCAACTAAATTAATATTTAAAAGTATCCTGTAAAAAGGAGAAATACCAACCCATTCAAGCAATTTATCACCCATTGCCAACAAAATGATGACAGTCATACCTTGCACCTTAAGTATTTCTACAAATCCTTTTCTGATGGCCATAATCATTTCTTCGTAGGTTTTATGAATAAGCCTCAAGGGAGCGCCATTATTAATAGCATCATAGAATTTTACATACTTTTCTACAAAATTCGTTTCCAAATGTAATAAAAATACTGCCATTCCGGGTATTATTGACAGATATGCTAGAAAAATTGGAAGATCATAAAGTTCTGATCCCCTTAAAGGGTCGATCATGGCAACACTAGTTTGGGGATTAAACCAGAAAATAAACTTGTCAATCCAGATGGCAAAGTTATATAGAAAGCCAGTAACTGCCAAGCTTAGGAATATTTGACTTCGACGTAAAAAATCGAAGGCGATCAGTTTGCTGCTTGAATAAGACCTAAAAACAATAACTAAGAGCATAAACAATAATAGTCCTTGTCCTAGGACGAACCCGGAAAGTAGCCCTTCTAGTGCAAAAGCGCCCAATTTCATCGAGGACCATACTGTTAATCCATACCCTAACAAGAATGCTAGTAATATTTCTCGATATGCTTTAAGACCTGACAAAATGATTACTACAATCCATATTGCAGAGAGAATAATTAGGCCACTTAGCATCAATAAACGATAGATTATTGATTCTGAGAAAAAGTAAACTAAACAAATTGTTGCAAGTGTTCCATTGACAGTAATAACAATAAAAATTGCCCCTATCAGGTTTGGGAGAACTAGCTCATCCTGTTTTTCATATAACCTATCAGAAATAAAACGTGTGAGCATTAGTTGTAAAGGACTGGTCAGGAGTAAAGAAATTGCCATCAGATAAGTTACAGATATTTGAAACTGCCCGACAAAATGAGGCGTAGTTGAATTCTCTGTGTTGATTATGCCAATTAATAAGATGGCAACAATTGATAGTACCCATGGACCGGAACCAATAAGTCCTGCATAGCTATACGCTTGCAGTAACCCAGACAAGGTATCGGTCTTCATCAATTCGCGCAGTCTAAACCCTATTCCAGCCACTATTTCGTCACCGTCTGATCATAGATATCTTTATAACTGTTTAACATTCCTGATAGTGTATAGTAACGCTCCACGCGCTGAATGCCAGCTCTTTGCGCTGAACGCCAACGTTGCTCATCCTTTAACATTGAAATCACTGCAGATGCAGTGGCTTCTGGATTGGCTAAGGGAATTACGATACCCGAACTTCCTAAAGTGCGGTCTTCTTCGCTGTTGCCTTCGATGATTTCGCGACAGGCGCCCACATCAGTTGTTACGACAGGTATACCGCTTGCATGGGCTTCAAGTATTACTAGAGGAAAAGCTTCACTAATTGATGTTAATATCAATAAGCCGATACGAGGTAGCACGTCACTAATTTTTTGGAATCCCAGGAAACGTACCTTATCATTCAGTCCTAGTTCAGCCACTAAATCTTTACATTCTTGCACATATTCTTTTTCTTCGTTCTCGGGGCCAATCAGCCAACCTTCAGCTTCGGGTAAGTGCGCGATGATCATATGTAAGGATCGAATAAAAGTTTTGATATCCTTTATCGGTACAATCCTGCCAAGTAACCCAATCACTAAAGGTGTTTTCTCAGACCTTTGCGTACGCAGATCAAGAAAGCGACTAACCTCTATTCCATTTGGGATCACTTTTGTGCGGTGTGGATCTGCGCCATCGGCAATTTGGCGTTCTCTATTCTTTTCATATAGACTTGTAATCGTGTTAGCGCTTCTATAAGTAAGTCGACCTAATGACTCAAAAAACCTTATCCATAATAGCTCATGATATTCCATTCCCATATCAAGGGGATCGCTCAATAAATCAGAATGTTCTTTTATAAAAATAGATTGCAAATCTATTTTTCTCTCCTTTGTATAAATACCATGTTCCGTAAGAATTAATGGCCGACCGGTTATATGATTTAAGAGAGATCCAAGAAAACCAGCAAAGCCTGTAGACACAGTATGAAATACGCCTGTAATAGGGGAAAATTGGTGGGCGATGTTGGCAAGCTTGAATAGTGGAGCATGCATGTTCTTCACTGTCCATATATAATCAATAAAAGAATTGTCCTTATTGTACTTTTCATACTGCCCACAAAAATTTTGCCATGCAGCTTCACTATAAAAAAAATCTTCTGCAGTAAAGCCAGACGACTGCCCTAAAGAGACTAGAAGTTTCTTTAATGTGTCATTTTCAAAATATAAGTTTGGATTGCGGAACCAATTGTGAAGCTTTTCTGAATCAAGGATATATTTATTATTACCGTTACATGCTTTTGGTTTTGATAAACAAAAATGGTCCCATAAATAATGGCATTCCAGGTGAACGACGTTATTTGGCAGATCATATTTTAGTTCATCATAATTACTTTTTTTTGAACCCAGAAAAATCAAAGCAAATGTGTATTGTGAAAATCCTTCTATTATCTGATGCACCCAGCTTGAAACGCCACCTTTAATAAATGGATAAGTTCCTTCCAGTATGAGCGTAATGTCGGCATACTTCTCCTGTTTCATTGATTTTCTTGATGCCAGAATTGAGCTAAAGCTGACACTTTTGGGGAAGTGGCATGAAGATCAATATTGCTCATTAGTTGCTTAAATTTGCTGTATTCTTTGTTATTAAACGCTATTTCAGCATAGTAAGGAAGTAGTTTCTTGTAATCAATTCCGAGATTTTCGGCCTTTTTAAATTGCTCTAATGCTTGCTGAAAGCATTTCAACTGTAACAAGATTTGTGCAAGTAGAAAGCAAAGCCCTGGATCATTAGGATAATATTTAAGCCCATACTCGATATATTTACGTGCCGTATTAAGTACATAGTTTTGTGTTTCTCCTTGGACTAGGCCAATATAAGCTAATTCCCAATAATCACTCGCAATTTGTTGACATAACTCTTTATTTTTAGAATTCTCGATTTTATCAAATTTTTTTTTGTTATTATTAATGCGTTTGTTTATGATGCTCTCTTTTCGGTCTAGTAAAGCATAAGAAAGCAATCTAATTTCATCGACCTGATCACCAAGTGCCATGCGTAACAATGGGATTGCATCCTGATCCTTTAATTTCAATGAATTATATATAGCTTGTAGTCGTTGATTAGAATCTTTGGATTTATATTTGTTATATAAATCCAAAGTATGATAATTTTTGTTTTTTTCAGGTTTACTAGTTGATATATTCCGAATATTGGTTAAATTTATGGGATTACGGGTTTTTTTATCTAGACGAGAATGGTATAAAACGATTGGAATTGCTAAAATTAGTCCAATCAATCCCAATACTGGTACAAAGTAGGTAATCAAAAAGAAGAAAACAAAAACCTTCCAATGTGGTTCATTGTAATTAGATGCTATGATGTTTGGTAAAAGATGGGCAGCAACTGCACATGAAATAGTGTGAAGCATAAAAGCAATGATTAGGGAATGGTTGGTTATAGGTACAATAAGAATTAACTGTAAACCATATATTTCTATACCTAAGGCAAAAAAAAACCAACTAAGTTAAACTTGACTGTATGTTTTTGCATAGCTTATTTTTATTCTTTGCCTAATTGCCACTTATGATGAAGCAGGAAAGGAAATAAAACAAAATGAAAAGTTGTCGCGTAAATCCGCCGCCACAGCTTCGCAATGAATTCCGGTAGGGGTTCACTGCGCTTTAATTGAGAAGCGGACAATTTATTTGCTATAAAACCGGGCAGTTCTATTTGTTGCTAACATTAATCTGATATTGGAATTCAGCCAAATAACGCTGGATATATTTTGGCTGAACAGCATGATATTAGGACTCTTTATATGCCGTCCATAAGTCGAATTTTGCAAAAGTGCTTGATCTCTGAGGTGACATTTTTGTAAGAAGAATTTTTATCCAATATCCACATACAAACTCTAATATTGCTTTGAGTGTTAATTGGTTTATCTTTGTCTAGTCCATACTTGATCATCTGATTGGGCAATTTTGAAAATCCAATGCGTTGTAAAAATTTATAAGCACCATATTCATTCGTATAAGGTAGTAGTATTAATAAAACCACCTCTCCTTTGTTATCATTATAAATAAAAGCATTATCTACTCCACGTAATTCAGTTTGTATTCTGCTAAGAAGCGTTTTTTTTTCTAAAAATTCCTTGGCGCTAAAAACTATGGAAAGATTCACAAACTGTTCATCTAAAAATTTTACTTCCTCTAGAGCCTGCTGCAATTTTATTGCATAAGCTTTGCTACCAGAAATTTTATAATCAATTGGTTGATAACGATTTCTAAGTATACCACCAATTCTCCCTCCCAAAACCGCAAATAAATCCAATGTATTTTCCTGGAATGCAAATATTGGTATTTCGTTTACTGTCACCACTCCCCATATTCTTTGATAAACATCAATTAAAGGAACAACTGCTAATACACTAGTGTTAATATCTGAGCCGCTATTTTTCTCATTGATACTTGCAACATACCCTGTTTCCAGGGCATTTCTAATTAATGGGTTTGAAGGACATAAGGAAGGCGGGCATCCCAAACAAGCCACAGGTTCAGGACTGACTTTTTTATGTTCATTTACGGCATAAATTGCGGCTATTTGAACATTTGTATAATTGGCAAAAATATTAAGGATGTCCTTACCAATTCCTTCTAACGGACCACCTAATTTTTGTTCTAAGATAGGAATTTGCGAGTTCAGGTCAAATAAAGTAGAACGTAAGCTTTTCACCTGATTCGATATATGCTGTTCCAGTTGATTATGCGATCCTTTCAGAATGTGATAAGAGTAAACTAAGGTTTTCGCTCTTGTTTCGGTATGGGTGTTTTTTTTCATTAGAGTCTCTGCTTTGTTAAACCATTTGCTATGAAATTCAGCAGAAATCATTGTGACCAGTAGCAAGCCAACTATTGTTTCTTTAGGAAAAACAGGGACTTGTTGTTCCCCCAGGTAAAATACTATCGTGATGCTGCTTATAAGCAGCGCAGTGCTTATAAGTCCGTATGAATAACCATATCGTAAGCTGACTATTAATGGGGCGAGAATTAACCAAGAAAACTGATTGTTGATAAAGAAGGGGTCTAATGAATCAATGAGATAACCAATTATAATAAGTGAAATTGGGACTGCAATAGATTCTATCACTTTAATTTTATTATCGGATTTCAGCATGGTTATTTTTTAAGGCTATGTCGCACTTAATTGTTGAAATTGTCTTATTTTTCCAAGAGACAATAGAAAACAATAGGTTGACGTAATATTTTTACCGAGGCGGTCAATCATTCTGTGCCATCCCAGATAGTT
>Ga0224496_10000878_pt1 | contig 19692 bp, 21 predicted proteins | sample SF_Jul11_sed_USG_2_FD_168127 | JGI IMG/M metagenome (GOLD analysis project Ga0224496, IMG submission 168127) | Sediment microbial communities from San Francisco Bay, California, United States - SF_Jul11_sed_USGS_8_1 | ecosystem: Environmental > Aquatic > Marine > Sediment | place: USA...
GTCGTAGCGTCGCCGCTGCCGAAGTGACTGCCCTTGCCGAGGAAATACTGGCACTTCTTTGATCTATAGCGACAGGCAGTCGCAGGTGGCTTGCCCTTTTATTATACCGCCCCATATCGGAGGCAGGTATAACAAAGAGGAAAGGCTAAACATGAAATGCCCGGTTGACGGCAACACTCTGGTGATCACCGAACGCAGCGGGGTCGAGATTGACTATTGCCCTTCATGCCGTGGCGTCTGGCTGGATCGCGGCGAACTGGACAAGATCCTTGACCGTGCCAAAGCAGAAATGACCCCGGCGGCAGTATTGGCTGAGCCCGCAGCCAGAGACCGTGACCTACCGGACCGGCGCGCCAACCCAAGGCTTGATGCGCAGGATGACCAGCGTCGGCGGCGTCATGATGATGACGACGATGATGATGATGACCGCAAGCGCCGCAGGCACAAGAAACGCGAAAGTTTTCTGTCAGATCTGTTTGACTTCTGACGGGCAGCGCTTTGTCTGGCCGGTTTACAGCCTAGGGCGATTGGGACGATAGTGAACCTGCCCTATCAGCGGAGGATCCAATGGCAACCATTTCCCGCGATTTCAACGGACAGACCGTTATCACCACCTTCGAAATGACGCCGGGCACAGCCCAGGACCTGATGGATGAACTGACTGACGCCTATGCCAGTTTCATCCGACATCAACCTGGGTTTGTCGGGGCCGGGTTGCATATGAACGATGCCCAGACCCGTATTGCCAATTACAGCCAATGGCGGGATCGCAAGGATTTTCAGGCAATGCTGCGCACCCCGGAAATGCGCGAACGTAACCGCAAGATCGCGGCACTATGTTCGCGCTTTGAACCGGTGATGTACGAAGTCGGCGAAGTGTTCTGAACAGGCCGGTCAGGCACGTCCGCGCGGAACGACTTCATATCCGGGTTCTTCGGGCTCATCATCGACCATTTCGGCAGGAAAGCCATCGGCCAGTATCGATAGGCCTGTGGCATCCTCAAGCCGACGAATGATATCATCCGACTGTGCCCTCGCCCCATAACGCTTCTGCCCATCCTTGAAGATGTCGATCATCAGCGGGCTGATTTCGAGCGGAATGTCGTGCTGTTCGGCCAGTTTATGGAACAACCCGATATCCTTCAGCACCAGATCCATTGTGAACGAAATATCGCGGCTGCCGTTCAAAATCACCTGACCTTCGGTTTCGGCCACAAATGAGGTGCCCGACGATATGGTGATGGCTTCATAGGTCGTGGCCATGTCCATGCCGGCGGCTTTCATCGTCACCATCGCCTCACAGATTGAAAGCAGATTGGCCGTCGCAAGGTAGTTGGTCATCACCTTCAGCACCGAGGCTGTTCCGATGGGCCCGGTGTGCAAAACCCTGCGGCCGAGCGTGGTCAGCAATGGCAGCATCCGTTCGAATGTTTCGCGATCACAGCCGGCAAAGATCGAGATATTGCCCGTGGCTGCCCGGTGGCAGCCGCCCGAAACCGGGCACTCAATCGGGGCGGCGCCTTTGGCCTTGACCAGTTCGGCAATGCGCTTGACCTCGGATTCGTCGGTCGTGGACATTTCGGCCCAGATCTTGCCCTTGGAAAGACCCGCGATAATGCCGTCGTCAGCCTCCATCACCTGCGAACAGGCGCTGGGGGACGGCAGGCAGGTGATGACGATATCACAGCTTTCGGCCATGGCCTTGGGGCTTTCCGCCCAATGCGCACCCTTGTCGAGAAAGGGTTTCGCAAGGTCAGGGTTGAGGTCGCGCACTGTAAGGTCAAACCCATTGCGCAAGATCGATCCTGCAAGTTTCGCACCGACATTTCCCAGGCCGATAAATCCGATTTTCATGTGGCTTTCGCTTTCTTTTCCCTGCAATCCCGCCCTTAGATCGGGCCATAAATCCGGCCTTGGCTGGGGCTTCAAACTTTCCCGCCAGATGGCACAGGCTCGCAACGAAATAAAGCGAAAAATTGCTAGGCGGATTGCATAATTTCATGCGCCTGCGGGCGGGGAAAACCCATCATCCCTCACGGCGCGGCCCAGTGTTTTTTTCGGAAGTAATGAGCGCGCGGCAGGCGATATTCGCGCGTCCGCAGGCAGGCTTCAACCTGACCTGCCGCACGCTCCGCGTAGGCTTGAAGCGTTGTTTTTGTTGGGTTCAGCCGTCGGTGCGCAGAACGCTGGTAATGCTGTTCACGCCATTGTCGCCACCGCCGACATAGACGATTTTCACCGTATCGCCAGCGACAAGATCAGCCGTGGTTTCGGTGTCCGGCCCCAGCGGCCAGATGGTGTTGTCATCCAGAACGATGATGTTGGCGACACGGTCAAATGCGAGGATTTTACCGCCGGTTTCATCGGCAAAGGCGGGAACGGAGAATGCAAGGATCAGGCAGGTTGTCAGCAGCGTACGCATGGGCGTCACTCCAAAAGGGTTGCGGCATCTCGGTAGCATTCCGCACTGAGTCTCACAACGGGATTCATGTAGCGGAACAAGCGGATTCCAGCTGGCAAGGCGCGGGCCTGACGGCGCTTTGGACAAGGGCGCCGCGCGGGGTTTCGCCGGCCTGTGGCGCCACCGATTTGGGGGCTGCTTTGCGTCCCGCATCCGTCGGGTATCCGTCGGGCATCCGTCCCGACATTTGTCGGGACAGCCGCGCGCCGGATTGCCATGATGACGTCACTTTTTTCGCCTATCGCTTGGCTGGATGAGACATGATCTGCAAAAGCACGGGCAGGGTAAGACCCGCCCGGACCGGCGCCGTCGCGGGGTGCTGCCCTATCTGGCCTTCGTGATCGTGAAGCTGGCCATGATCCCGGTCGTGGCCCTTGGGGTGGCCGTATCGGTCTATATCCGCACCAGCCCCTATCCCCCGACCGAGGCGCTGATGCATCTGGTCGCCCGCGCCGGTTGCCCGGCGGCGGTGGCCATCGGGCTCGCAGGCGCGCGCAAGGGCGAGCTGGGCTATCACGCGCGCAACGATATCGACGGCAACGGCATTGCTTGCGGGCGGGCAACCCCGCCGCAGGGGCCAGCCCTGGTTTTGCCGGGCGCAGGCCAATCAAGGACCGTGGGCGGCGCGAAGTTCATTCAGGCAAAGCCGTCCGGCGGGTAGGTCGTTTGGCGCGAGGTCAGTGGCGGGCCAGCCAGCGTAACACGCGCGGTTGCAAATGATGATGATCCGACCGGAGTTTTTCACCACCCGAAACCCCCGGCGATTGATCTTGGCCATGAACCGTCCCTTGCCCGCGAAGCATTCGATTTCCCGCACCTTGCTGCGGATCACAGCGCCCTGTTGGGCCGCTTTCGCGGCAAAGAGGTTTTCTAGGGCGGGTTTACCCCACCGGGGTCCGCAATGGTGGGTTGGAAACTCACCCTACGGTTCGCTACGGCTCGGTTGCTCGTGGACAGTCAGAGCGGACGAAACTGCCCCTTGTTTTCGGGCAACTGAAAAAGGCCGCGTTCTACCAGTTTCCGCTGCTGAACAATCCCTGGCCAATGCCAAAGGATGGATGCCGCTTGTTCGAATATTGTCTTTTTTTGAAGTGCCGGAGACAAATAAAACGCGACGAGTCTGTTGTTAAGAATTGCGGCACGTTCCGCTTTCTTACGAGCATTTTGAAGGTCTTTCGATACGACTATCCACTCTCGACCCGGAGTTAGCTGTGCAAAGTAGTCAATGTCGTCAATACTCTTCGAGAATTTGTCTCTGAGCGCGAAGGCTTGGTGACCATCAACAGATATGATCTTGTCCACCGACCTCGCAATCGGTGGCGGCATGTTATGATCAAAGAGAACCTTGAGCACTTTTCCGCTCTGAGAGCGCATCCAGCTGCGCTTCGTAGTTGATGCACTGGCGTATTAGCCCCACCGGGACTTCATATATCTTTGACAGGTACTGTGCATCCTGAAATTCGGAATACTCGCTTGCGATTGTCAGAGTGGATATGCCGAAAATGTCGGTGATTGGTTCGCCAAAGCTTCTTTTGGGATCAATAATGATGTCTTTAAAGCCATCAGGGCGCCACCTCGCAGCAGTATCATTTTCGTACTCAATATCGCTCAAGGAAGATTTGATAATTTCGGCAAACACCTTCTGTCCGGGGCGCTTCTTTGATAAACTTACAAGGTTACCATCATTTTCGACGGCATCCATTAGTAGCTCCTTGCCATCTACTTGAAACCGGCGAGAAGCCAACGGTCGTTCAATTCCCATCTTATTTTGGGAAAATTCTATTGCGTAGCGAATCGACTGGAGCGATATACCTGCTCGTCTCATAGCGGCAACCACCCTTAACTCAACAAGGTCCAAAAAGCTCAATTCGGTCGAGTCCTCGAGGAATTGATAGTATGCGTGCCATAGCGGTTCGCTCGGCCCGCTTCCCCGTGTCCATCGCAAAACTTGCTGAGACGACTCCCCGATTAGCCTTGCGGCTTCGCGTGGGGTGTACACGCCATGACCAAGAATCTCTGCATCCAACGGCATGTGGTTCTCCTGTCAATTGTTTAGCGAGCAATATGGCGATTGGGAATCCCCAATCCACCGTCGGGTCACATTACCCTCTCCGCCTCTTCCCACCCCTTTGCCCCGCACGTCCCGCGGTTGAACGACCGCTCTGCTTTACCGCCGCCTCCGACGCGGCCTCGACCGCGGATTGCCGGGCCAGCGGATCGTCGGCGATGGTGAGTTCGACTGCTTCCAGCCGTCTGACCTCATCCCTCAGACGTGCGGCTTCTTCGAATTCGAGGTTCTCGGCGGCTTTGCGCATCTGCACCCGCATCGCGTCAAGATGGGCGGCGAGATTGGCGCCGACCAGCGGTTTGTCGACCTTGGCCGTGACGCGGTTCATGTCGACATCGCCCTTGTAAAGGCCCGACAGCACGTCATCGACGTTCTTCTTGATCGTCTGCGGGGTGATGCCGTGCGCCTCATTATAGGCCACTTGCTTTTCGCGGCGCCGGTCGGTTTCGCGGATGGCGCGTTCCATGCTGCCGGTGATGCGGTCGGCATACATGATCACCCGGCCTTCGACGTTGCGCGCGGCCCGCCCGATGGTCTGGACCAGCGAGGTTTCGGACCTGAGGAACCCTTCCTTATCCGCATCCAGTATCGCCACCAGCCCGCATTCGGGGATGTCGAGCCCCTCGCGCAGAAGGTTGATGCCGACGAGGACATCGAAGGTGCCCAGACGCAGGTCGCGCAGGATCTCGATCCGTTCCAGCGTGTCGATGTCGGAATGCATGTAGCGCACGCGGATGCCCTGTTCGTGGAGATATTCGGTGAGGTCCTCGGCCATGCGCTTGGTCAGCGTGGTCACCAGCGTGCGAAAACCGCGGGCGGCGACCTTGCGCACTTCATCCAGCAGGTCATCGACCTGCATCGACACCGGGCGGATTTCGATAGCGGGGTCGGTCAGACCGGTGGGGCGGATCACCTGTTCGGTGAAAACGCCACCGGTTTGCTCCAGCTCCCACGACGCCGGGGTGGCGCTGACGAAGACCGACTGGGGCCGCATCGCGTCCCATTCCTCGAACTTCAGCGGGCGGTTATCCATGCAGGAGGGCAGGCGGAACCCGTGTTCGGCAAGGGTGAATTTACGCCGGTAGTCGCCCTTGTACATGCCGCCGATCTGCGGGACGGAAACGTGGGATTCGTCGGCGAAAACGATGGCATGGTCGGGGATGAATTCGAAGAGCGTGGGGGGCGGTTCACCCGGCGCGCGACCGGTCAGATAGCGGGAATAGTTTTCGATCCCGGCGCAGACGCCGGTTGCCTCCAGCATCTCCAGATCGAAATTGCAGCGCTGTTCGAGCCGCTGCGCCTCAAGCAGTTTGCCTTCGTCCTGAAGCTGCTTCAGGCGCAGGATCAGTTCCTTTCTGATACCCTGGATCGCCTGATTGAGCGTGGGGCGCGGGGTGACGTAATGGCTGTTTGCGTAAATTCTGATTTTTTCGAAAGTATCGGTTTTTGAACCGGTTAACGGGTCGAACTCGGTGATGGATTCAAGATCGTTGCCGAAGAAGGAAAACCGCCAGGCCCGGTCTTCGAGGTGGGCAGGCCAGAGTTCAAGGCTGTCGCCGCGCACCCGGAACGAGCCGCGCGAAAACGCCTGATCGTTGCGCCGGTAGGCCTGGGCGATGAGATCGGCCATCACCTTGCGCTGGTCATAGGATCCGCCAACGGCCAGATCCTGGGTCATGGCGGAATAGGTTTCGACCGAGCCGATGCCGTAGATGCACGACACCGAGGCGACGATGATCACGTCATCGCGTTCCAGAAGCGCACGGGTGGCCGAGTGGCGCATCCGGTCGATCTGTTCGTTGATCTGGCTTTCCTTCTCGATGAAGGTATCGGTGCGGGCGACATAGGCCTCGGGCTGGTAATAATCGTAGTAGGAAACGAAATACTCGACGGCATTGTCGGGAAAATAGCCCTTGAATTCGCCGTAAAGCTGGGCGGCGAGGGTCTTGTTGGGGGCGAGGATGATGGCGGGGCGCTGGGTTTCCTCGATGATCTTGGCCATGGTGAAGGTTTTGCCGGTCCCCGTGGCGCCAAGCAGAACCTGATCACGTTCGCCCGCTATCACCCCAGCCGTCAGTTCGGCGATGGCCGTGGGCTGATCGCCCGCCGCGGTGAAGTCGGTCTTCATCGTGAAGCGGCGGCCGCCTTCAAGCTTGGGCCGGGTCAGTACCTCGGGCCGGGGGGCCAGAGCGTTGGTGTTGTTATGGGGCATTTCGGTGATTCCCTGAGGTTACCCCCAATTTGATCCGTTTTTGTTCTGGTTCAAGGGCAATGCGGAAATCCGCGCGCGCGACCGGCCGCATCTGCTGACACCCTGCTGTCAGCAGCCAAAGACCCGTTCCGTCCCAAAGACCTTGCGCGGGCGGTCAAGTTTCACGATAAGGGTCAGGATCATTTTCGGAGATTTGCCCATGCGTGCGCGCATTTATCAGCCTGCCAGAACCGCCATGCAGTCCGGCACGGCCAAGACCCACCAATGGGTTCTGGAATTTGCCCCTGCCGAGGCCCGCGAAGTGGACCCGCTGATGGGCTGGACAAGTTCGGCAGATACCCAGTCGCAGGTGCGGCTGCGCTTTGAAACCCGTGCGGCTGCTGAAGACTATGCCAGGGACAAGGGTCTCGACTATGTCGTGACAGAACCGCATGCGCGAAAAGCCAACATCCGCCCGCGTGGCTATGGCGAAAACTTTGCCACCGATCGCAAGGGTGCCTGGACCCATTGATCGGCGACACAATCGCCCCCTTGCACGCTGGCCAGACATCCCGGTAAAGGGAGATGAGTGGTCCCGTAGCTCAACTGGATAGAGCACCTGACTTCTAATCAGGATGTTGGGGGTTCGAGTCCTCCCGGGATCGCCACAGCATCATTTTCATTTAGTTTTCAACCACCTGCTGAACGGCCTACGGCTTATCAGGTTGGTTTAAAGATTATCCGCCAACCAGACCCATCTGCCGGCCAGCCTCGCAGGTTTATCCTCGGCCTCTGACAGCGATTCATGTCCGCCCCAGCCCATGAACGCCTGCGGCGGTCGCAGCATCGGCTTATAGCCGCTTTGCCTGACACTGCGCGCTTCAATTTCGTTCGTCAGTTTGCATTCGCCGCTCAACCCACCTCACACCGGCTGATACGATCAGGATCAGCACCAGATATTCCAGCACCAATACTGTATAGATCTCCAGCGGCCTGTATTCGCTGACGACGAGTTCATTGGCCTTTCGCGTCAATTCCGGCATGCCGATGACCGAGACGAGCGATGACATTTTCAGCATGTAGACCAACTGGTTGCCAAGTGCGGGCAAAATTCGGCGGATTGCCTGCGGCAAGATCACATAGCGCATCGTGTCGATGTAGCCGAGCGAAATGGAATGGGCGGCCTCGTATTGGCCTTTTGCAATCGACTGGATGCCGGCGCGGAATATCTCGGCCTCAAACGCGCTGTCAGACAGGGCCAATGCGATGACGCCTGCCCAAAAGACGCTTATCGTCAGGCCCGAAAGCTGCGGCAATCCGTAATAGACCCAGAGGATCATCACGAGGATGGGCACCGCGCGGACCAATTCCACATAGGTCCGGCTGGCCCTGCGAAGCCAACCACGTGACGATAGTCCGGGCAAGGCAATCAACAGACCGAGGATCACCGATATGCAGATCGCCGTGACCGACAAAAATACGGTGTATTTCAAGCCGCCAAGCATGAATTGGAGGTTGATGGCGCCCGATTTGGTTGCAGGGTTGACAACGTACCAGCCCCATTTCGACGAACATCCCGCCAAGAGGGTCATGATCGCCAGAAACAGGATCGGTCTGCGCATCGTGACCCCCATCAGTGGTGCAAGATCTGCTGCAAGAAATCCCGGCAGCGTTGGCTCTTGGGTGCCGTAAAAAAAACCTCGGGCGGGGCGGTTTCGACAATTTCGCCGTGATCCATGAAAACCATCTTGTCGGCCACACGGCGCGCAAAGCCCATTTCATGTGTCACGCAGATCATTGTCATGCCGCTGTTGGCCAATTCGCCCATGACTTCAAGAACCTCGCTGATCATCTCGGGATCGAGAGCCGAGGTCGGCTCATCAAAAAGCATGATCTTCGGCTCCATGCAAAGGGCGCGCGCGATAGCAACACGCTGCTGCTGACCACCCGACAGATGGCGTGGGAATTTGTCAGCCTGTTCGGGGATGCGGACCCGTTCGAGATATCGCAAGGCGAGTTTACGCGCGTCATCATGCGACATCTTGCGCGCGCGCATCGGGCCCAGCATCAGGTTTTCCACAACCGACAGATGCGGGAAAAGATTGAACTGCTGGAAAACCATACCAACGTCCGCACGTACCAGATTCAGGGCCGAGCGGCTGCCGTCAAGCACGTGGCCGTTTACGGTGATCGTGCCGCTCTGATGCTGTTCAAGACCGTTGACGCAGCGGATCAACGTCGATTTCCCCGAACCTGAGGGACCACAGATCACGACGCGTTCGCGCAGTGCAACGCTCAGGGAAATGCTTTTGAGAACCTGAAAATCGCCGAAGTTTTTTGAAACATTCGTGAACCGAATTATGGTTTCTGGATTTTCCGACACGTTTGGCCCCCTTGTGCCTTGAGGCAACCTAACGGCCTGATCGGACTTTGTGCAATGTTTTAAATTTCTTGCAATCTACCCTCTATCGCCGGAACATATCTGCAGCTAGTCCAAGGGAGAAGAAAATGAAGATATTCAAAGCAGCATGTGTTGCGCTTGCGATGTTGACGACGGCGTCGGCAGGGCATGCGCAATCCGCGCTTCAGAACATTTTGAGCAGTGGGAAATTACAGGTCGGGACCACCGGCGACTGGAACCCGATGACGATGAAGGACCCGGCAACCGATGGTTACACCGGGTACGATATTGACGTGATGACAGCGCTGGCGGCTGATCTGGGTGTCGAAGTGGAATTCGTTCCAACCGACTGGAAGACACTTGTCAGCGGCGTGACCGCGGGTAAGTACCAGATCACCGGATCTGCCTCCATTTCGCCTGCGCGTGCAAAGGCTGCAGGGTATTCGCAGAGCTATTTTTCTCTGGCCACGGTTCCCTTGGTGCGCAGCGATAGCGGCGACAAGTTCAAGGACTGGGCTGATCTGGACAAGCCGGACGTCACTGTTGCCGCGACATTGGGCACCACACAGGAAAAGCAGGTTGTCGAGTTCTTTCCGAGCGCCCAGCACAAGATTGTCGAAGCACCCGCGCGTGACTTTCAAGAGGTTCTTGCGGGCCGGGCGGATGCCCATATCACATCGAATGTGGAGGCATTGAAGCTGGTTGAACAATATCCTGACCTCAAGATCGTGCCGGTTTCCGCGCCACGCGCCAAGACACCGATTGCGATGTTGCTGCCGCAGGACGATCAGGTCTGGATCAACTATATCAATACCTGGATCGCCTTGAAGAAAGAGGCCGGGTTCTTTGATGATCTGGGCAAGAAGTGGCGCTTGACCGAATAGGCCGGATGAAATGTCGGGCATGCGTGACGGTATGCTGACCGTCTATGCCATACCTGTCAGTCTGTACTGCGCAAAATTAAGGATCGTTTTGCGCCACAAGGATCTCGATTGGACAGAAATCCCGCCTCCGGGCGGGTATGGGTCCGATGAGTATAAGCGTATGGTGCCGGCGGGAAACCTGCCGGCACTGCGCAATGGCGGTTTGCTGATCGCCGATTCAGAGGCCATTTCCGAGTATCTGGAAGAGGTGTTCCCCAATCCACCGATGCTTCCCGTTGATGCCGGTGAACGGGCGCAAATCCGCGCGCGGTCGCGCTTTCACGATACCCGGTTGGAACCTGCGGTGCGGCGTCTTTTCCCGTACATTACCGCTGCGCCCGGCCCGGGGGAACTGGCCCCGATGGCGGCCGAAATCTCGACCCGGCTAGGGCAGTTTGCCAACGTCATCCGGGACGTCCCTGCCGGGTCCGACCTGACGCTGGGTGATTGCGGATATCCCATCACCTTCTTGTGGATCCATGCGCTGGCGCCGCTGTTGGATATCAAGATTGCGTGGCCTGACCCTGTGCGCGACTGGTCCGACGGATTGGATCGCCACCACGCCGTGGCCGCCGAGCGCGCAAGCTACGGCAAAACCCTGAACGATTGGCTCAAACGCGAATGGGTAGGATATTGAAGCTGCAATTGATGACCTGGACGGAGGTGGAAGACTACCTTGCCCTGTCGGACGGCATCGTCATCCCGGTAGGCTCGACTGAACAGCATGGCCCGATCGGATTGATAGGAACGGATGCGCTTTGTGCCGAAGCGATTGCGGAGGGTGCAGCAGAAAGGGCGCAGGTCATCGTGGCGCCCACAATTGCCCTGACACCGGCGCCCTTCAATATGCATTTCCCGGGAACGATGTCGGTATCGACCAGCTTATTCCAGAACCTTGTCAGCGAGGTGCTGGCAGGCCTAAAGCAACAAGGATTTGGGCACTTCTATTTTCTGAATGCACACGGCGCCAACCTGGCACCTTTGAATAGAGTGGCCGAAAGCGACAAGAAAACTCCTATCTGCATTCGCAGTTGGTGGGATTTTGAGCCGGTGAATGTCTTGCGTCGTGCGTTTTTCGGAAACGGGGAGGGCATGCATGCAACCCCATCCGAAGTTTCCATAACGCAGGCACTTCATCGCATCGTTCCGATGCACCCGGCGGCGAAGGATCCGCCCCGCCCGCTGACAGATGAGTTCATTCAAGCGCATTCCGGTGATCGGCACGGCCCGCCAGACCAACATCGCGCGGCTTTCCCCGATGGCAGGGTTGGGGCGCATTCTGCATTGGCGACACCCGAATTTGGTCAACGTATTCTCGAGGCCGCGCAAACGGCTGTTGCCGCTGATATGTCTCGGTTTTTTGCGCAAGGCGAGTAGGCGTCCGGCCGCACCGGTCGCTGTTCACCTTGTCGCCTGACGCGTCGTAACGCCGGCCAGACGGTTTTTGCCTGCCTCAAGGAGAGGCTCTGCGCAATGCCCTCGCGACGGCACAGCTCGGCAATACTGTCTTACCCCCCGAAGCCTCTCAGGCACAATCTTGATCTTCTCTTCAGCCGATTGCAGACGGCGCGTCTGTCGGCGGAGGTCCTTCATGACCTTCTGCGCCGATGGTTCGGATGTTACGGATTTCATTCTCATCTCCACTCCTGGGTGGTTACGATGAGACCGAAATCCTCCGCTGCGCAATCAGGCTAATCTGTTCAACAGGTGCTGATCTCGGACACACCACAAGTCGTGAAGACGTTCGACGGGTGCGCTACGATTCAATTACTATTCCGGTCATTAGGTCTGAAGATTATGTCGAAATGCGTTTCGGTTTCTCAATCCAAATCAGCCTGTCCGAGGATATTACATCCCGGTCTGCAAGATTCCAAAGGCAATCCTGCAGCATCCGCCGCGCGCACTCTCAATGGGACTGCCAAAGTCATTGATCGCTACAAAACGACCCGTGTGCCATTTTGCTTGGCAAGAACAGGTGTTCTTAGGCTCAGTCGTCGAAATCGCAGAGCAGCATAGTTGTCTGGATGGGTTGCAAAACTGCATGCGCTGCGAGGACGACGAGTTGCCAGTTGGCAAGGCGGCCAATCAAAAGGTAAATGTTCCAACAGTCGGGCGTCGGTTTGTCCCAGGAGCGCTATTCATGAAGGCAGCGAAAGAATGAAATCCACCGCCCTCGACGCCGCCGACATTCGCATCCTTTGCGCGTTGCAGCAACATGGGCAGCTCAGCAAGTCCAAGCTGGCGGAACTTGCCGGGCTTTCGCCTACGCCGTGCTGGGCGCGTTTTACCCGGCTGAAGACTGCGGGATTGATCCGCGGGTATCATGCGGACGTCGCGGTCGGCAAGATCGTCGACGTTGCCAAGGTCGTGGTGACCGTTTCGCTGAAAAGTCACCGCAAGACCGATTTCGACCGCTTCGAGGCGCATATCCGCAGCCTCTACGAGATCACCGACTGCGTCGCGACGGGCGGCGGGATGGACTATGTGATGACGGTCGTCACCACCAGCCTTTCTGCATTCCAAGGGCTGATGGACGAAATGCTGTCGGCGGAACTCGGGATTGACCGATACATGACCTATATCGTGACGCGCGAGGTCAAATCGGTTCAGCCGAATCTTGCCCGCCTGCTTGCCGATTCAAGAAAGTGACCCCGAAAAACGCGTTTGCATATCGCAAAGTCCAAACGGTCCGCGTTGCGCATGAAATTGGTCTGTTCAGGCTGTCCGGCATTCATCTTCAGTCCGATCTTGCAGGTTGATTGCCCCTAAAACCCCGCCCAGTTGGACAAGGTTTCACGGTCCGGGAAGGACCCGCAGGAAAGGGCAATCAGAATGTCAAATTCAGAAGATTTCGGTTTCGGAACACAGATCCGGAAGTCCCCCTATTTCGACGCCACGGTGCGCTGGGGTGCCAAGGGCTTCTCGGTATACAATCACATGTACATCCCGCGCGATTTCGGCAACCCGGAACAGAATTTCTGGAATCTGGTAAATGACGCGATCCTGTGTGACGTTGCCGTCGAGCGTCAGGTTGAGATCATTGGGCCGGATGCTGCGAAATTTGTGCAGATGCTGACCCCGCGCGACCTGTCGAAAATGGCAGTCGGGCAATGCAAATACATCTTGATCACAAATGCCGATGGCGGCCTGCTGAATGACCCGATCCTGCTGCGCCTTGCTGAAAACCACTTCTGGATTTCGCTGGCCGACAGCGACATCCTGCTTTGGGCGCAGGGCGTGGCTGTACATTCGGGCTTGGATGTCACCATCGGCGAGCCGGACGTATCGCCGCTGCAATTGCAGGGCCCGAAATCTGGCGCAGTGATGAGAGCGCTCTTTGGCGACAGCATCATGGATCTGAAATACTACTGGTTACGCGAGGTCGAGTTGGACGGTATTCCGCTGATTGTGTCCCGCACAGGTTGGTCCAGCGAATTGGGGTACGAGCTTTACCTGCAGGACGGATCGCGCGGTGATGAACTGTGGGAAAAGATCATGGCGGCGGGCCAACCCTTCGGCCTGCAGCCCGGCCACACCTCGTCGATCCGCCGGATCGAGGGAGGGATGTTGTCCTACCATGCGGACGCAGATAGCAGCACCAACCCATACGAGCTTGGGTTTGACCGGCTGGTGAATCTCGACATGGAGGTCGATTTCATCGGCAAGGCGGCTCTGCGGCGCATCAAAGAAGAGGGCGTGAGCCGCAAACAGATTGGATTGATCATCGAAGGTGAGCCCCTGAAAGGGCCAAACACGTCCTTCTGGGCGATCAAGAAGGATGGCGTAACTATCGGCAAGGTCACCTCTGCCGTCTATTCGCCGCGTCTCAAGCAAAACATTGCCCTGGCAATGGTTGCCGCTGAGCACGCCAATATCGGTATCGAGGTCGACGTGGTGAACAGATCGGGGGTTGTGAACGAAGCCGGGACGGAACGCGCCATTATCGTGGAACGTCCTTTCTACGACCCCAAGAAATCGCTGGCCGCTGCCTGATACACGATTACAGGAACCCAAAGATATGTCCGATATCTCGATAGAACTGCACTGGCAGCGCATAGAACCCGAGCTTAAGCCCGGCGCCTATACGGCAGAGCATGTTGTCCAGTTCAACAACAGCAACGACATCCAGGTGGATGCTGCACCGGATTACGGCGGCAACCCTGCCTGCACCAACCCAGAGCAGGCGCTCGCCTCTGCCCTGTCAAGCTGCCACATGCTGACCTTTCTGGCCCTGGCCGCCAAGGCCAAATGGCCGGTGGCCAGCTATCACGACTACGCCGTTGCTCATCTTGGCAAGAATCCGAAAGGGCAGATGTCGGTGACGCGCTTGGATCTGCATCCGGTGGTTCGTTTCGACACCGGCTTTCAGGTCAGTGAGGCGGAGATGGAGCAGATGCAGGACCGCGCCCATCGCTATTGCTTTATCGCCAACACGCTTGCCGATAGCGTTGAGGTCAACATTCTGCACAGCCCGACCGTCAGACATTTCGGTGCAGGAGAGCCACATGTTGCTGCGTGATCTGGATGACACCGGCATTCTGCGCCTGACGCTGAACGACGCGGGGCGGCGTAACGCCCTGTCTGAGGCGATGCTGACCGAACTTGGCGCGGCCTTTGCTGAGGCCGGGGCCAGCCCTGCGGTTCGCGTCGTCATTCTGGCCGCGAATGGGCCGGCCTTTTGCGCAGGTCACGATCTGAAGGAAATGACTGCCGGTCGCGCGGGTCCAGATCGCGGCCGGGCCTATTTCACCAAGATGATGGCGATGTGTTCGGGCGTCATGCAGGCTATCGTGACCTGCCCGAAACCTGTCATTGCCGAGGTCACGGGGATTGCCACGGCGGCGGGCTGCCAGCTGGTGGCCAGCTGCGATCTGGCCATCGCTGCCGACACCGCGCGGTTCAGCACGCCCGGTGTTCATATCGGGCTCTTCTGCTCCACGCCCATGGTGGCGCTGTCGCGCAATGTCGCGGGCAAGCACGCGATGGAGATGCTGCTGACCGGCGATATGACCCCGGCCGCCCGCGCGGCCGAGATCGGATTGGTCAACCGGGTTGCGACTGAGGAGACCTTGCGCGAGACGACCCTGGAGATCGCGCGCAAGATCGCGTCGAAATCCAGCATGACCCTCGCCACCGGCAAACGCGCCTTCTATGCGCAGCGCGAGATGCCGCTGGCCCAGGCCTATGACTACGCCTCGAACGTCATGGTCGAGAATATGCTCGCCCGCGACGCCGAGGAAGGCATAGGTGCGTTCATCGAAAAACGCGCGCCCCAGTGGCAGGATCAGTGAGGCCGTGATGCAGAACCCCTACAATACCGATCTGGATCGCAACCCGGCGAACCATCAGCCGCTGACGCCGCTGACCTTTCTTGAACGCGCGGCCAGCGTCTTTCCCGATCACACCGCGATCATCCACGGCCCATTGCGGCGCAGCTACGCAGAGTTCTACTCGCGGTCACGGCGTCTTGCCTCGGCTTTGGCCAAGAACGGCATCGGGCGCGGTGATACTGTATCGGCCCTCCTGCCCAACACTCCGGCGATGCTGGAATGCCATTACGGCGTGCCGATGTGCGGCGCGGTCCTGCATTCGATCAACACCCGTCTGGACGCGGCGATCATCGCGTTCCAGCTCGACCACGCCATGTCCAGGATCGTGATCGTCGACCGCGAGTTCATGCCGCTGATGCAGGAGGCGCTGGCCCTCACGACGGTCAAGCCCGTCCTGATCCAGTATGACGACCCGGAATATGACGGTGCGCCGACGGATGTCGAGGCCGCCGATTACGAGATGTTCCTGACCAGCGGCAACCCGGATTTCGAATGGCTTATGCCGGAGGATGAGTGGGACGCGATCTCAATCAACTACACGTCCGGCACCACCGGCGACCCGAAAGGCGTCGTGTCGCATCACCGGGGCGCTTACCTTCTGGCACAGGGCAACGCGCTGACGACATCGATGCAGAAACAGGCGGTCTATCTCTGGACCCTGCCGATGTTTCATTGCAACGGCTGGTGCTTTCCCTGGACGATGTCGGCCATCATCGGCACCCATGTTTGCCTGCGTCAGGTGAGGGCCGAACCGATCTGGACTGCGCTGGCTGATGAAGGCGTAACCCATCTCTGCGGTGCGCCGATTGTCATGTCGCTGCTGATCTCGGCGCCCGATGCCGTCAAACGCGATCTCGACCGTACCGTGCAGTTCTTCACCGCCGCCGCGCCGCCGCCGGAAAAGCTTCTGGCCGACATGCGCGATGCGGGCTTTGACGTGACCCATCTTTACGGCCTGACGGAAACCTATGGTCCGGCAGTCGTGAACGACTGGCACGAAAGCTGGTCCGGACTGCCCCGCGCCGAACAAGCCGCGCTGAAATCCCGCCAGGGCGTTCGCTACCTGGCGCTCGAGCAGTTGGACGTTCTGGACCCCGAGACGATGCGGCCCGTGCCGCGCGACGGCACGACCATCGGCGAGGTCATGTTTCGCGGCAATGTCGTGATGAAGGGCTATTTCCGCAACGCCAAGGCCACGCAGGAGGCCTTTGCCGGCGGCTGGTTCCATTCCGGCGATCTGGGCGTGATGCATCCTGACGGCTATGTCCAGCTCAAGGACCGGTCAAAGGACATCATCATCTCGGGCGGAGAGAACATCTCCTCGATCGAGGTCGAAGAAGCGCTTTACCGGCATCCCGCTGTTGCGGTGGCCGCCGTCGTCGCGATGCCGCATGAGAAATGGGGCGAAACGCCCTGCGCCTTTATCGAACTGGCCGCGGATCAAAAGGCGGATGCGGATACGCTGCGCGCCTGGTGCCGCGACCAGCTCGCGCCCTACAAGGTTCCTGGAAGCTTCATCTTCATGCCCATACCGAGAACCTCGACCGGGAAGATCCAGAAGTTCGTCCTGCGCGAGCAGGTCAGGGCTATCGCCACCTGACATCAGGGCGAACTCCCGGGCCAAGCTTCCTATCTTGCCCTCAAAGGCGTTCTGCAATGTGCAATCGCAGCGTACCGCCGCAATCGCGAGCCGCACGTCAGGTCTCAGCGGGAGTTCGGCTATGGGCCGCACCCGTTTCCATGAGTTCCTGCAAGGTCGACTTCCGCATTTTCCGTCGGACCTACGGAATTTCTAGTAATTTACTGCCCAGATATGTAAAATAGCATAACATTGGAGCTCACATATGCGGGAGTGGTTTCAACATGGACAGACGGACCTTCAACCTCGGGCTGGGTGCTGTGTTCGCGGCCGCGCCGGTCGCAAAGCGCGCCAGTGCCAATGAATACACCGGCCCCAACGTCATTCTGGTCCGCTTCGGCGGCGGCGTCCGACGGACCGAGACGATCGACGAGGCCGCGACATACGCGCCCTATCTGCGTCATGTCCTGGCCAAGCGCGGAATCTTCATTCCAGACATGCGGATCGCCCAACTTGACGGCGTAAACACCAGCCATGCCGAGGGAACCTTGAACTTGCTGACGGGCCGTTACCTCGCCTATCGCGATGCCGGTTCGAAATTCCTAGAAGACCGGCTTGAGCCCACAGAACCCACCCTTTTCGAATACCTCCGCGATGCGTTCGACATCCCGTCACATCAGGCCCTGCTGATCAATGGCGAGGATCGTCCGCAAGAGGAGTTCTTCACTTACGGCGTCAACGAGCACTATGGGATTGCCTATCGCTCGGAAATGCTGAGCCTGCATCGCTTCAAGCTCTACAAGTTCGCGCGGATTATCGAAGAGCGCCGCGCCGACGAAGCCACGCTCACGGATGCACAAAAGCAATATGACGCGCTCATGGCCGATGACCCCCGTGCCATTACACCCGACCAGTCGCCCCAGGTGACCGCTTTCTGGGAGGAGTGGCGCGCCCATTACGGCGATGACGGGCTAAGAAATCCGCGCGGGGATCGTCTTTTGACGGCATTGGCGGCCCGTGCGCTGCGCCAACTTCAACCGCGCTTGATGATGGTGAATTATCAAGATCCGGACTATGTGCACTGGGGCAATGCCAGCCACTACACGCGGGCAATTCAAATCATAGACGACGGTTTGCAGCGTCTGGTCGAAACTGTCGAAGCCGATCCCTTCTATCGCGAAAACACCGTCTTCGTGATCACGCCGGATTGCGGGCGGGATGAAAACCCGTTGATGGACGTGCCATTCCAGCACCATTTCAACAGCCGGGCGGCGCATCAGACCTGGGCTGTGATCTTCGGCACCGGTATCGAAAGCGGGCGCACCCTCGACCGCCCGGTGGATCAATCGGCCGTTGCGCCCACCATCGCAGCGCTCATGGGGTTCCGGGCAAGTCGGGCGGAAGGTGACATTCTGACGGAGGTCTTCGCGTGACGGTGATTGCCCCATCCGCCACCAGGATAAGGCTGCCAGTGCGGTTGCTTCGGGCAGTTTTCAATCTGGTGGTGGGAACGCTTCTTTGCCTGTCGCCACTGACGGCGCTGCTGGTGCTCGGCTGGCTGACGCGGAGGATGGCAGCCCGCGTCGATACCGGTCTCGGGCGCGCCGCCGGTCACCCGGGATGGGTTCTGGGACCGAGAGGCAAAGGTTGGATCGTCAGGCTTCTGGGCGGACTGGCCGCGAATTTCCGCGCAGGCGTGATGTCTGCTGCGGGTCTTGCCGCACTTACGCTGCCGTTCACGATGCTGTGGCTCGGCGCCTGGTGGGCCGGATGGGAGAATTCTTTCAACAAGGGATACGAGCAATCCGCCGTCGGCCCGGTCACCTGGTTGCTTGGTGCCTTGATCGCCCTGCCGATCCTGGCCCATTTGCCGGTCGCTTTGGCTCATGCGTCCGCCGAGGGACGCCTCGGCGCTTTCCTCGAATATCGTCGCATCAGGAGTGTGGTCAGGGCAGCGGGGTGGCGTGTGCCGTGGCTTGCCTTGATGTCGGTTGTTCTGTGCGTTCCCTTCCTCGGGCTGCGGGCCCTCCCGGTCTTCGTCGAGGGCATCGCGCCCGGCTTTGCCGATATGACACCAGCCGGGAAAATGCAGATCGCGCAGGTGTTTGACATCGCAGGTGCGGCCCTGAGCTTCCTGATCGTCCTGTTTCTTCGGGATCGCGCGAGTTCAATCTATGCCCGCGCTGTCCCAAGTGCGGCTCGAGGTCGGACGAAAGTGGTCTGGAGGGATCACGACGCCCTCGCCATCGCGTCCACGGGCGGTGAACCCTCGCGCCAGATGGCCGCGCTGTGGCTCGTGATCGCTTGCACGATCTGGTCGGGCCTCCCCCTTCTGCTCGTCTTCAGCCAGTTCATGAACTACAATCCAGTCCTCTGGGTCACTCACCCGGTGTTCCTCCTGCCCTGGGCCGGGTGAAACAGGCGGCTGAATGGCTTCTTGGGTGCTTTGGGGTGTTGTTCTGGGCACTGTCATTTGACGTTACGTGGGGAGATTGGCGTACCTTCGCTGGCGTCTGGCGTACCGAAGTTGCGAAAACTTCGTTCCATGTACCTGCCAGTCAGTGAGATTTGGATCGACACGGACCTGACTATGCAAAGTAGATGGAGCTGCGGAATGAGATTGTTTCAATCAAACCGGAGTATACCAAGGGAGATTATTCGGTGCAGCACCCGCATCGCTGTTGCTTTACGAAATGATCGGCCGTTATGCTTAACCTACAAGAATTGAATTTGAACGGG
>Ga0224496_10000881_pt1 | contig 19684 bp, 10 predicted proteins | sample SF_Jul11_sed_USG_2_FD_168127 | JGI IMG/M metagenome (GOLD analysis project Ga0224496, IMG submission 168127) | Sediment microbial communities from San Francisco Bay, California, United States - SF_Jul11_sed_USGS_8_1 | ecosystem: Environmental > Aquatic > Marine > Sediment | place: USA...
AGCCATCGCCCTAACCCTCCTCGCCCAACTCTGACCTAGCCTCCGGGGGTTGCGACCGCGGGGTCGGTCCTGAGCAAATGAAGAGGAGCGCCCAGGGTTGCGGGGGTTGCGAGGCGCAGGTCGGTCCCGAACGGAACAAAGCGGGGCGGTTGTGGGGGGTGCGAGTACGGAGGTCGGTCACCGAGCGATACGAAGTGATCGTTGAGTGCTGGGTTGTTTTGGGAGTTGCGACGACGGAGATCGGTCCCCCCAACGAAAGAAGCGAGTGTCCGGGGGGAAGGGGCGTGACCTGTCGGGTCACGCGGCAGAACGGCAAAGCCGTTCTGCGGACGGACTGCGCAGCCAGTCCGCGTAGGGAGGGCTCGTTCCCCTCTCCGAGCATGCAAGCCAAACGCCGTTCCCCTCCGAGCATGCAAGTCGAGATTGAGCCTGCTCGCTAACCTGCCGGGATGGACATCATTGCGGCGATTTTTTCGGCGCTCGGCCTCTCGGCCAGTGCCGGGCTGAACGCCTATATCCCGCTGCTGACCATGGGCCTCGTCAATCGGTTTACGGGACTGATCGAATTGTCGGCCCCTTACGACCTGATTTCGAATTGGTGGGTCATCGGCACCTTGCTCGTACTGATCGTCATCGAGGTGTTCGCCGACAACGCTCCGATCGTGAACCACATCAACGACCTGATTCAGACGTTTGTCCGGCCGTCGGCGGGAGCTCTCGCCTTTGCGGCCTCGACTGACGGTATTCAGATGAACCCGGTCTTGGCAGTCGTAGCCGGCCTGCTGGTCGCTGGTTCGGTCCACACCACCAAGGCCGTGGTCGTGCGACCCGCTATCACCGCCACTTCCGGGGGGCTGGCCAACCCGCCGGTGAGTATCGCCGAGGACATCATCTCGGCGTCTGTTTCTTTCCTGGCGCTGGCGATTCCGATCCTCGTCGGGGTTCTCCTGGTGGTTTTCGGATATCCGATCGTGCGCTGGGTGATCAGGTTGCGGCGGCGCAAGACCGCCCCGAGTCCGTGAACCATCGCCGTTCCGGAACGAAGGTGCGCGGGGCCGTCGCCCGGTAGGTTGAACTACACGAACTCCGAGGAGACATTGAGATGGATTTTGCCCTGAGTCCGCGGGCTCAAGAACTGCAAGCAGAGTTGCTCGCATTCATGGATTCGCACGTTTATCCAGCCGAACCGGTGTACGCAAGCCAGATGGAGGCGTCCGGGGATCCGTCGTTTCACCCGCCCATTGTCGAAGAACTCAAGGCCGAAGCCCGCAACCGTGGCCTATGGAACCTGTTCTTGCCCGACGAGGAGTGGGGGAGCGGCGTGTCGGTTCTTGATTACGCCACGTTGGCTGAGATCACCGGCCGCAGCCCCAACCTGGCGCCGGAAGCTCTCAACTGCTCGGCGCCGGACACTGGCAATATGGAGATCTTGACCATGTTCGGAACCCCGGAACAGAAGGAACGGTGGCTTCGACCCCTTCTCGACGCCGAGATCCGGTCGGCGTTTTCGATGACCGAACCCGATGTCGGATCCTCAGACGCCTCGAATATTCGTACGCAAATCCGCCCCGACGGTGACGACTATGTGGTGTCGGGCCGCAAGTGGTGGTCGTCGGGAGCGTTTTCGTCGCGATGCAAGTTCACGATCGTCATGGGGGTCACCAATCCTGACAATCCGCCGTATCAGCGCCAGTCGATGATCATCGTTCCGATCGACGCACCCGGCGTGGACGTCGAGCGCGACCTGACGGTGCTGGGGTATCGCGACCGGGGCGGGCATCCGGTCATCCACTTCGACAATGTCCGCGTGCCAAAAGAGAACCTGCTTGGTGTCGAAGGCGGCGGGTTCGCGATCGCCCAGGCCCGGCTGGGTCCTGGCCGCATTCATCACTGCATGCGAGCGATCGGGATGGCCGAGCGGGCGTTTGATCTCATGTGCTCCCGAGTTCTCGCACGCGAAACCTTCGGGCAACCGATCGCCGAACATGGTGTTGTCCAGGATTGGATCGCCGAAGCTCGAATCGCCCTGGAGCAGGCTCGCCTCCTTACGCTCAAAACCGCCTGGCTGATGGACACGGTCGGCGTCCGAGGGGCCAGGATCGAGATCAGTGCCATCAAGGTTGTCGTGCCCCGGATGGCGGTTCAGATCGTCGATCGGGCCATCCAGGCGTTCGGCGCCGGAGGCTTGTCTGATGACTTCCCCCTCGCCGGTTACTACGCCCACCTGCGCACCCTCATGATTGCCGACGGACCGGATGAGGTGCACAAGCGTTCGGTGGCGAGAAGAGAACTGAAGCGCTACGAGCCAGGTTTCACGCCGGAACCGTACCCCTACGAACCCTGGTAGGAACGAACCGAGAGGCGCCGGAACGCACCGACGTCTCTCGGTTCCCCGTGGGGCTTTACCGTGGCTAGTTGTCCTGGACGATGACGGCGGTGACCATTCCGAACATGCCTTCTTCGCGCTCGACATGCGTGAGGATGTGGCAGTGCCAGACCCATGCGCCGGCATCTTCGGCGTGGATCAGCACGCTGTAGCGTTCGCCGGGAGCCACGTTGATCGTGTCGGCCCAGTAGGGGTTGTCGAGTGGGAATCCATCTTTGGCAAAGACCAGTTGGCCGAACTGATGTAGGTGCATCGGATGGATTTGGAGGCCCTCGTTGTAGTAGGTCGCCACGATCCAATCACCCTTGTTCACCACATACGGTTGGGTGGCCGGGAAAGACTTGCCGTTGATGGAGTATCCAATAACACCGGCGTCATTGACCACCATCGGGATATCCAGCGCAACTTCAAGATCCGCCGGGATCTCGACCCCGCCGATGGTCTGTCCGTAAGGGATGGGCATATCGCCGATCTGGAAGATGGCAAACATGCCGTTGGTCACCTGCATTTGTGCATGGTGGTGAGCGTGATACATCCCGATGGCCGGGGCGTCAGCGACGAACTCGTAGACATAGTCTTCGCCTGACCTGATCAGCGGCTGCGTCAGCGGTGCGACCCCGTCCATGTTGTTGGGGGTATCCACTCCATGCCAATGGACATCGGTGCCCATCGGGAGTTTGTTATGCACGATGACCTTCACCTTGTCGCCAAGATCGACCTTGATGGCCGGCCCGGGGACCATGCCGTTGTAGGTCCATGCTTCGACGAATTTGCCGGGCTCGACTTCCCATTCGACGATCTCGGCCGTGAGCTCGAATTCTTTCGTGCCGTCGGCGAGGATCGTTGGCTCGAGCAGCTGATTTCCCAATCCTTCGGTCTCAGCGGGGAAGGCCAAGATCGAGTCGATCATCGCCTGGTCGAGGGCTTCCCAATCCGGATCTTCGTGTTCGCCGTGGCCACCACCGGCCACCACGGCGCCCTCGGCAACCGTGATCGTCCCGACCATGCCAGCTCCTTCGTGGCCAGGTACGGAGCAGTAGACCTCAATGGTGCCGGGCTGGAGATCTCGCAATTCCAGAACCTCCGACTGTCCGGCCGAGATGAGTTGCGTCCCGAAGCTTCCCCGGATCGTCAGGTCGTGGTCGACTCCACCGACATTGACCACCGTGACGTCCACGTCCCCGGTCGGCAGGGTCAAGTCACCTTCGATGGCGAATTCGCTCAATTCGATGGTCGCGGTGCTGATTCCCCCGGCGGCCTCGCCCGCCGCGACGGAGCCCCCGGATTCATTGTTGACGATTGCAAACAGCGCCCAGAACGAGAGCACCACGATCACCGCGACAATGGATAGTCGGATGACCGAGATGAACGGGTCGTCTTTTACTGCCATTGGTTAGCTCCTGTGTGAGGTCGTGCGCCAGATTGGCAGATGGCCAGAGGCTTTCAATGGGGGCCAAAGTCCCATTCCTTTCATAATTCGTCCTCCGAGGGAATTAGGGAACGTATCGCCAGGTTGGAGCGTTTTCAAGGATGAATATGAATGAACTAGCTGACTACCAGTACGAAGAGTGGCGTGAAGGTGCCGCGTGTGCTGAGGACACGGAAGGCATCTTCTTCCCTGATGACGGCGATGTCGGGGCTATCCGGCGCGCCAAATCGATCTGTGACGATTGTCCAGTTGCACAAGATTGTCTTCTCTATGCGATTGAAACAAACCAGTCCGTAGGGATCTGGGGTGGGACCACACCGCGCGAACGTCGCAAACTCAAGCGCCAGTGGACCGAGGAGATTCGCCGAGCGAGCTGAGCTGATCAGATAGGCTCCGCATAGACACGTGGAGGAATTCATGGGCGTACTCGAAGATCTTCAAGGCATCATCGGAACCGAATCAGGCGTAGGCGACTGGACCGTTATCACCCAGGACATGATCGACCAGTTCGCTGATGCCACGCATGATCATCAATGGATTCACGTGGATGAGGAGAAGGCTGCGGCTGGTCCATTTGGTACACGCATCGCGCACGGCTTCCTGACCTTGTCGCTGATTCCGGGCATCGCCAAACCCGTCAAAGTTCCCGGGGTTCGGATGGCGATCAACTACGGGCTCGATCGAGTTCGGTTCATCACACCCGTGCCGTCGGGTTCGCGGGTTCGGGCCCATTCAAAATTGCTCGACGTCTCGGAGGTCGCCGGTGGGCTCCAGCTGAAGACCGAGATCACCATCGAGCTTGAAGGGGCCGAGAAGCCGGCTTGCGTAGCCGAGACCCTGTCCCGACTGTATTTCTAGTCGGTCGAATTTGACTACGGTGCCAGGTCAACGCCGAATACGAACGCGGCCAGGTCCACGTCGAAAACCACTTCGTACGTTCGTTGGCGACAGTCCACGGTCCCGTTCATTTCCAAAAGCGTGAGGTTGTCGCCGACCACCCCGAGGTCGGAAAGAAGGTCGACCCGCTCCTGTGGAGTAAGGCGCGGTTCGGTAAGCGACAACAGCTCCACCCAGTGGCTCAAGATGGCCGGGAGATCTGCCATGGGGTCCTGAGGGTTGACGGGGCTGATCACGAAGAGTTCGACGACCTCGCCCTTGTTCTGGTTGACGGTAGCTTGCACGATCGTGCCGTCGTCGAAAGTGAACTGGCCTGAATCTTGACCGTCGCCACGATCGAGCGTCGCCGCCGGGGCGGCGGAACCGTCAAGGTCGGCCCACATCTGGGGAAGGGTCGCCCACGGAAGCCGGACGTTCGGTCCTGCGTTCGGTCGACAGACATCGTCAGGATTTGGCGTGGACGTGCTCGGGGCTTCTACGATTGCTGTGGTGGGTACAGCTGCGCTGACGGTGCTCTCCTCCCTCGGAGATGTGGTTGTCGACGACTCCGCAGAAGAACCGCAGGAGGCGACAAGGATGGCGACAGGGATGATGGCCGCAACGGACCGTAGCACGCGGTTGATCGGAGACATTTCGTCAGGATACGGGCGGCTGCTTCGGTTCCTGGGGATATGCGATAACCTCAGGCCATGACTCGTATCCTCGGAATATGCGGCAGCCTGCGCGCCGACTCGTACAACCGACAACTGTTGGCCGTGCTCGGCGAATACTTCCCGGAAGAAGTTTCATTCTCGATCTTCGACGCGGTTGATGTTCCGGTATTCAACGCGGATCTTGAAACGGACGGTGATCCGGCGGCCGTCACTGCTCTCAAGGATGCCATCGCTGCGGCTGATCTCGTGGTGTTCGGCACGCCCGAGTACAACGGGAGCATCCCCGGCAGCATGAAGAACCTGATTGATTGGGCGTCACGAGCGCCCAACCCGCTCCACGGTAAACCCGCGGCGATTATTGGCGGCAGCACCGGACGGTTCGGCACGGCCCATGCCCAACTCATGCTCCGGCATATCCTCGTCTACATGCACTGCCCGCTACTGCCAGGCATGGTGGCGTTTGCTCATCTGCGCGACTCATTCGACGGCTCGACACTGACGGATGACGCGATCAGGGGACGGCTTGAAAAGACCGCTGGTGCGATCATGGATTGGCTGGCGAAAGTCGAAGCGTAAGGCCCACGCCCACCCCTGACCCGCTGGTTGGCTCACGAACCAGATGCGGGCCGACGCTCCCTGGTCAATCTGCCTCGATCTCCGGTTCGAAGTCCAGCGCAGCGGAATTGATGCAATAGCGCAGTCCGGTTGGTTGTGGACCATCCGGAAAGACGTGGCCCAGGTGGGCGTCACAGTTGGCGCACTTTGCCTCGGTGCGCACCATGCCATGTGAGCGATCCACTATCTCGGAGAGTTGGGCGTCGGCCAGGGGCTGGTAATAAGAAGGCCAACCTGAACCGGAGTCATACTTCGTCTCTGAGCTGAACAGGGGTTGGCCGCAGCCAACGCACCGATACTTCCCGTCCGCCTTGTTGTTCAGGTACTTCCCGGTGAAGGGGGCCTCGGTAGCGCCTTCGCGAATCACTCGATACTGTTCGGGCGTCAAGCTGGCATCGTTGTTTTTGGCTGTCATCTCTTGACCTCTTCGATCTTTAGGCGTCGCTCTGCGAAGAACCCCCACAGTGCAAGAGTAAACCCGAATCCGATCAAAATTATTGCGACCAACATCGTGTCGTGGAGGCCGGAAACAATCCCGGCCGGATCGGTCTGCCCACCGGCTGCATCGGCTCGAATTGCCCAAAAGGTTGTCAGGACGCCAATTCCGGTGATTTGCCCGAGGATGCGGGTCAGGTTGAGGAGTCCCGATGCGATCCCGAGTCGCTCCGGTCGCACCGATCCCATGATGATTGAGTTGTTCGGCGATTGAAAGAGACCCATGCCGGCCCCGATGGGGGCGAGGGCGAGAACGAAGCCCAATGACGTGGTGTCCTGGCCGAGTCGGCGAAATGACCAGTAGCCAATGAGTAGCACCAACAGACCGGCCAGAGTGATCGGGCGCGACCCGATCTTGTCAGATAGCCAGCCGCTGGCTGGAGCTACCACAGCCAGCAAGATGGGCGAGGCTGCCAGCAATAGGCCAATCTGTCGTGACTCAAGTTCGAGTGTTCTTTCGAGGTAGAACGGAGCGATGAAGAACACGCCCGAGACACACACGAACGTCAGCAGGCCCGTCACGATGTTGATCGAGAAGAGCTTGTTGTCGAAGATCGACAGATCGATGATCGGCTGATCGGTCCGGCGCTCCCAGTAGACGAAACCAGCTCCAACGACGACGGAAAGGGCCAGAAGCGAGAGCACGAGTCGTGACCCGAAACCTCGCTCGCCGGCGAGCGTCATGCCCAACATCAGCGACGTGATGGATGCGGCGAAGAGGGCCGCCCCCGGGAAGTCGAAGGTTTGCCCACCTAAGGGTTTGGTGTTTGGGATGAACTTGATCGAAGTGATGGTTCCGAGGATCCCCACCGGGACGTTTACAAGAAAGATCCAATGCCAGCTGGCGGCCGACAGAATCAAACCTCCCATAGTGGGTCCGATGACGATCCCGACCGACACCGTAGTTCCGATCAGCCCAAGGGCCTTTCCTCGTTCGGTGGCCGGGAAGGCGGCGGTGAGAATGGCCAGGCCAAGCGACAGAATCATGGCCGCCCCGACCGCCTGGACGATTCGCCAGCCGATCAGCATGCCAACTGATTGGGCAGTTGCCGCCGCCGCGGAGGCGGTGGTGAACGCGATAAAACCGGTGGTGTAGATGCGTTTCTTTCCGATCATGTCGCCCAGCCGCCCGAATAGGAGCGACAACGTCCCGAGCACCAGAAGGTAGGCGAGTACCACCCATTGAACAGACGAGAAAGGTGCGCCGAACTCCTCCTGCAAGGTCGGGAGGGCGATGTTGACGATGGACCCGTCGATGGTCGCCAGGAAGACGCCCATCGACACGGCCCACATTACGAACCATTTACGCGAATAGTCGACCGGATACTCGTTCATTGCAACCTGCTCACCCTACTCTTCGTCAGGGCGCGGCTCGGCTGAGGGAAGGGGGAGCCGGTCAGCACGTGCTCGGGTCATCGGGTAGGTTCAACTTAACTGTGGAGGCTAATCAGCAGCCAATTTCAGGCGGACTCGTGCAAGGCCGACGATGAAGTGGCCGCGGCGCTAGATCCCTTGAAGGCCGCTCGCTGCCGTGATGTCCGTGACGAAGGGGCGACGTGCATGAATCGATCTTGTCTCAGCCTCGCTGCGATCGGATAGGTGGTGGCAAGATGATGGAGAACTCTCGCACAATTGTGTTGTCGATGTACTTCGGGCTGCCCGTGTCCGCCTCAAGCCTCCGGATGGATCGAACGGTCGCCGAAGCGTTTCGTTTCCGGGCCATGACAGGAGTGCGAATATCGTGACGACCCGAACGGGTGTGTTTGACCCCTATGTGACTCGATTGGCGTCTGAATGGGATTTGACAGCCCCGGGGGAATCGTGGCGCTCGGTTGAAGGCTCACTGGTCATGGTGGACATATCCGGCTTCACCAATCTGTCCGAGAAACTGGCTCGTCGCGGTCGCATCGGTGCCGAAGAGTTGACTGCGGTGCTCAGTCGCGTTTTTGGCGACATGCTGGATGTTGCCTATGGGCGGGGAGGAAGTCTCCTGAAGTTCGGCGGTGATGCACTCCTGCTGTTGTTCGATGGGCACGAGCACGCTCACTCGGCGGTGGGTGCCGCCATTGATATGCGGGCGGCGCTGCGCGAGTCCAGCAGAATTCCGACGTCGGTCGGGAAGATACCGTTGAGAATGTCAGTGGGCGTTCACTCAGGACCGATCGACCTGTTCTTTGTCGGTGAGTCGCATCGCGAGTTGATAATTTCAGGTCCCGCCGCCACGTTGACGACCGAGATGGAAAGTGCGGCGGACGCCAACGAAATTGTCGTGTCGTCTACAACGAAAGAGTTGATCCCGTCTGACTACACGGCCAATGCGAAAGGCAATGGTTGGTTGCTTCGTAAGAGATCGATTCCCGGTTCCGAAGCAGGGCCGGTTCTTCGAGAACCCCAGTCTGACGAGGCGATGGAGCGATTTGTGCCGGTCGGGCTCCGCGAGACCCTCCGTTCTGGATTACGAGAACCAGAGCATCGGGTCGCTACGGTCGGGTTTCTCAAGTACAAGGGCGTCGATTCACTCCTGGCTACGCACGGTGCCAAGCGTGTAGCTACCGCCTTGGAAGAGTTGGTCACAACGATCCAAGCAGCCGCTGATGCCGAGAATGTCACGTTTTTGGCAACCGATATCGACTCGGACGGGGGAAAGATCATTCTGGTTGCCGGGGTACCCAGTGCCCGGGAAGACGACGAGGGGCGGGTTTTGCGAACCGCCCGAAGGATTTTGGACGCTGATCCAGCCTTGCCCATTCGGATCGGCGTCAATCGGGGGCACGTCTTTTCAGGAGACGTTGGAACCTCCTTCCGCAGCACTTATACGATCATGGGTGATACTGTCAACCTGGCGGCTCGTCTTATGGCCGCTGCTGAGCCTGGGTCACTGTATGCCTCGCCAGGAGTGGTTGATCGTTCGACGACCATGTTTCGCACGGAGGCCCTAAAGCCGTTTCTTGTCAAGGGTAAGGAGAAGCCGGTTCAGGCTTTCGAACTCTTCGAGGAGATCGGCACGCGCCCCGCCGAATTCGGCGGTGAGCTTCCATTCATGGGCCGCGACGAGAGTTTGCAGCTATTGGCGACCGAGATGGAAACGGCAGCGACCGGTGCCGGCCGATCAGTCACTGTCACGGGCGATACCGGCATGGGAAAGACGCGAATTCTCCAAGAGCTCCGGTCAAGAACCGAGGGGACATTCTGGTTCACTGTCCGAGGCGAGCCTCATGGCAAGGACAACACCTATTACGCCCTGACCGGCCCCCTCATGGCGCTACTGGGAATGGAACGAGGGTCGCAGGCAGAAATGGGCGAAGCGTTGACCCGGTTTCTCTCGGAGAGAGCGGCCGGGGTCCTGGCTTACGCCCCACTTATCGGCGACGTGTTGCAGATCGAGATGGAGTCCACCCCCGAGACAGCCGAAATCGAAGCCAGATTCTTGCCGGATCGAACCGCTGACGCTTTATTGGATTTGTTCGAGGCAGTTCTGGACGACGTGGCGGTGCTGGCCTTCGACGACGGGCACTGGCTCGATGATGCGACGGTGTCGCTCGTAAGGAAGCTGGCCGGCGTTGCCAAGGACCGGAAGTGGTTGGTGGTGTCGGCGGCTCGCACGGGTGGCGCGGAGTTTGAACCGATTGGGCTGGAGCTTCCGCTAGAACCGCTAAAGCGCAATGACGCAAGAGCGATTGTGGTCAGTAGCACCCAGAATGCGCCGTTGCGGCCAACGGAGGTGGACCACCTGGTGACCCGGGCGGGCGGCAATCCGCTATTCCTGTCAGAGATAATCAAGATCGTCCGCGAGACGGGCCAGACCGCGGATCTTCCCGATTCCCTGGACTCGGTGGTTTCTTCGCAGATCGATCAATTACCGCCATTGACGAAGCAGGTTATGCGGTATTCGTCGGTGTTGGGACGGAGCTTTCCTCGCCTCGTCTTGTCTGAGCTTCTAGCCCCCGAAGGTATGGAACTCGATCAGGCGACACGACGCGATCTCAGCAGATACATTGAGGCCGACGGGCCGGATCGGTGGCGGTTCAGACATGCGGTCGTCCATGACATCGCCTACCAGGGCCTCTCGTATCGTCGGCGTCGACAGCTGCATGCCCGAGCGGCCGACGTGATTGAGCGACTCGCCGGCGACGATACCGATAGCGTCGCCGAAATACTCGCTACTCACTTTTCGGAAGGTGGTGAGTATGAGAAGGCCTGGCATTATGCGGTCCTTGCCGGCGACCGGGCACGGTCGCGATATGAGCTGGCCGAAGCGACAGCCCAGTACCGAATTGCCGTCGATTCGTGCCGTCGGATCGACGGATTGTCGACCAACGAACGTGCTCGAGTTTTCGAGGCGCTCGGCGATGTCTGTGATACTTCCGGACGGTATGCCGAAGCCGAGCGAGCCTATCAAAGTGCTCGTGAGCTGCTGCAGGACGACCGGCCCTCGCAAGCTCGTTTGATGTCCAAGATTGGACTGATTCGTGAGAAAGCCGGGCATTTGTCGGTAGCGTTGCGCTGGTTCCGGCGCGGCTTGCATCTTGTCGACGGAGACACGTCGGCAACAGAGTCGATCGTCGACCTGTCACTTGCGTACGGAGGTATCAGGTTTAGGCAGGGCCGGTTCGAAGAAACGATTGACTGGTGCAATGCCGTGCTTGATCGCAGCGACCTAACCGATAGTCAGCGTGCCCACGCGCTGTATCTCATCGTCACTGCATACGCCCACGTCGGGTCGGCCGAAGCGGTACCGGCCGCACTGGAAGCCATAGAGATCTATGAACGTATCAATGATCTGGTCGGACTCGGCAATGTCCTAAACAATCTTGGCGTTCACGCCTATTACCGGGGCGACTGGGACCAGGCAGTTGACCTTTGGACCCGCAGTGAGGACGCTCGTCGCCGGGCAGGCGACTTGAGCGGGGCGGCCGCTTCGGTCAACAACCTCGCCGAGGTCTATTCGGACCAGGGGCGGGTTGGCGAGGCCGAAGACATGTTCCGTCAGGCACTCTATGAGTGGGACAGCAGTGGCATCAAAGCAGGGGTAGGTCTGGCGCTGCTCAACCTGGGGCGGGTACTTACTCGGCTTGGGCGACTCGAGGAGGCTTCCGTCGAACTGCAAAAAGGCCTGGAACTGTTTCAAGCGATGGGGGCCCAGGCCTATGTGTTCGAGGCGCGGGTGAGGCAAGCCGAAGTTCACTTGTTTGCTCGCAGGTTCGACGAGGCTTGTGAACTGGCTAACAGGATCCTTCGGGACATGCCAACGGATGCATCGACGCTCATGCAACGCGCAGCGCTGCATCGGGTTCTCGGCTACTGCGCCGCGTCAGAGGCGGATCTCGAGACGGCGGAACGTGAACTGCGGAGAAGTTTGGCCGAGGCCATCAAGGCGGACTCGCAGTTTGAAACGGCCATGGCCCTCGAAGCGCTGAGCCGGATTTTACCCGACAATCCAGAATGCCCCGATTGGAACGATGGTCAGGCAGAACGACTTAGCCGATTGGGCGTCATAGCCACTCCGGTGGTGCCGGTCAGCTGACTCGCCGACCGGCACCACCGTCGACGGGTCCTATCTCAGTGTGAATTTGGCGTCATAGTTGGCGTTGCCCGTCGTGGAGACGACAAAGTTCAGGTTGTGCGCTCCGGGTCCCAGGGCGGGCCGTAAGGCAGACACCTGAAGGTTGTAGATGTAGCCCGCCAGGTTGGCGTCATATCGGAACTCGAACGTTGGATTTGCTGACCCACTGTCCTGCGGCAGCAGCGGGGTGGTGGTGGACCCGTTCAACGTTTTGGCGGTCAGAACGATCGACGAGCTCGATAGGTTGTTGTTGCTGGCGTCACAAAGCTGCAGTTTGATCGCAACCGTACCGGTGGACGGTTGCGGTTTGTTGGCGTTGTAGAGCAGGCAAACCTTGTACTTGACCTCCATGGTGAACGTCTTTGTTGAGCTGTTGCCGACATTGTCGACTGCCGTGACCGTGAAGCTGACACTGCCCGGGTTCGTAGTCGACAAGGCTGTGCCCTGGGTCGGCACGCTCGTACAGCTCGCCACCCCGGACCCACCCGTGTCAGCGCAGGTGAACTGAACCGTCGGTGGCGTCGATCCAACGAGCACGGAGGTCGGGACGGTGGATGTGATCGTCGGACCCGTCTTGTCGATCTTGACAGTGACGGGATTAGCCGTGCCTGAATTTCCTGACACGTCGGTGGCTCGGGCTTCAATGACGGTTGTCCCTTCGGCAGTGATTGACAGTGGACCGAGATAGCTGGTCCACTCCGTAGGGGAGCCTCCGTTGAGGGCGGTCCGGTATTCGATCGTCGCCACGCCGCCGAGATCGGTCGCGGTGACTGTTGCGGTCACCGTGTTCTTGTTCCAGCCGTTGAATATCGGTGCTGGGCTCGTGCCTATGCTGACAGTTGGGGCGGTCGTGTCGACCACTCGGTAGGTCGCGGAGGCCGAAGCCGCATTCCCCGAGGCGTCAGTAGAAGCAACGGACAATGTGAAGCTTCCGATCGCAGTTGTCGGCAACGCCGCGCCTGAAGCAACTAGGGCGCTACCCACCTTGCCAGCACAGCTCGGCGTGAGATCAACCGCATCGACACATGTGTAGCTAGCCGTAGCCGCGCTTGTCCCCAGTTCGAAGTCCGGGTTGCCCGTCGGACTCAATATCGTGATCACCGGCGCCGTCACGTCGTTTACGCTGTACGTCGACTCTTTGACGGTCTCATTCCCCGCATTGTCGGTGGCGGTAACCGAGAACGTGAATGTCCCGACGACCGTGGTGTCGATCGCCGAACCGTTCGCGGTCGAACCCACACAGCTAAAGACCCCGGACCCAGCGTCAGCGCAGGTGAAGTCGGCCGACACTGTGGCGCCCTGATCGTATGACCCGGAAGGCGACGTTATGTTGGCTGTCGGGGCGATTGTGTCGATACGGACCACGACGTTGTCCGAAGCGCCTGTGTTGCCGAGGAGGTCGGTGGCCCGGACGTTGATGGTGGTCGTACCTTCGCTTGACACGTCGAACGGCACCTCGTACAGGTCCCACGTCGACCCGTCATAGGAGTATTCAATCGACGCTACGCCGACTTCTTCATCGACTGCATTTAGCCCGACGCTCACTGGCGATACCTTGGACCACCCGCCATTGATCCCGGTGGCGGCGGTGGCCGTAACTACCGGTGCTGTCGAGTCGATTGAGATCGTCACGTCGACGGTTGAACTTTCATTCCCGACCCGGTCGACGGCGCGGTACGAGATCGTCGAAGTGGAGTTCACCGGGACCGACGCGAGCGGCGCGAATACCGAGGTCGGAGTTGTGGAGAAACCGTCGGTGCTGTATTCGATGCGGTCGATTCCCGACCCGAAGGGGTCAAATGCCGAGATGGAGAGCGTTGCTCCAGCTGCGTTATACCCGTTGATCGGGGCAGGGGTGATGTTGTGATTGGCGATGGGGGGAGTGCCATCGATAGCCAGCAGGCGTGCGCCAACGTTCCCTTCGACGTCGTAGACCAGCAAGTAGTGGCCACCCGGACCAGACACGGGGATCGAGAGGGACGCCGTGTCCGTCACGTTGGTTTCGACCCCGTCGAGTATGTAGCGGTCGATGTCCCCGGCAGTCGAAGTCGCCACGGCGGTTACGTTTCCGGGATACCAGCCGTTGATTTCGTTTTCGGCAATCGCGATATCGACGATCTCGCCGCCGCCGGTGTCGGTCGTTGCAAAATAGACGCCCTTCGCCGTCGACGATCCACAGTTGCCACTGGTATCGCATGCCTGTACCCAGAAGGCATAGCTGCTCGACGCCGCGCCCCAATCCGGGTCGACTGGTGCACCACCGACCCACTTGGTCGACGTGCCGACCCTCACTAGGTCGATGCTTCGCCAGGCCACTGGTGCGGTCGGATTGGCCGGTCCGAAAAGAACATTCACGCGCAGCGTGTCGTCAGGAACGCCGTCGCCGACGACGTCGATCTCGAAGAATGCGATCTTTCCGTCCGAGACGCCCTCAGCCGTCCTGAAGAGCGGCGCCGTGGTGTCCGTCGCACCGGCAGGACGGTAATACACCGTCGCTTGGGCGCTGGTGAACTTTTCGAGTCGTCCGGTGGAACCGTCGCCCTGTGGAACGTACCGGGTGCCAGCGAGCAGCAGGCTTTGACGTAGCTGACCGTCCTCCCCCAAATGATCGACGAGCTGACTCAAACCGGCAGGGAAGACCGCTTCAGGAACCGGGAATCGCTCACTGGCCGACAATGACGGGTTCTCCGCATCCCCGAGGTCAACGATCGGATTGAAAATGAGCGCCGGGAAGTTGGGAACGACTTCGCTCGTGAGTTCGGTGATGATGGCGCCGCCGGCCACCATATCCAGGCCACCGAATCCGTCGGGGATCGTGACATCGATCTCGGCGAGGGCTGAGACTGCCCGGCCCCGCACCTCGAGTGTGCCGGCGTTGCCCCGGTAGTACTGTCCGGCACTGGTCGTCTCGAGCTGCAATCCAGTCGACGCCAAACCGACCGGAGCCACATTGAGACCGGATCCGTATGGGTCGGCGATTACACCAGGACCCGAACCGATCATCGGGAGCTCTGGTTGAACCGGAATATCTGCTGAAGCGCGGAACATCGGGAACCCGTAAAGAATCCATTCATTCATCGACTTCGTTTGATACGGCGACACCACGAACATGCCAGAAGCGAAATCTTGCTTTGCGAGCATCCAGGCTTGCCCGACCGTGTTGGTCCCTACGAAGTCGCCGAACGAGGCCGAAATCGATTCGGAATACGCGACCATCGCGCTGTCGCCATAGCCGTATCCGCTGTTTCCAATCCACAAGTCGCCCAAGCCACCGAAACTTTCGGCCCAGTCGGAAGCCCAAACCGGGCTTGCGCCGATCTGCACGTTGGAGACGGACAAGCCAGCGTGGCATCCCATGCTGAACAACAGTGCCCGGCTAATTGCCGTGTCTCCGACCACGAACAGATCGGTCTCGTCGCCAGTGGCATTTCCTTCGGACGGCAACGATCGGTACTGATCGAAGTGAGCGTTGATCGATGCAACCGACAGACCTGAGACGCTGAGCAGGTCGATCAGGTTCTGGGCGTTCCAGAGCACTCCGTTCTGCTCGTTGAGTACGCCGGGGCTGAAGTCGAAGCCGTCGGCGGTCATGTTGCTGACGATTTCGTCAACGCCATCCTTGAGGAAGTCGTACCCGGCGGCGGCGGCCAATGGCCCGGAACCGGTCGTCGCATCCAGCACTCCTCCGTAGGCGAGGAAGTCGTTGAACTGGCCGAGGATCTGGGTGGGAGTTTCGACCAGTCGACCGACAGCCCGGTCGGGAACGAAGAATTCGCTGTCGGCGATCCTGATTCCAGCCGCCGACCCGTACGGGTCGTCGCTGAAGTAGTAGCCGGCACCTAGGGCACCCTTCAGTTCGCCCTGTTCGGGGATCGTGGCTGCATGATCGGTTTCGTTTGAATAAGTCGTCGTATCGACGAGGCGGGCGAATGGAACCTGGGAGTCGTCGCCGACGATCACAATGTTTGAAATGGGCAGGTCGTCCGATGTGCCCATGGTTCCATCAGGACCCGCCGTGTAGGAATCGATGAGTTCACCGATGCCGCGCACGATGTCGTTGGCCGCGTCGGGATTGCAGCGTGCGCCGTCCGTGTTGGAATACCAGGTGTTGAGGTCGGCCGCGATCGAACCGTTGGCGTCGATCGGGACGGCTGCCCCAACCACGCCGAGTTCGGTCCAATCGGAGGACCCGACATCGGCGATTTTGGCGAGCAGTGCCGGGGCCGAGGGGTCGGAGGAGCCTTCCAGCCATCCGCGGTTGTAAAGAACCAACGTGTTGAGATCTGGACTCAGGCTGGTGACACTGGGCAGCGCACTACTGGTGGCGCTCCAGGCGGGTAAGGGTGGGGGTGTGCACGTCGTAGACGAAATTCCGGTGAACTGTGCCTGCATTCCGAAAGGTAGATCCGTTGATGCACCATTGAAGCCAGACGCGATTATGTAGTAAGTCTCACCGGCTCGGGGGGTCCGTGCCTCGAGGCGCTCACTGGCAGTGCCCCGGTTGGCCGACACGGCGATTGGCACCAGGCTTGAGGCGGCCGGGAGGCCCAGTTTGGCCGCGTCAACCGGGATGTCTCGCAGTACGTCGGCGTCCAGTGCGTCGTCGTCCGGATTCAGGTCATAGCTGTGATCTTCGATGTACCCGTACCCCGTCGTCGGGCTGCCGCGTAAGTATTCTGCGGTGACGGGTGGGCCCAGCAACGTGAGATCGAGGTCGACGGCCAGGTTGGTCATCATGACCTCAATGCGGCCACCGGTACAGGCCGGCGGTACCACGAACGAGTACACGTCAATGTCGCCGGAACTCGAAATGTGCGAGACCTCAAGGCTGGAGTTCAGCAGACAGGTTCCCGAACCCGTCAACTGCAGCTGAGTGGACACGAGACCTTCGCCCGCTTCCGTCACGTTGATGGACGCAGAGTCCGAGTCGGTGACCGTATTGGTCGATCGGGTGGCGACCGCGTCGGCAGTCGCCACGAAATCTCCGAGTACCACACCGGCCCAGACCGGGAGTGAGATCGAGTATGAGCCCGCATCCAATGGCCCCACGTTGAAGGTCAGCACGAGCGGCGGGTTGGAACCGGGGCCGGGAGAGGATTCGGTCCAGACGATCGTTCTTCCGTCTGCGATGCCCGTCCCGGCCAACGTGGCGACGGCATCGAGGGGCGGCACGAAGCCGACGGGAAGTGTCAGGTCTACGGTCACGTCGCCGGCATTTCGATTGCCGACGGTGAAGCCGACCGTGTAGTCGAAGGTGGACTGGTTTCCGTCGGCGATCGGGAGTCGCACCGAGTTGAGATCGTCGATCTCGATCCAGGGCAGGTCCTCTGGCGGGAGCATCCCGAACAGCAGGTCGGCAAGCGAGTAGCCGGTCAGATCGAACTCTTCGAGGAGAGAAATCGGCGAGGCCAGGAAGGCGTCCGTGAAGGCGTTCGCAGCCTGCGCATCGGCGAGGGTTCCGCTGGTGCAGTTCACCTTGGTGCAGTCGACGATCTCGCCGATCGCCGAGAACGGGATTGCCGAGAACGGGATGGCCGAGAATGGTGTCGTGCCGAGGGGGGTGCTTTCCCAGTTGATCGCCGAGAACGGAACCAGGCCGAGCGGGATCGCCGAGAACGGCAAGTGTTGCAATCCGATCGCCGAGAACGGGACGTTGTTCAAATCGACTCCTGACAGGGCGAGAGTGATGAGGGATACGCCGTTGTCGTCGCCGGTGGTCGGGTTGATGTTGTAGTCGGCGCACACCTGGCCAAGGACCTCGCACCAGGCCTCTAGGCCGGTCACCGTTGTTCCGCTGGTGTTGATGGCTGAGAAAGGAATGCCGTTCAGAGAAACGGACCCGAGGGCGATGGCTGAGAACGGCAGGTTGGCGAGAACGGTCGAGTTGAGGTTCACGTCGTCGAGGCCCAGCACATCGCCAACGGTGAGCAGCGAGTCGGTCCCGTCGGTTTTCAGGCGGCCGGAATCTTGGGCTTGCTGGAGGGTGAGGTCAAGGCACTCCTGTTCGGTCAACCCGCTGCAGTCGAGGACATCGCCGATTGCCGAGAACGGGATCGCCGAGAACGGCACACCCGAGAGGTCGATGGCCGAAAACGGAATGGCGGAGAACGGGATGGCAGAGAACGGGCTCTTGCTTAGGTCGATGGCTGAGAACGGCAGAGACATCAGGTCACCAAGGTTGAGCGCCTGCAGTGGTGTCCCCTCCAGTGGCGTACCACCCAGGTAGGCGTCGAGGCCTTGGCCGTCTGGCGTGCTCAGCTCAGACAGCAAGGTCGAGTCAAGACCGATGGCCGAGAACGGAGTGCCTTCCAACCCGATGGCCGAGAACGGGATCGCACTGAACGGAATGGCCGAGAACGGAATCGCCGAGAACGGGATCGAGAATGTGCCCGGTTGGGGATTCGCGATGGCCGAGAAGGGAATGGCCGAGAAGGGAATCGCCGAGAACGGTATCGCGCTGAACGGTATCGCCGAAAACGGAGCGTCTTCGATGGTGATGGCGCTAAAGGGGATCGCTGAGAACGGAGTGCTTGAGACCGACGTTCCCGACTCGGACAACTGAGCGACCCCGGCGACGATGCTGTCGAGTGGTGCGCTCACGGCACCCACTTGCACCGATGGAGCCGACGTGGTGAGGGTGACGTCGATCGTGAGTGGTTCAATCGTGAAGTTTTCTGTGATATATCCGGTGCTGTTCCCGGCGATGTCTACAACTTCAATCGTGACCGTGTGTGGCCCAGGGGAAGAAATCGGGCCGGAGTCGACGATGGCAGCCGGGATCGGCATGACCCAGTCACCACCGTCCAGGCTGTATGAGAGCGTGGCGACTCCAGATAGAGCGTCATTCAATGTGAAGGTCATGGTGACATCGCCCGTCTGAGCGGCGGCGGTGGTTGAGAAAACAACGGTAGGGGCTGTCTTGTCGATCTTTATGTCCAGCGGGGTGGCAACCCCAACGTTGCCGTCGCCGTCTTTGGCGCTCGCGGTGACGGTGGTCGTGCCTTCCCCGGTCACGGCGGACGGGATACGGAAGGGCGAGACCGGGTTTAGCACGGTCGCCTGATTGATCGTGGTCGCGCCTGATGCCTGGTAGGTGAGCGACGTCACACCCGTATTGTCGCTCCCGGCATCGTTTGATGTGATGTCGACAGCTACGGGACCCCTGTGCCACCCAGCCGTGTTCGGAGCTGGATCGGGGAGAATGTCCACATCCGGCGCTTTGACGTCAACCGTTCCGGACGTTTGGTTGTCAGCGTTGTCCGTCGCCGTAAAAGCTAAGGAGGCTGCCATGTTCGCAGGAACTGTCACCTGTCCGTTGGGGTCAAGCGGCTTGGGATCTCCACCTACGGTAAGACTCTTGACCTGCGATCCGGTGTCGGTGACGGTGAAAGTCACACTGGAACCGTCTGGTGCGATCGTATAACTGACGGTCGGGGCTGTCCGGTCGATCTTCACGGTCGTAGTCGCGATGTTGCTGACGTTATCGTCATGGTCGGTAGCTCGCACTTCTACAGGAGTCGAGCCCTCAGCGGCTACAGGTGGCAACCCTGCTGGCGGCACCTGTAGCCAGTCGGTGGCAGGGCTGATGCGATACTCCGTCGAGGCGACTCCTGAACCTGTCTCGGTGATTCCGATGACGACCTGTA
>Ga0224496_10000882_pt1 | contig 19679 bp, 17 predicted proteins | sample SF_Jul11_sed_USG_2_FD_168127 | JGI IMG/M metagenome (GOLD analysis project Ga0224496, IMG submission 168127) | Sediment microbial communities from San Francisco Bay, California, United States - SF_Jul11_sed_USGS_8_1 | ecosystem: Environmental > Aquatic > Marine > Sediment | place: USA...
GAATACACCACTGCAATCCCTGCTGAGAGTTGAAAGGGGCAGATTATAAGATATTGACGACGACTTTATATGACGGAATTACAATATGTCGTCAAATTGTAGCTTCGCTCCCAATGGGCCTTGTAGTTCAATTTGGCACCGTATGACAGCTATGATGTAACTGGGCCTACAAGGCTACACCATTATTTAGCGGATTTATGTTATGAATGACGCTTTACGGAGAGCATAAAATTCCCTTGGCCTGCCTTATTCCAAAGGAACGAGATAGCCCAGCAAGTTTCCGAATGGATCTTTGGGTGAACCCACGAAAGGGCTAATTTTATCAATGACAAAGAAAGATCCGATTTCGCTTTTTTAAGACCGATCAGCGATGTATCTTGTTCAATAATGGTTTTATTCGCCGCTAACTGATCATTTCTCTTATCTTTCTGTAACTGCAAATACATTTCAGCCGCGTTGCGCACTGACTCAGATGCAGCGGTAGTGGCCTCAGTGTGGAGATCTCTACCCTTTTTGTTGAACTGACGCGCCTAACAGGCGTTTGGCCACGTTTTCGAAGAACCAACGAAGTGCTATCTCATATTCTAGTTCGGTAGCACGACAGCGAGATTCAATAGACCAGCTCACATTGCTTTCGACCGTGAACGCGAGAATATGAACTTCTCCTACAAAGGCTAATTTTGGGCGATCGAGATTAGCCAGCGATACGTCGATTTGAGAGCCCAATTCACTCAACTTATCGAGGTTCTTGTTGAATGCGGGCGGGACAACGAACAATGTCTTATCGATTTGCCCTTCTGTGGCGATGGTGTTGATCTCCCAATCCAACCCTTCGGACGACGGGCCTATGCCAACAATAATCACTGAAGCCTCCCGGATAAGGGATCGAACTGTCGATTGCCAGTCCTCTCCCTCCAAGTAATGGCGAGCAGCACCAAGGGGCGGGATCTCGTCGGTGGGCCTGCCAATCGCGATAACTGGTCCAATATCAGAGTATGTCTTAACCACGAGCTCTTCGAGATTACTATTTATTGATCCTGGATCAAGTACCCGCAAGTACCACGGAGGTTTCACGTTTTCTAGTGAAATCTGGTCGTCGCTGAAAGAGCGTAGGAAAAGGACACACGGCCTTGGATCCTCGTTCATCTGTTGCTTAGCGTCGAGCATCAGCAGGAGTCTTGCTTTTTTTCTCATCTGGCTTACAAGTGTAAATATTAAATGAGCAAAGATAACAAATGGAAATAAGCCGTGCAATCCAATCAACCATCCAAACGAATGAGCAAACGTATAATCGTGTTGTGATGATGTTTCGGCCATTTTTAATACTCTTTCGTTCAAACCAAAGTAAGCATAAAACACCATCCCTTCAATTAGGAAAGCTGCGATACCCAGGACCAGAGCACCTCGTATGGCTACACTGTGGGGACGTAGTAACTCGGGTAAACCGATAGATAACCAGATGTCTTTTATCAAGTCTTTCGGAGGTCGCTTGACTAAATATCCCTCTGAGACCTTGGAGATTTTGAGCAATGCGAAAGCACCGCCCATTATAAGCATCGGCACGTAAACACCCAAAAATCCTGAAACAATTACCAACAGGGGGGCACCACCAAATTGCCATCCAAACCTTACGCCTTGAACCAAGGAGGAAACCAAGACGATGAGAATAATCAGCGAACAAACAACAATGAGCCCCCAACTCCACGCAACCGAGCCTGCCAATAATTTTCGGTAGGCAATGAAGCACAGCAGCAATCCGCCACCCATCACACTCATCATAATCGCCACCGCTGCTACTGTTCCAGCCGCTGAAGCCCCATCCCCATCTACAGTTACAAGAAGGTATAATGGTAAAAAGATTGCTATATAAAAAGTGGCTGCTACTAATCCTCGCAATATCCTTAGTGCCGCAGTTATCTTTTCGTATGAAGTGGACAGATCCGTTATGTCGATAGTTTCGAGCATTTTTCTTGGAGATTCAACCATAGTCCGTCCAACGTAAGATAGTAGGGGTTCTAAGCCGGAACCCTTGGAATTTTTGATACCCATTTGTAAATGATCATTTTTGGGTACAATTTTTACAAATCTTCCTTTTCAAGAAGCGAAACTGGGAATCGATGCTGCTCTAGCAATGACGCGCTAAACACTATTTTGTATTACGTTCGTATTATGAAGCACACCAAGAAGACGTACCTAAGCCTTAGGTTTAAGTATGATTAATTATTCTTACCTCTAAGGGCAAAGCGTACCATTTGGCGTACAAAGGAGGCACTCGTCACCACCCAATGTCGAAGGTTCGCAACAGTACTTAATGGTGGCAAGCCAATTTTTGCAATAGAGTCCCTTCAACTAGACTACTAACAAGTTGGCTATTTATGCCCATCCCCTCGAAAAGGTAAAAACAAGAAAGAGATAAAATAAAAACCTTTTAAGTACAATGGATTGTAATTCCAGCTTTACGACCAAGTTCAGCCAAACAGAATGTATTTCATATTTCAAGGACTAATAATAACTATGATCAAGATCAATAAGTTAGCATAACAACTATATTTAAAATTGTCCTTTTCGAGGGGATGGGCATAAATAGCCAAGATAGGTCGTTAATAGCTATTCTGCTTGCTCTACCTTTACGAAAAAGGCGCCAAGCGCCCCCGCAACAAGTCCTTGAATAGGCGCCAACCATAAATTGGATACATCTAAATGCTCTAGAGGTGGCATAGGTGAATACGGTAGCAATAAAATGGTGGCCAACACCACTGAAAGGTAAGCGAAAGACAGACACAGCGCTAACTTATACATAAAGGGATCAATTTTCTTTTCCCGCTTAGACGACACTCCAAACCTATCTGCTAAAGAAACCCCTATCATGAGCGAAAGTGTGGGCATTACAGTGGGTAAGAACCAGCCCCAAGCCTCTGCTATTCGCTCAGAATAACGTCCAAAAATGGATTGACCAATTATAAGAAGGAAGATAATGAACGCGCCAATGAACCAGGTCTTCATTAGGTTCTTCTTACAATTGGTAACAGAGACGTAGTTTGTCATTGGTTGAGTCCAAGCCAGAGTTTAGATTTCTCAAGGTGCGTTTTCCCAGACAACTTTCCTGGAAGAACAGTACTTGCAGCTTGCTTTCCCGCGATCTTTTCGAACTCATAAATCAAAACAGTACACGAGTACTGATAAGTATACGGTTGAATACCTAGCTCATAAGGCAACTTATTCGATCCGCGATGCAGCCACGAGATCGCATCCTGACGATTGACAATCTCATCGGTCTGAGTAAATGGATGGGGCGTGACAATAAAGACGATAATGCGAAAAAAACCTGGATTACTTGTAAAAAGGGCTTTTATATAAGCATCTACATCGAAAGGGTAAAGGCGTAGCGGACCAACTTCGCTTGCCCATCTGTCGGCTCCCAATTTCGGCGTACCGTCGGAATTAATTTTTTCAAGACGTGTCACCAGTGCGAATCCGCCGGGCACGGCATAGTAGCTGCGCTCAACATATCCAGAAGCATCAAGTGCGTTATTGATCCTAGTGTCTACATCCGCGAGCTGAATATCAACTTCTCTCACGTTGCGAAAGAAGTTGTCTGGGATAACTTTCATAGCTGAAGATCGCGGTGGTGGCCAAGGAAATTCCGACATTAAGAAATGCTCATCGGCTTCTTGAGAGAGTTTCAGACGCGAGAGTACAAAAAGATCCCCATCCCCACCGCCCAGTGCATTCTCACGGATTGCCAACTTCTCAAGGAGCTCAAACCGTGCCTTCTCAAGGATTGCCCATGATTGCTTAAACAGTGGTTCGGCTTTGGCATACTGGCCCTGGACTCGATAAAGCTCACCCAGATTGTTAAGGCTTACCGCGACGTCCGGATGGTCCGGGCCGAGGGCTTTTTCATAAATTGCCAATGATTGCTTAAACAGTGGTTCGGCTTTGGCATACTGGCCCTGGACTCGATAAAGCTCAGCCAGATTGTTAAGGCTCGCCGCTACATCTGGATGGTCTTCCCCGTAGGTCTTCAGATCACTGCCCAGCGCCTGTTCAAAATAGTCAATGGCTTTTTTAAAGTAGGCTAATTTTTGATTGATTATTCCAGCATCATTCAGATAGAGCGAATTATCTGGTGCCAATCGCACTGCTTTTTCATAATGATTAAGGGCATCTAAATAACGAATCGCATCTTGTGCAATCTTGCCGCGTTGATAGGCTGCTTCAGCAACCAGTTTGATGTTGTTTTCGTTTTCTTCTTCGATTTGTTTGAATAACGCATCGGCTTGTTTGCTGTCGCCTTGTTGTAACGCTGTGATGGCTTCGTCCAATAATGAGTCAGGATATTCTCCACGCACAGCTTCCAATTGTGCAATACGTTCTTTGAGACTGTTGGTGCGTGCTTCATAACTGGCAGTAATATTTTGCAACTGTTGTTGAATGTCAAGTAATTCAGCTTCTAATACAGTGCTATCTTTACTATGCTTTTGTTCTAATTCTGCACGAACCTCGGCTTCGCGGCGTTTTAGTTCATCTACAAATTCTGTCGCGGTAATTCCGATGTTAATGGTGCCTGAGCCTGTGTTGGCCACGTTGATGCCGTCACCTGTTTGGATGACACCACCTTGTGAGGCAGTATAAGTGGAGGTGAGCGCTGGCTCTGAATCATCTCGGTTATCAAGCCAGTTTTTCCCAATTACTATGCTGGCTATGGTACTGATTAAAAGAAGAAAGATTTTAATTTTGTTGTCTTGAGTTAGGCTTTTCCAACTATCTATCATGGGTAGATTTAATTCTATTTGCATTTGTCCATAATAAAGCAATATCAAATAGCTAACTAGGGTTCTACGCCCTAAGAAATTTTTAAAATCCTCAAGAAAAGTCTGTTTAGCAAAAAAGGTGGTTTATTTTTCCTATACCCAAGGTAGCCTTCATTTTAAACATTTTCGCTACGGCTAAGCTCATGCCATTTTGAACCATCACAAAAGAATCGTAGAACTGTTCCGATGGGCGCTTGGTATGGTTCGCTAGGATTGCCTGCAAACCGGAGGTTTCCAGTGCGCTGTAACTGGATATTGTCATCAAAAATGAGAGTTACGACTTGGCCGGTATGTCCATCTGTGAGGTTTGTTAAGTGGTCGCCTGTGATCCGAATATTGTCAATGTCGCGAACTCTAACATTGCCAAAAGCTACAGCGTTGCCAAGCGGTAACCCAATTCGTAACAATTGGTTCCCTGCTGCCCTGGTTCCAAAAAGGGTGGCATCGCTTTCTGGTTCAAATTCTATATCTCCTTGTTGCCGTATCGTACCATGAACGTCACGGAAACGAATGTAGCGGGCTCCCGACTCCACGAAGATTGAGCGAGAGCCCGAAACAGCATATTCAAATGCGGAAAAATAGGTGCCATCGAAGGAAATATCGTGACAATTATTGTCAATCCAAACAGCAAATTGGGGATAATCTGGCGCAGCCCACCTTTTGTGATTCCAACCTCCTTTCGTCCATGGTGGTTGGGGGCAGGCTCCGCCCACAACACGGATGCCAGAAGATGACTTCATGTGGAAATATTGCCGTTCTCGCTTTCCTTCAAAGCTAGGATTTATGAATGTAATATTCTTTGCGATATTGAGTTCTATGCAGCTCGTTTCGACCGCTTCGATTCTTAGGTCCGTGAAAAGCATACTTCCTCCTCCATCAATACGCACACCTGTGTCACAATCGCCGTCCATAAGAGTATGTAATCGGTTCGCAGTAACACGCGAACACTGCTCTAGGTTAAGGCCCGACTTTCCGCCAGCAATGCTAACATTATCAAACACCAACTCATGACCGTGTTCGATTTTTACACAGTCGTATGCAGTGTCATTTCCTTCTCCGCTAAAACTAGGTCCTTTAAATTCAACATTACGGAAGACTCCTCTCCTCAGTCTTGCATTATCTGGCGCAGGGTAGCTGAAAACTAAACCAGCTATATCGCTGCGAACGATACTTAGATTTTCGATCCCGAAATGTTCAACTCCGCTAGCTTCGATTGAGAATGACAATACGGGCTCATCTGAAGGTAAATAGCGGCTACGCAAAACAGCCTGTCCGGCACCTGAGCCCACTATTCGAATGTTTGGAATGTTGGCTCTCGCGTTACGTGGAATAACGAGTCCTTGCTCCAGACGATATTCACCGGGTGGCACAAAGATCACACCTCCTCTATTACCGGCCTTAGCGATCTCGGCAGCTGTATCGATCGCTTCTTGAATGGCGGGTTTGTCATTATTTATTCCATCACCAATGGCGCCATAGTCTCGCACATTGAATATACCGTCGTGCTTCTCTTTAGTAGGATTCTTCATATATTTCTCCAGTACCAAAATAAAATGAGAATATTTATTTGTACATTAATAGAGCCCCTTGCAAAACTCCTGTCGGCGTAGGTGTGCAAGTGGCAATAATTCGGTTCAAGCTAAATTTTAATCCGAATAACGGGTCGTGTAGATACTATACAAAAAACGTCGCTAAGCGCATCTGTAGTGTCAATCGGCATACCCTTTTTCTCCGTCAAAACGCCCCTAAAATTGTCCCGTTTTGTTGTCTCAGTAATCTACGTTCCGTAGTTATATTATTATTTCGATGCCTGCTTTAATTGCAATTGGTGTGTAAAGATCAATCTCTTCTGCTGTGATAAGGCTTAAAATCAATGAATAACGTACTTGTTCATTAAAACGACATTTATCATTATTTGGGAAAGATTTTCTAAATTTCCACCACCCAATTTGAGGCACGACGGCGACCAAATTTTGCTTTGCTAATTCTGCCCCAGTACCTTGCCATATATCAGAAATTAAACTTCCTCGATCACGAGATTGCGGCCCCAAAAGCCATTTGTCCTGCGTGTCAATCTCATTAATTTCAATAGTATCTGAGACCTCATCGTTGAGTTCATTAATCTGCAGCTCATCATTGATCCTAGCCAGAAAAATTTCCTCTTTTTCATTGGGGCGATTTAATTTGAAACGTAGTTCATGTGATGCATAGCTATATTTAGTTCTTGGTGGCCTTTCTGATGGGCTTGGCTCAATGAAATAAGAAAGAGTAACTCTAAGCCTGACTTGTTTATCGTATATCTCCAGAAGCTTTTCTTCCGGCCACGGTAAGGCATAATGATTCATATCATTAAAGACGATCCCTGTGCTTGTAGTGGCTGAACTCTCTGCGAAAGGCTGTAGGTAGTCCTGAATAATTACACATGGCCTATTAGAAAAGCTGTTTAACAAAAACTCACTTTGGGGAACACCATAACCATAGCGGCGCAGGTGTGAGATTTTTTGTCCTTTAGTTCTTAATGTCATATTCATTGCTCCCACCCATTCGGCAGAATGAGCCATGAGGCCACGTACAGATTCCGGCCAAAGATCAGGATATTCTGCCATAAGCCTTGCTGCAAGCTGACTGGCCTGTGCGTTAGCAGCACTTGTATCTTGTGAACACACAAAAATGTTTTGGGAATCCGTCGTTAGAATGCCTGTATCAGGGTGTGGCTCCATATAGTTATGGGCAGGATTAACGAGATAGTTTCCTCCTTCCATAACGATATCTGGTTTTGTTGGCCAGTAACCCTCTCCCCATAAAACACTTGTCCTAGATTTAGCTGACAGATTTCCTTGTTCTGCCAATGGCGACCAACCATCATAATTAATGTCGTTCGTAAATGTTTTATCGGTATAGGCGCCAACTGTTAATACGTTCCATGCTTGGGCGGGGTCTTCAATCTCACTCAGATCATTTATATCAAGGTATTGGGCAGGACTATAAGTTTCTCTGATATTGCCAGCAGAAGCGATTAAAAGTCTTTTCCGTTCATCATTAATCTGCCATGTATCAAATTCTTCAACTCCAAAAGCCAGTTGGTCTAGCCTAGCAGATAGGGGGCTCGGCCTGCCCGCCGTGACTTGAACGCCATTTGTTTGATTTTCGTGTTCCATGGACCATGAAAGACAAAAAACACGCCTCAAATCTGGCCGGTTGATTTCAGCTCTGGATACGGCCTGAGCAGTTATATATCCTACGTGGTCATCATGATTTTGTGAGAGAGGGGGAAATACCTTTACTGACTCAATGCTATGTTTTATTTCAATTGGCTCGGTTGTTTCAAGAATTGGTGTCAAGTCGCCAAACAATGCTAGACCTGACATCTGTGTGCCATGGCCATCATGATCTTCACTTCCCCAAACCGGATCAACGCTGTCGGTGCCATTATTGGCAATGTAATCTCTTAAAAGCAGATGGTTTTTAAAAAGTCCTGTATCAAGAATACATACAGAAACATTACTTGAGGGGGTATAAACGATCCTATTTGATAAATCTTGATTCCAGTCTCTTTGCTCTCTAGGAGTGAGCGTATCAAAAAAACCTGCAAGTGTTGGTAGGTAACGAAAACTAGTGATGGCCTTTGTTATTAAATTTAATATTTCAAGATTATTCAGACTACAATAAATAGAGCAAATTTCCCGATCTGGAAAATCGAGCTTATGAGGTGAAACAGCAGTACCCTCTATCTTTTCAGCTTCCTTCTTAAAAATCTCATATTTCTTGTCACGTAGCCAAATTTCCCAGTTTAAAAGCTGGTCTTTGTTTGAAGGAAGAGAACTTTTATCAACCCAGAATTTTTCGATTGTGGCAGCTTCAAAAGTCTCTGTTTTATCAAATTTCTTATAATCTTTAGGCTTGTTTCCGGAAAGATTTTTAGAAGGGTTACTATAGGCATCAATTTTTTTTTTGAGATATTCTTTGCGGCTTTGGGGTATATAAATAATCGCGGTTTCTGGATTTCCTCTTTCATTGAGCCTAACATTTAGAAGCTCAATTTTAGCGCCTTGTCCATTTTCCAGAGTTCTCACATCGACCTTCGCGTCCGTCCGAAATTTATATTCAACGGCTACGCCCATATCAACAGTGACGGGGCTAATACCTAAAAGATTATATTGGGATTCGTAAACTCCAAGAGTTTGTTCGTATGCTTTCTGTAGATCTGCCCCATGATCTTGTTGTTTATAAACAGGAATATCAGCAGGGAGACTCATATTGAGCCGTCTCGGTGTATAGGATTTCTTTTGCTTCTGGCTGCTAAGCAAAATATGGCGAAATTTTTCTACAGGCATCTCCTATTGAATAGTGCTTTTTGCTCTTTTACGATCTTCTAGCATATCAGCTATATTTTGGAAACCAATATACTCTTTTCCTTCAAGAATCGTCCACTTTGCAGCATCATCACATGCTCTGGTAATTTCTGCATGACTCAAGCCATCCGATATATTTTCAATTTTCTTCCATTCGGTAGTGGAGAATTTAAAATTAAACTGCGCCAATCGGTTTTCAACAAGCGCTTTGGCCTGATTATTAGTAGGAAGGTCATAATTAATAACATCGTCGAAGCGTCTGAATAATGCAGGGTCTAACAGCTTCTTATGATTTGTTGCTGCTACTATTAGGCTATCTGAATTATCCTGCTCTAGAAACTGCAGAAAAGAATTTAAAACACGGCGAATTTCACCAACATCATTAGGGGAGTGGCGATCACTCCCAATAGCGTCAAATTCATCGAAAAAATATAGGCCTTTTGATGTTCGTAGTGATTCAAATATCAATCGCAACTTAGAAGCTGTTTCACCCATGAACTTCGTAATCAAACCATCCAGTCGTATGGTGAACAAAGGTAGTTTTAACTCATGAGCCAAGGCTGAGGCTGTTGCTGTTTTGCCCGTACCTGGTGGGCCATACAAAAGAAGTTTTCTTCTGGGTTCAAGATTATGACTACGAAGCTTGTCTTGCTGCTTGTATTCTCTTATAAGGCGCTCAAATATGATCCTTTGTTGCTCGGAGAATGTTAAATCAGCCATACGCAATTTGGGCTGAGAAGCTTCTAAAATACCTTCGAGTTCACGCTTTGGCTGGACTAAGGAAAGAACATTGGATGTTTGTCTCTTTTGGGTTTTGGCTTGGTCAATGAACTGTTTTAACTCTGAGGCTAATTTTGTGTGCCCTTGCTTTGCTTCATGGGCAGCAAGCTGCATGGCGATAGTTAGAAAACGCTCGTCATCCCCTGCAATATGGCTCCTTAAGAGAGCCTTTATCTGGTTAGCTGTGGCCATAATTACTACTACTATATAGAGTTAGAGTTCTTAAATTCTTAACGAAATATTATTTTTCAACAGATAGCCAAATAATATTCCGTTTATACCAGACTAGTAGAGTCTTGGGAATCCGGAATATAGGGGCAAATTTTTTACAATTTTATTGTTCAGTAATGGTATTGTGGATTCATATTGAACAATTCGGGCTGTTTTTGCCGCCATGTAAAGACACATTCGTACAGTGTTTGCTTGCTAATGGCCCTAATTTTTTCCTAAATTCCCTTCCGATTGTATTCGCTGACACCCCTAGTAATTCTGCCGTTTCACCTTGTGTTTTCCCTGCATCCAGTAATTCATGCATATGCTGAATCTGTCCGTTTGACAATGCCTTAGGTCGCCCGACATGTTTGCCGCGTTTCTTTGCAGCTTTCATCCCTGCTTTGGTGCGCTCCCTGATTAAGTCGCGTTCAAATTCTGCCAAAGCGCCCATGATATGGAAGACCAGCTTTCCTCCGGTTGTTGTGGTATCAATGCCATCAGTCAGGCTTTGGAAACCAGCACCTCGCCCTTTTAATTTCTCTATCAATTCACACAAGAATCCCAGAGAACGACCTAATCTATCCAGCTTCCAAACAACCAAGGTATTGTTTTTTTCTCCAACAGCCGAAAGTGCCTGAGAAAGCCCGTCTCTTTCTTTGGTAATGCCGCTGATGCCATTATCAGTGAATATCTTCTTACAACCTGCCGCCTTGAGAGCGTCAATCTGCAAGTCTAGATTTTGTTCGTCGGTTGATACCCGTGCATAGCCTATTTTCATACAAGCAATAATGACACACCCTTTTGATAGTTTCAAGGACATTATTTATCAAATACTTAAGAAGGTTTATTTTTCATGTCAAAAGGGTTCCCTTTTGGGAGGCTTTGAATGCATTTCCTTTTTCTAGAAGCAAAGGTACTGTTCTGTTGGTTAAAGCGATTGAACGCCTTGCCCTATTCCCTGTTCTTCATTTTGTGCAATGGCTTGTGCAGTGAAGCTAAGATGGCGTTGGCAGACGAAAAGCTTTTCCCCTGCTCTATAGTTCACAATTGTTATGTTCTTAACTATGATGATCATAATTAGTATCTTCATAGTTGTTAACATCATAACAGTTATCTTCATAATTATGAACTATGAAATTCATAATTTACGAACATCTGGACAAAGTTTGTGAAATGTGAAATTCTTATGAGAATCATAATTGTTATATTCTTAATTATGATCATCTTAACTTCATAATTGTTATCTTCACAGTTCATAGCTATGAACTTCACAGCTAAAAGGGAAATATATGCCTGTTATTGTATTTGCCAGTCCAAAAGGCGGCGCGGGAAAAACAACCTCCGCCTTCCTCTTGGCAACAGAGCTTGCCAACCGCAATATGAATGTAACCATCATTGACGCAGACCCGAATCACCCGATTGACAATTGGATGAAAAGGGGCGGGCTGACCGATAATCTTCATATCATGACCAATGACAATGAGGACTCTATCCTTGATGACATAGACAATGCGGCCAACCAAAGCGATTTTGTAATTGTTGATCTTGAGGGAACAGCAAACATAGCCGTTGTTTATGCAATTGCAAGTGCCGATCTTGTAATTGTACCCTCTCAGCGTTCGACACTGGACGCAGGAGAGGCGGCAAAGGCTTTTGCCCTGGTCAAGGATCAAACCCGTGTAACCAAACGTGAAATTCCCGTAGCCTTGCTGTTAACACGCACCAGCCCGGCCATACGCAGCAAAGGATTAAATCGGATGCTTGAGAGTTTAGGGGCAAATAAAATTGCATCTTTTATCGTAGAAATCAACGAACGCGAGGCTTTCAAGGCTGTTTTTGATCACACATGCACATTGGCACAACTCGAACATGCACAAGTCAGCGGCTTAGAAAAAGCCCGTAAAAATGCGGCTGAATTTGCCGCCGAGGCCATCCAAAAATTAGGCAGCTTACAATCCAAAAAACCCAAAAAAGTTAAAGGTGCGACATGAGCAACACAGAAAAAAATCCTGTAGATCCCTTTGCAGGTATAAATCTCGATGAATATAAGGCTTCGCCGCGTAAGAAAAAAACCGCCGTTAATAAGCCGCCGCCGGATAAGGACGCTATGAAGGCCATTGCAGAACAAAATGATTTTCAAAGCCGGCAAGCTGCCCCAAAGAAACAGAAAATTGTCCCCAAAACATTTTCTTTATTTCAAGAAGATTGCAGTATCATCAATGATGTTTTAAAAGCGTACTTAGAGAATCCTGATGAAGGACTTTCGCAGCCATCCGGGTCGGATATTGTCCGGGCCGCTTTACATATTTTGGCTGAAAAACCTAAACGGGAACAAGTAGCACTTGTTAAAGAACACCGGGGCAGGGGGCGGAGATAATAAACGAGGTATAACCCGGCCCGGCCCACAGCTAATGAGTTTATAAAATGCCGAAACAAAAAACACCGGGAAAAAAACCGCCAGAAACGCCACGAAAAAGTGTTCAGCTTAGTTTATTTTCTCAATTCGTCACCAATGATAAAAGTGAGGTTTCAAGCACCGTCGAAGTCTGGGAGAGCATCCCTAAATATTTTTTTACATCAAAGCAAACTGCAAAGTTACGCACCGCTGACGGATTAGCAAAGCCCCATCTTTGGGAGTATAAATATAACGGGATACAATGTGCCGTAAAAATACAGCCTGCTTTGATAGAGCAAGAAGACGGGACGTATAAAGCATTTTTCCCCGGTGTGACAGAAGAGCTGGTCGAAGAGGCCCTGAAGAAAATTCTGACGTTGCAAAACCATGGCATTCATGACGCAAATAACCTTGAAACATGGGTCCGATTCTCACTGAGCATGGTTCAACAGGAACTTAAATCCAGAGGGCGGGCCAGAAGCCGAAACGAAATTAAGCACGCCATTGACGTTATGAGTTCCAGTATTTTAACCCTCTATAAAGAAGGTAAAGAGGTTTGGAAAGGTTCTATCTTGCAAGACCTTGTTACCGTTAACAGAGAGGACTACCTAGCAGATACAGGCGCACACCATATTGCCAGATTACCGCTCTTTATCAGTCAGAGCATAAACTCTCTGGAGTATCGACAGTTCAACTATGACCGCATGTTGAGCTGTAATGAACAATTAAGCCGCTGGATATACAAACTACTGATCCATCGTTACCGGCAAGCCTCTCTCTCTAATAATTATCATTTTATGTATTCTTCACTTGCCCAAAATAGCGGGTTATTGCAGCAGGCCCGCGAAATCGACAACAGGCGAAAAGTCAAACAGGCTCTTGATGAGCTAGTCAATCACAAGGTATTACACCACTACGAAGAAGATCCGCGAAAATCAGGGCGAAAGGTCATAGACGTAAAATACACAGTATGTCCAACAGGTGAATTTATAACCGAACAGAAAGCAGCCAATAAACGCGCCAACGATGCACAAACCTATGCAATTGAGAATGGGATTCATGACGGCCAGATTGTGGATAAGTCCAGGAAAGTAGAAGGTTTACCTCACACTAAGTAGAAGGTTTACCTCACACATGTAGAAGGTTTACCTCACATTAGGTAGAAGGTTTGCCTCACACAGCATGCAAAGGTAGAAGGTCCGACTCACATTTAAGGGAATAAGTAGAAGGTCTGGCTCACATTTGGAGAGAAAAGTAGAAGGTCTACCTCACACATGTAGAAGGTTTAACCCACAGTCCCTAAAAAAAGTAGAAGGTTTACCTCACACATGTAGAAGGTATAACCCACACTTCAGTAAAAGTAGAAGGTTTCGCTCACATTTAAAACACCAAATTCAATACTAACCCTATTGATTCCTAAAGACTTTTGAATACGCCAAAAATCCCTATTCTTTTCTTCTTTTAATCATATATATATTAGTCTTTAATTAATCGTGGCTGTGCAAATGTGGATAACTTACTATCGAGATCGCTTCGCTCACAACCTTGCTCATTCGGTCTTTTAACAATCATCACCATCCATTATCCCTTTGCATTTTCTTTTTTCTCAACACAACCCTTAAAATCAAAGGCATTTAGCAAAGAAAAAAGGGTAGGGGGATGAACTTACGCGGGTAGATGATTTGAAAGATTTCAGCAAGCAAACAGAAATGTTTCATTGCATGGCAAGTTATTTCATTGGTAGCTTGAACAATCAATAGCCAGAAAAGCATTCTCTACATGTCAACAGCAGAAACCGAGACAGCATTTGAATCTAGTCAATAGGGGCAACCAGAAGAAAAAACATAGAAAGTTAAGCTTTGCTTTCAATATGGGAAGATTTAACGTCTGTTTTTGCGTTTGGCCGTTTTATCCCGCCTGAATTATGGATTTTTGTGCTTGTTGTTGCCTTTTGGTTGTTTGCTATCAGGTGGGACAAGAAAAGGCATCTGCTTTGCAAATGGGCGGCTGCACAGCAACTTAAACGTTTGCGGTGGTTCAATACACCACAAGAGCAAATAACGCATCTACGAGGCGTTAATCCCTTCGTGTTTGAAGAAATGATTCTGACTGCTTTGAGGCAACACGGGTACCCAATTAAAAGAAACAAACGTTATTCAGGGGATGGCGGCATTGATGGTCAAGTCATTATTGAAGGTTATTGCTACCTGATACAGGCTAAACGCTATGCTAACCATATCAACCCCGCTCATGTGCAATCATTTGTACGGCTATGCCAACGGCGCGGGAAGCGAGGGCTTTTTGTGCATACCGGAAAGACGGGTAAAAAAAGTGTTCGAATTGCGCAATTTTCAGAAATTGAAATTATCGGCGGAGACAAGCTTTTAAATATGCTGAATAACGGGCGCAGGGAGCCGCTGGGGCGCATGAAATTATTTTTTGGTGGTTTAGTACCTAAAAACAAATAGAGGCGCGTCAGCGGCCTTAAATTTGAGTTATTTTCAGTCCTGTGAAGTTTGTTGCGTGTGAGAAATGCTGTTGGTTTTGACGTCGGGGAGATGTAAAGGGCAGTAAGAAACCAGAATTTGGGAAACGGGGAGAGTGGTTTTCTGACGGTTTGCCAGGAAAGTTGTCTTCCTATCGGTGTGTGATTTTAGGACAAAACATCAAGGCGTTGTGTTCATTCTCCTGATTCTAGCGCTTTTATCGCTTGTTTTTCATCTTGGAAATATTCTGCACTCTCGCGTGAAACAGGCGCGCCATCTTCGTTTTCAGTGCCTATATAAAAACCGGCATGACTGTGAAGAACTTGTAACTCAAATTCTTTCCCTAGCGTTAACTTTGCAATTTTGCCGCATTTTTCCATCGTTGGAACATGGCAAATTGCCATATCCGTTGCAAGGAAATAATCCGTTTAACTGGCTTTAAGGTTTCTAGTTTTTAACCTTTCAATATCATTCAAAGATGGCGGGCAGGGTCCATGGATTGATGTAATACGTCAATGATATCAATGTAGGTGTCACGGATACGATAGTAAATCGTATGTGAGCCTTCAAAATGACTGTAATAGCCTGCCTTAATGTCGTCTCTGGCCGTTCCCCGTGCGGGCTGGTCGGCAAGATATTGCATGCGATCACGCAGCTTTTTTAGGTAAATGATGGTCTGTTGTTTGCCAAAGTTACTCAGCGAGTAGCTGTGGATTTGTTGGAGGCTTTTTTGTGCTGCCGGTGACAGGAAGTATTTGGACATTCACCTGGTTAGTTTTTGCATGAATGTTGCCCCGTCTACGCCTTCGCCCCGGTCAAGCTGCGCTTCGCTTTGGGCGAGTTTTTCTCTCAACAGATCCAGTTTCATTTCCTGCTCTTCAAGCAGGTGAAGACCCGCTCGCACGGCTTCACTGGTCGATTGGAAGCGTCCGGTCTTGATTTTGTCTTCAACAAACTGTGCGTAATGTTCGCCTAATGTCACACTGGTATTTCTTGGCATCGGTATCCTCTGAATGTCACTGTATTACTTATTAATACACTTTATCATGATGACCGGAAAGAAAAAAGATAATGCGGCATTTTTATAATGATTTCGGGCTTTATAATGGATAAGTCCGCAAAAAAGTACGCAGCAAAACGTACTTACGCTTAAGGGGGCGTTTGACGAAAGGGAAATTAAAGTACGCTAATGATTTGTAAGTAATTGATTATACGTGTTTCCACAATCTGCAACAGTTAACGAGAAATTGTCATCGAAGAGATATTATAAGTCCTTGATTTATAATCATACGCACCCTGCTAACGTACTTTAATTTCCCTTTCGTCAAACGCCCCTGTCAAAGGTGAAGTGGACCCAGATAACTGGACACTGGAGGGTCGAAGTTAAGGAGTTATTTTCTGTATGATTATTTTTTATAAATTACAGGAGTACAGAAAATGAGTAAGAAACGCTCTGGCTATGGCTGTTCTGTCTTGTGCCGGACGTCCTGGATAACCGCGATAAGTAATGATGTATTCTTCTATGCGAATCAGTTCCAACGTTGTTACCAGTTCCTGCTGCTTTTCAGTCAGCGGGCCTAATTCTTCAGATAACCACGGAAATAACGAACTTTGCGTGTTCAACCAACTCTGTGATAAAGTTTCATGTAGCCTTTTCATATGTTGATCTTTTTCGAGTTTTAGTAGCTTGACTTTATCATTTATAAATAGGCTACTTTCATTTTTTGGGTCATTCAAACCACTAAATTCAGCTTGTTTTCTAAATTTTGCAAGTTCCTCTTTGAGAATCAATTTTTCACTAAAAAGAGGCGAGGAAAATGAATAAGCATTGCCCAACATTTAATTTTTGGTTTTCGTGTGATGACTCACATACAAAATTGACGATTTGTTGGTAATTTAGTCATAGGTCAGTTATGTACAAATAGACCTTGAATAACTTAAATATAACCTTTTGATAATAAAGTATTCTGCCTATCTCAAAAACCAGTACTTTTATGTCTCTTTCAGTAGGCCAGTTAATCTCTGATTTGTGACCGCACAGCGGCCTGTGATATTTTTGAATAATTTGACAAAGTAGAACTAAGGAAAATGATATGACAACAGAAGAATTAACATCATCCGGACATGGGTGCGCGACAAATAATGAAGAAACTCTACAATCGAAGGCTAATGTTCTTCAACATAAGGCATTAAATGAACTTTCTGACTTTATGATGAATGAAAAAATAGCAGCTATAGCAGTTGGCGATATTCACAACCGCCATATGGTCGATTTCTTGTCGAGCTACGAACGATGTGGTTGCGATGATACTCTTTTCTTAAAAAACGCCTTTAGAATGCTTGTAGATCAAAAAACAATAACAATGACAGAAACAAAAGCCCTTGAAAAATTAGCCGATATTATTGGGCCAGATGATGTAGATATTGACCTTGATGGAATGCGTCAAATTCGGGCAGATTTAATCAATGCTGATTCCAGCGCAGCATCTATTACCATTGCAAGTGTAGCTGTGAGCAGCAGTGAGCTTGCCTTGCAACAAATTACAAGCGATCCTGCCACCAATACCGAGGCTAGACGTAGATGGCGAGGAATCGTTAGAGGTGACGTTAGAGGGGGGGTGTTTGGCCTTATAGTTACTGGCGGAAGAATAGCTGGCGGCTTAATCGGAGCGATAGCTGCTAGTCTGATTGTTGCTACCAGGTCTAATTGATAACATTCGGTCAAGTGTGTCATGATCAACGTCTCCTTGATAGGTTGGCTACGCAGATTTTAACTTTTTTGGCTCCGGCTTGTCCGGCTTAGAGATCATTGTATAATTCCATCAGATGAGCGTCACAATTATTTGTTTTTGTGCCATTTGCAAGAAGTATCTGGGAAAGGGGGGATCATAAATGAGTATTAATTACATAGAATGTAAAAAATCATTATCTAAATTTAGTTTCAACCTATTCTTATCTGTGTTAGGAATATGGCTATATGCATCTCCCCATCCTGATGGAAAGAGAACGTCCGGTAAAAGTTACCAACATTTTCCGGGGATAAAGCTGTGAATAACCGACCTATGTTCAGCGTAGCTCATGTTAAATTCTTGTGACTAGATTAGCAGCAATTGCGTGTAGTTGGATTAACACGATGAAACAAAGACTGATAATCATGAACGGCTAAGAAGTTTGGATAAATCTTGAAGGCAAGGAGTGGAAAAGGGGAACCGTACGGATTGAAAACACCCGGGCGAATAAAAAAACAAAGCAGGTGCGTGTTTCACTGAAAGTTGCCACTCAAACTACGCGCTGGCGGATAGGTATCTCTTCGGTATGACAATGATGAGCCAAATTTAACTCAAAATAAACGGATACTCCTGCGCATGAATTTATGGCTAGACAAATAAAAAGAGCAATGCGCATCTCTACGCATTGCTCAATCAGTCAAACTTTTTAATTACTGCTACAAATTAGAGCTGTAATTGGTTTGATTCTGGTTTGTTACTGATTTTAATCCTGGTTGTTCCACGGCCATTGCGTGGTGATAAGCAGCTTGTTCTAAATATTCTGCTGCTGCTTTTTCGTATTTGCGAATTTTATCAGCCACATGCGACTTAACCCGCTGACCATTTCTACCAAAATAACTAGAGGGCTCTGTCGCATTAAGCAATTCTTGGCAATTTTTCTTCAATGTAATCAATGAGCGATTTGGACGAAAAACGCTTAATGCGACAGAGCCGTTTCAGGTTCATCACTCACACATCAAACAACGAAATTATTGATGTTCATTGGCATCATAACTCATTGTTTCTGTTCAAATGCTCCCGCTGGCCCAACTCTTAATTATTTGTGATAATTGAACCGAAAATAAGCGATTATTTTGTCGTTTATCAGTCGCTTATCAGTAACTTTGACAACCAATCTACATTCCGATATGCTTATTTTATACAGCTATTTAGATGGCAGCTTTCGACGTTTTAAAATGAGGGAGGCAATATGCCGGAAATCTTCTCTGGGAGAGTACAGTTTAGGAACGCCAACGGCGATACACTCTTCGTTATCGATGCAGATTCGGTTCCCACCCCCATCGTTTTGATGGACGCAGCTGGGGACGTTCTACTACAAATCACAATGGAAGCCGAATTGCTTGTCGGTGGTGGAGGTGAAGATGGTGTCATCTCTTTGCGCCTCGGAAACAGCAATGAAACAATCCATCTCAGCGCGTTGCGGGCAACAGTGGATGCTGGGGGAAATGGAGAAAACGGAGCGCTGCAGACTCGCCGGGCCGACGGTATGCTGACGGCTTTAATGGAAGGTGCGGAAGGCCGAATTCGTCTCCTGCGTGACAACAACACAGTTGTTCATCTTAATGCATTGACTGCCGAAGTAGCTATCGGCGGAAATGGTGAAAACAGTTCACTCACCCTTTACCGCGCGTCGAGTCCGGACCTCTTTAATCCTTCACAAGCGGCGATCCATGCTGATGCCAGTGCTGGTCGTATCGATTTTCGTGATGCTGCGGGTAATCGCACCATGCGTCTACAAGGTGACGCCGGAAACATACGTGCTGGCGGTGCGCCTGGTGTTGATGGCGACCTGGTGCTGTTTCGCCAAGGGCAAAACATCGATATCAACAATGCTTCACAAGCGGCGATCC
>Ga0224496_10000883_pt1 | contig 19665 bp, 20 predicted proteins | sample SF_Jul11_sed_USG_2_FD_168127 | JGI IMG/M metagenome (GOLD analysis project Ga0224496, IMG submission 168127) | Sediment microbial communities from San Francisco Bay, California, United States - SF_Jul11_sed_USGS_8_1 | ecosystem: Environmental > Aquatic > Marine > Sediment | place: USA...
CCATTCAGTATTGATGTCGACACCATGAATACAATAAGGACCTTTACGCCAGGGCATTAGCTGCTGCAATAAGGCTTTTAATTCATTTTTTTTATTTTCATCCAGTTTCTGTTTTGCAATAACAGTAATCGCGGGCGCGTCCAGATTAACCTGACCAACTTCTATTTCAGGCAATTCCTTTAATACTTTTTGCCATTTTGGTAATTCACCGTGCCGAATTTCACTTAAGCCCGTATCAATCTGCTGTTCAATGGTATCCAGCCATGGCTCAAGCTGAGTCCCCTGTATTAATTTAAACAACGACTGATAACTCATTACTTAACAGCCAGTATAGAAATAAAATTAAAGCACTGAAACCAGACCATAACTTTTCTGAAGCCTGCTGCTTTTAATCTTTTTATATGCTGTGCTTCTGTTTCTGGAATAAGCACTTTCTCCAGTGCTGTTCGCTTCTGACTAATTTCCATTTCACTATAACCATTCGCTTTTTTAAATTCGATATGCAAATCAGTCATCCATTGCTGCTCGACCTCATTATCAAATGATATTTTTTCAGATATTAATAAAACACCATCATCATTCATGCCATTATAAATTTTATCAATCACTGACATGCGCTCATTCATTTCAATAAACTGCAAAGTAAAATTTAACGCTACAAATGAAGCATTCTCAATCACAGTATTCCGAATATCTTCACATCTAATCTCAACAGGAATTTGGGCTTTATCACCAGCAATATAACTTCTGCATTTTTCAACCATGGCAGAGGAATTATCAATGGCAATAATTTTGACTGCATCGGCCGCTATTGAATGCCTCATGGCCAGCGTCACCGCACCCAGAGAACAGCCCAGATCATAACAATGGGTATTCTGCTTTACATATTTTTTAACCAGAACAGGCATCATTGAAATCAGCGAGCCATAACCCGGCACTGATCGGCCAATCATATCCTTGAATACCTGAACGACATTTTCATCAAACACAAAGTCAGCCACTTTTTCAAGCGTCTGCGTATAGATTACATCTCGTTTATTCGATTTTTCGACCATCAATAGAAGCCACATAACTTCAATAAGAGATATCTATTTTACACCATAGAGTCAGATCACTTAAAATGATTTCAGGTTTTGACTGGATAATCGGTATGAGCATGTTTAAACACCCATCACTATATTCAAATTTACTGGACAATGCAGACAACGTAAATGCACGCTTGCTTGACGGCTTCTACCGGCATCTGCAAGATGAGGACAATAAACGGACACATCTTTTTGAAGGCCGTTATGAGAATATTTATATTTCGAGCGAGAAAATACCTGAAAAATCGCTCATCCTTCAGGCCGTCATAGCGACTGCCAGCAAAATACTGGATATTAGCCCATCCGATCTAAAAGCCGGTCTCTGGTTTAATGCCATGCAGCCGGGTGACTCCACCACTGCACATCGGCATGACGACGATGATGAACTACTGTCAGCCGTCTATTATGTCAAAGTCCCGAAAAACTCTGGCGAACTCATTCTAACAGTCAATAATTTCACCACACACGTCACGCCCAAAGAAGGCATGATGGTGTTTTTTCCGCCGGATATGATTCATGAAGTCACTGAAAATAAAAGCAATGAAATGCGCCTGTCTCTTGGCATCAATATAGGCCCAGGATCTGATACAGCCTAACACTGTCAAACCTGGCATCAATATAGGCCCAGGATCTGATACTGACTAACCGCTAACCGGCCGTGCGTAATCTCTCTTATCCTGGTCGCAAATAATCACTACCAGCCAGTCACTTCAGCAACGCCCTTACCAAGGTCCGCCGGTGAACGAACAATATGGACACCAGCTTTTTCCAGTGCCAGAAACTTTTCTTCTGCCGTACCCTTACCGCCCGCAATAATGGCACCGGCATGCCCCATGCGTTTACCCTTAGGCGCTGTACCACCGGCAATAAATGCAGTTACCGGCTTGCTAACATTAGTCTGAATAAATTCAGCCGCTTCTTCTTCTGCTGTGCCACCAATTTCACCCACCATCAGGATCGCTTCTGTCTCCGGATCATCTTCAAATAACTGGAGGCAATCAATAAAGTTGGTACCTGGTATTGGGTCACCACCAATGCCAATACAGGTGGTCTGACCAAAACCAAGATCACTGGTCTGCTTCACTGCCTCATAGGTCAGCGTACCTGAACGTGACACGATTCCAACCTTGCCTGCCAGATGAATATGCCCTGGCATAATACCGATCTTGCATTCATCCGGCGTAATAATGCCCGGACAATTAGGCCCGATTAATCGCACACCTGCATTATCAACAGCAATCTTGGCTTCCAGCATATCCAGAGTGGGTATACCTTCTGTTATACAAACGATTAGCTCAATACCCGCATCAACCGCTTCCAGAATTGAATCTTTACAAAAGGGTGCTGGCACATAAATAACCGACGCAGTAGCCGCAGTATTGGTTACTGCTTCCTTCACTGTATTGAATACCGGCAAATTAAGATGCATCTGACCACCCTTGCCCGGTGTAACACCGCCCACCATTTTGGTGCCGTAATCCAGTGCCTGCTGAGAATGAAAGGTACCCTGCTTACCTGTAAAGCCCTGACAGATTACTTTTGTTTCACTGTTTATTAAGACGCTCATTTTTTCTCTCCAGCTGCGGCAACCGCTTTTTGTGCCGCCTCTGTTAATCCATGTGCCGTAATCAGGTTAAGGCCACTTGAATCTAAAATCTCAAAGCCTTTTTCAGCATTATTCCCTTCCAGCCTGACAACAACAGGCACCTGGATACCCACTTCTTCAACAGCACCGACAATACCTTCGGCAATCAAATCACAACGTACGATACCACCAAAAATATTCACCAGTACGGCTTCTACATTGCTATCCGACAAAATAATTTTAAACGCTTCTGCAACTCGCTCCCTGGTTGCACCACCACCAACATCAAGAAAGTTTGCCGGATCACCGCCGTGCAATTTAATTAAATCCATGGTCGCCATGGCCAGCCCCGCACCATTCACCATACATCCAATACTGCCATCGAGAGCAATATAATTTAAATCCCACTCTTTGGCTCGATTTTCCCGGTCATCTTCCTGGCTGCTGTCTCTTAATTCAATCATATCCGGTTGACGAAACAACGCATTGTCATCAACATTAATTTTTCCATCCAGACAAAGAAGGTTGCCTTCTTTTGTTACTACCAGCGGATTAATTTCTACCAGACTTAAATCTTTTTCAACGAACAGTTTTGCCAGCCCTGTCAGTAACTTTGTAAATTGTTTAATCTGATCTCCATCCAGACCTAAACCAAATGCCAGTTTTCGACATTGATATGGCATTAAACCCAGCATAGGATCAATAGTTGTGCGTAATATTTTTTCTGGCGTTTCATCAGCAACTTTTTCTATTTCAACACCACCTTCGATCGATGCCATAATAACAACCCGGCGCGTGGCACGGTCAATGACAGCACCTAAATACAGCTCACGATCAATATTACTGACTTCTTCAATTAATACATGACTTACTGGTTGCCCATCTGCATTGGTTTGATAAGTAACCAGCCTGGAGTGCAACATACGTCCGGTCTCATGTGCAGCATCCTCTTTATTGGTAACCAGTTTGACACCCCCTGCCTTGCCTCGTCCACCGGCATGTACCTGAGCCTTAACCACCCAACGATCACCTCCCAGATCATCCAGGGCAGCCTGTACATCAGCAGCTGAATTGACAACGTGATTATTAGGTACGGGCATGCCGTATTTCTTAAATAACTGCTTTGACTGATACTCATGCAAATTCATGATTAACTCCGCGAACACTCGCTATAACAACATGCCTGAAACATGTTTTAAATTATTTTATGCTTTTCTTTGCCGCAATATGTATGGCGTTATTATTAACCGCTAATGCTGCCTCATGCAATGACTCAGATAATGTTGGGTGCGCAAATACAGTCAAGCCCAGATCCTCTGAACTTGCACCCATTTCCATGGCAATAACTGCCTGTGCAATGATTTCTGATGCCTGTGGACCGAAGACATGCACACCTAGAATTCTATCTGTATCACCATGAGACAAAATTTTAACCATTCCAGTTATCGTTCCTAAAGCACGCGCTCGACCACTTGCAGCAAATGGAAATATTCCTGTTTTATAATTTTCACCGGCAGCTTTTAAATGCTGTTCATTTTTTCCAACCCAGGCAATCTCAGGATGTGTATAGATAACAGATGGAATTAATTCATAATTCACTTCAGCGTGATTGCCTGCAATCAACTCGGCAACCATAATCCCTTCTTCAGATCCCTTATGGGCCAACATAGGACCGCGAACAACATCACCAATTGCATAGACACCGGGCACAGATGTTTCACACTGATCATTAACATGAATGTAACAACGCTCATCAAGTAACAAATCAACTTCTTTTTCAAATACATTATCAGAATTAGGTCTCCGGCCAACCGCAACAATTAATTTATCAAACAATTCCTTGTGATCGCCTTTCGTGTCCTGATAATGAACTTCAACCTGTTTACCCTGATCAACATCAACCACTTCAGCCGACATGAGCCGTGCATTTAAACGGATATCTATACCCTGTTTTTTGAATTCTCGTTTACTGTCTTTTGATATCTGCTCATCGGCAATAGAAAGAAATGTATCCTGCGCTTCAATAATAACGACTTCTGATCCCAGACGGCGCCAGACACTACCCAGTTCAAGACCAATTACACCCGCACCAATAACACCTAACCGCTTAGGCACTTCAGAAAACTCAAGCGCTCCTGTTGAATCAACAATATATTCATTATCCTGTGGTGCACACGAAATGTCAGCTGATGATGATCCGGTCGCAATAATAATATTTTCTGCCTGATATATTTTTATCCCATCTGCATTAACATCAACTTCAACCCGCTTATCTGTCAATAAACGACCACGCCCCTTTATCCATTCAACTTTATTCGATTTAAATAATGTTTCAATTCCCTTTGTCAGATCCTCAATAATTTTATTTTTTCTTTGCATCATGACAGACAGATCAAGGTCTATGTTATTTACATTAATTCCATGATCTACCAGGCCGTGCTGACAGCGTGAAAACAGTTCAGATGACTCAAGCAATGATTTTGATGGGATACAACCAACATTTAAGCAGGTACCACCTAATACCGACTTTCCGTCTTTAGTAATCCAATTATCGATACAGGCAGTTTTTAAACCCAGCTGTGCACAACGAATGGCAGCAACATATCCTGCAGGCCCTGCCCCCATCACTAATACATCATATTTTTCTGACATTTTATTAACCTGTATTTAAACACCAATTATCATACGTGCTGGATCTTCAAGGCAGTCTTTTATCGTTACCAGAAACTGAACGGCCTCCTTGCCATCTATGATTCGATGATCATAAGACAAGGCCAGATACATCATTGGCCGAATAACAATTTCACCATTTTCTACCACGGGGCGGTCTTGAATTTTATGCATACCCAGAATTGCACTTTGAGGAGGATTCAGAATAGGCGTGGATAAGAGCGAACCAAAGACGCCCCCATTAGAAATAGTAAATGTCCCACCCATCATATCTTCCATGGCAATAGTATTGCCTTTCGCCTTTTCAACATAATCATTAATTGTTCTTTCAATATCAGCCAGATTCATCTGCTCTGCATCACGAACAACAGGCACTACCAGGCCGCGAGGTGACGATACTGCAACACCTATATCAAAATAACCATGATAGACAATATCATTACCATCAATCGAAGCATTAACTGCAGGAAACTGTTTTAGTGCTTCGATTGCAGCTTTAATAAAAAATGACATAAAGCCCAGTCGCACCTGATATTCTTTTTCAAATTTGTCCTGATATTTTTTACGTAGATCCATAACTGGCTTCATATTAACTTCATTAAAAGTTGTCAATATCGCTGCCGTTTGTTGCGCTTCCACCAGTCTCTCTGCTATGCGAGCCCGTAACCGCGTCATTGGAACACGTTTTTCGATTCTTCCCTCACCGCTAACTACCGGCTTTGCCGTAACAGTCGAAACACTATCTGTTTTATTGTGATCTCTATTGTCAGACAAATATTTAATCACATCTTCTTTCAGGATACGGCCATCACGCCCGCTACCAGATAGTTCTTTTTCTGAAATATTATTTTCAACCATCATTTTCTTAGCTGATGGCGAGATCACAACCTCAACTGAATTATTATTTTCTTTTTTTTCTATTTTATTTTCTACGCTATCTGCTTTCTCTGCCACTTTACCTGCCTGCATAATTGCCAGCAACTGATCAGAAACCACTGTTGAGCCTTCCTGCTGCTTGATTTCACTCAATACGCCATCAGCTGGTGCCGGCACTTCCAGTACAACTTTATCTGTTTCAACATCAACCAACGACTCATCTCGCCTGACGGTGTCTCCCGGTTTCTTATGCCAGGCAAGAACAACTGCATCTGCTACTGATTCTGGCAATGTTGGCACTTTCACTTCAATAGTCATAGTTGTTATTCCTAGAGTATTTATTCAATTTCTATACCCAATGCTTCTGTCACTAATGCCTTCTGCTGTCGTGCATGAACAATTGCAGAACCTACAGCAGGTACTGAAGATGGATCTCGACCGACATATCGCACATCACTACTATGCTCAAGCTTAGCCGCAAATCTTGGTTCAAAATAATCCCACGCGCCCTGATTCTTTGGCTCTTCCTGACACCATATCAATTCTTTTGCATTTACATACTGAGCGACAACTTTATTTATCTGTTTAACTGGAAATGGATAGAGTTCTTCTATTCGAATAATGGCAATATCACTGATCCCTGCCTGACGACGATATTCAAGAAGATCGTAATAAACTTTACCACTACACATAACAATTCGTTTAATATTTTCAGGATCTAAATCATCGATTTCATCCAGCACGGTATAAAACTGTCCCTCACTTAAATCTTCAAGCGTACTCACTGCCAACTTATGCCTTAACAAGCTTTTCGGCGTCATTGTGATCAATGGTTTACGACAGGCTCGTACCATTTGCCTTCTCAATAAATGAAAAATCTGTGATGGCGTGCTAGGCACACATACCTGCATATTCTCCTGAGCACATAACTGCAAATAACGCTCGAGACGCGCTGATGAATGTTCTGCACCCTGACCTTCAAAACCATGTGGCAACAACATAGTCAGTCCACACATGCGATTCCACTTCTGCTCGCCTGCACTGATGAACTGATCAATCACTACCTGCGCATTATTGGCAAAATCACCAAATTGCGCCTCCCAGAGCACCAGCGTTTCCGGCTCAGCTGTCGCATAACCATATTCAAATGCAAGCACTGCCTCCTCAGATAACAATGAGTCTATAACCAGAAAATTCCCCTGCTGTTCACTTATATTACGTAGCGGCACATAGCCTCGACCATCAATCTGATTATGCCAGACCGAATGACGATGAAAAAAGGTACCTCGGCCACAATCCTGTCCTGAAAGCCTGACACTAAAGCCTTCGTTAACCAATGTTGCGTAGGCCATGGTCTCAGCATAACCCCAGTCCAGTGGTAACGCGCCTGCGGCCATTTTATGACGATCCATCATAATTTTTTCAACCCGGCTTTGTAACTCAAAATCTTTTGGCAACTGCTCTAATCTGGCTGACAATGCCCTGATAACATCAAGATCCACCGCCGTATTGACAACACTTTTTAAGCTATCAGAAATATAAGGCGCCCAGTCAATCTGAAAATTGTGATTCACATTATGGCTATTTAGCATATGAGGAACGACACAGCGTCCAGCATCCAGTTCGCTACGATATTTATCAACCATGTAACTTATCTGTTCACTGTTTAATATATTTTGTTTAATTAGTTTGTCAGCATATAGCTGTCTTGTTGTAGGCAGTGCCCTGACTTTTTTATACATCATTGGCTGCGTCGCGGCAGGTTCATCAGCTTCATTATGACCATGCCGTCTGTAACATACCATATCGATAACAACATCTTTTTTAAATGTCATTCGATAGTCCAGTGCAATCTGAGTCACCATAATCACTGCCTCTGGATCATCGCCATTAACATGAAATATTGGCGCATTTACCATCTTGGCCACATCGGTACAATAATATGTTGATCGACTATCCTGATTATGACTGGTCGTAAAACCTATCTGATTATTGACAATAATATGCATTGTCCCTTTGGTCGAATAGCCACGTGACTGAGACATTTGCAATGTTTCCATCACCACACCCTGACCGGCAAATGCTGCATCGCCATGTATCTGTACCGGCATAACCTGGTCGCCATTACTATCGCCACGTCTTTCCTGTCGTGCACGTACAGAGCCTTCAACAACTGGTGCCACAATTTCAAGATGGGAAGGATTAAATGCCAACGCCAGATGAACCGGCCCCTTCGAGGTATTCATATCTGATGAAAACCCCATATGGTATTTAACGTCTCCAGCTGTATCTGCGCAGCCCTTCTTCTTACCCTCAAACTCCTTAAATAATTCTTCAGGGGTCTTGCCCATTATATTAATTAATACATTCAGACGACCTCGATGTGCCATACCGATAACCACTTCTTTTACGTCATAACCACCGGCTCTATGTACAATTTCATCCAGAATGGGAATCAGTGTCTCTCCTCCTTCAAGGGAGAACCGTTTCTGCCCGACATATTTGGTATGCAAATACTTTTCCAGCCCTTCAGCAGCTGTTAACAAACTGAGTATTTTTACTTTCTGCTCATTATTAAAACCGGCTTCACCCTGAACGCTCTCAAGTCTGTGCTGTATCCATCGTTTTTCTTCCGTTTCAGTAATGTGCATATATTCTGCACCAATAAACTTGCAATACGTTTGCTGAAGAATGCCATGAATTTCTCTTAAACTGGCTTTGTCAGGCCCATAGAGTGAACCTGTGTCAAAAACAGTCTCATAATCTGCTTCAGACAGTTCATGATAACGCAAAGTCAAATCATCTATTTTCGGTTTTGGCTTTCGTTTTAATGGGTCAAGGTCGGCAACCTGATGCCCCCTGAATCTAAACGCATTAATTAACTGCAGAACATGTACCTGCTTACGCTCGTATTCCAGATTAAGATTTGCCACCGATGGACTGGCGACAACAGGATGATGTGTTCGGGTCTGGGTTAATTGCCGAAAATATTGTCTGATTTCACTATGCGGAAGGTCTTCGACAACGACCCCATCAACTCTGGGCAGAGCATCAAAGTAATTTCGCCAATGATGCTCAACCTGATTGGGATTTCGCAAATATACTTCATACAGGCTTTCTACCCATGCAGCGCTACCGGCATCCAGCATGGCACTATCCCAGAGCTCCTGCATTGATGATTTAACATGATCATCCATATTGGCCTATCCCGAATTCTGTGACTTGAATCATTTTTTATCAATAATGCATTATTTATAGTCCATTTTATACTTCATGACGCCTTATAAATAGCCAGAAATCCACAAAATACCTAGCCTAAAGATAAACAGGCATTCTTCTGATTTACAGCATCAACTCTGATTCAGTGATGCAATCATGATTTTTTTATCTATCGGATGCTGATATTCCTGCTGCTTTACAGATCAATTACAAAAAATTGCCGAACAGAAACTCATTAAACTGACACAAAGATCAAGGTTATAGTCATGAAAGAATTGATTATGACGAGAAAATTACCAACAACTACAAAATATGGCCGGCAATGATAGCCAATAGCACACGCAATAAATAGAATATTGCCTGCCCGTTAAAACGATTAACCAGGCAACCAGCCCCGATTTTGCTGATTTTATTTACTCTAAAAATATCGATACAGCATCAGGCGGAATATTTAAAACAAATTATCCCAGAAGATGGGATGCTCCTGTATTAATAACTGTAAAGGCAAAAACAGGGATTCAGGCATTTGATCTTTTGCAAACCATGCCCAGCTGCCTGCCAGCTCAGGTTCACACACCTCTGGTGCACCCTCTAGTAAACTTGCAGTGACATATAATGTCACCGAATGAAAATTTTCTCGCTTAAAAATATTATTGGTATAGGGTGCAATACACAGATTACCAATATCCAGCCCCGTTTCTTCTTTCGTTTCTCGCCTTGCACAGTCAAATAGCGATTCCCCTGCTTCCAGCAAGCCACCCGGGCACTGCCAGCTATTTTCTCCGGGAGATTTTTTTCGATAACCCAGCAATATCCGGCCATTATCAATTATCAATGCCGCAACACCAATGACTGGCCTGTTATCAAACACCATTTATCGATGATCTCGAATCAGCTTGATCTGGTATTTATCTGCCTGCAGAGCAAGTTGCAATAACCCTGCCACACTAATAGCATCCGTAATACGGCCATCCTGAGCCATTTCAATTGCCTCGATTAACGGCAGTTTTTTTACTTCGAGATCATGCTCAGAGTCTTCCAGTGACATAGAACCCTGAGCGAGATCAGTGGCCAGAAACACATAACCTTCTTCATCAGTGATGGAATTCGATGTATGCAGATGAAGAAGCTGCTCTAACTTTCCGGCAATCAAACCGGTTTCTTCCTGTAATTCACGTAATGCGGTTTGTCTGCAATCTTCATCCAGGGGTGAACCGCCCATGGGAATTTCCCAGGACCATTCATTTAATGTATATCGGTGCTGACCCACAAGATACGTATTACCATCAGCGTCAACAGGAATAATGCCAACCGCCTGACTTTTAAAACATACTTTTCCATAAATCCCCGGCTTTCCTGCCGGATTAATAATCTGATCTTCATACACATGAATCCAGGGATTATCATATATTTGTTTTGATGAAATAAATGACCAGGGATTTTTTCTTTTTTTATCCACAATTAATCTTCGTCTGTTTCCAGACCTTTTTTATGTGTCTCATTGATCTGAACTAATAATGCACGAAACGGTAATGTGCCCTCATCCATATTACGTATCAAATCCATGTACTTAAGATCACCTGTTCGCCAGCAGTAAGTACCCTTTACCATGGCATCAAATACTTCCTTTAAATTACTTTCCAGCTCATCAATAAATTTTGCAACATCACCCATACCTTCTTCATCATATTCAATGGCCGCTCGCATATCATCCACTTCATATATCGCTTCTTTCACCAGAGCGACATATTCATCTACTGTTTTAGCTCTTCGCATGATTCACCTTTGTATGCTGTTTATCGAGTGTTAGAAAAAAACACTCTAATTATTTTCCTGAACGCCTTTTAGGACGTGCTTTATACGCCATGACAGACTGCATTAAAATATCATATGGCAATTTATCAATATCACCATATTCTTTAACAACTGTTTGTAATAACTGGAAAATATCCGTTACTGTATCCTGATTAACATTCCCCAGAACCAGTTTTTGCAGCCCCAGCATGCCACCATTCTGAACTCGTATTTCCTTATTATGAGGAAGAGGTCCTGTAATTTCGTTAAGCTTAAACACAAACCGGGTCTGTTTTCTTAAGTGTTCAATAAATTTTGCACACTGCTGTTGCGCACCGGGCATAGAACAACCATAACCAATTCGATCAGCCAGTCTGAACTGTTGACCTTTTGAACAATGACAACCAAGAGAACACAGTGCTTTTTCAAAAACACAGCGTAAGTTATTTATCTCACTGTAGGTTTTTCTGTACTCTTGCTCATCCATAGGGGGGATTCAAACATGCAGATAAAATGAAACCAGCTCAGACATCTCGAAAAAATATTGCCCTGACGAAATCTATTTTTCATGCTCCATAACAATGGGCTTTTCTCTTTTCTCCATCAACTGCTCTTCTGCATGCAACTGATTTTCAGCAAACATCACCTTTATTGTTGCCGGGTCATCTGGACTCTGTGCCGCACGCGTGGTTTTTGCAAACGCCTTGGCATCTTTAAATGCCTCAAACTCATTAATTAATTCAAGCTGTTTGAGCATGGCCAATTCAGCATTCTCTATTCGGTACACATAATAAGGCATTATCTTAACCCTCAATATTCCTTAGTAAATTAGTCAGGTATTATATCAAGATGCCGCCTACCTGGCAAAATAAGTCATGTTTAGACACTGGAATCATCTAGATACGATATAATCTAACGAATTACGACTATATTCAAGGTTATACCATTATGGATCAGGAATTATCTAAAGAACTTCAAATACTTGTGACTATGCGTAAGGTACTGTCCAGCATCATCAGAGACATTACGCCAGAACCAGGGATGAAGCACCCATTAAGTGGACAAACCATGGAAGATGTACGTCAATGTTTTGCGCTGCTAACCGCACGTGAAAAGGAACTTAACGAGCTTGCGGGCATGCCAAGCCAGCATAGACCACAGTTTGTAGATGATCAGAACAAGGCCAATGTTGTCCAGTTCCATAATATGAATTCAACTAAAAAAGATAAATAACATAAGAATTGAAATCGCCCTTTATACAACAATCAGCAATAAAAAAGTGGCTTAAGAAATATCCATACAGCAGAAGTGATTTATGGGGAGGAATAACCGCTTCTGCTGTTATTCTTCCACAGGCAACTGCCTTCGGTATCGCCTTATGGGCACCTTTCAGCATGGATCCTGCCACAGGTGCACTGGCCGGCCTTATAACGGCAATTTCGCTGTGTTTTTTTTCTGGTTTGAGTTACGGCACCACAGGCATGGTCAGCTCTCCCACTGGCCCGACCATGGTATTAATCAGTGGCGCCCTATTTACCCTGAATACTAATGGCGTAACAGGCACAGCCTTACTCACCAACCTGTCTGTTCTTCTATTCATTACCGGTTTTTTGCAAATACTCATTGGTCTATCCAATGGAGGCCGCTTAATAAAATTCATTCCCTACCCGGTTATCAGTGGCTTTATGACCGGTTCAGCCGTCTTAATGATTACTTCCCAGGGCCACATGCTACATATGGATCAATATGAGCTTTTTTTACAGAATCATTTATGGATACCCTGGACAACCTCTCTCATTACTTTTTTTTCGATTATCGTAATTCCAAAATTTTTAACTCAAATACCTGGAACCGTTTCAGGCTTATTTACAGGTACTTTTTTTTTCCATTTAATGATTTATGCAACCCATAACGAACTCCCATCTGACTGGGTCGTTGGCAGCTTACCTGACTTATCCAGTTTGCAGCTTATTCATACAGAGATGATGGATTATATAAACTGGCAAATTATTCTCCCGGTCAGCCTTGCTTTAGCCATATTATCTTCACTGGATAGCTTATTAACATCTGTCGTTGCCGATGTTGCCACCGGCCAGAGGCATAAAGCAAAACGCGAACTAACCGGTCAGGGTATTGGCCAAATGGTAGCGGCTCTATTCGGTGGTGTTGCAGGTGCGGGCACCACTGGTGCCACGATGGTGTCCATCAATAGCGGCGGGCGTCATTGGGTAGCGTTGTTAAGTTCCTTACTGATTATTTTAATTGTTGTGCTACTCGGACCAATAGCCTCATTATTACCCATTAGCGTTCTGGCCGGTGTCATCTTTCATGTTGCCATTTTCTCCATGCTTGAACGCGATATTATTTCCTGGTTTAGACGCCCGACCAGCAGGTTAGATGCTTTTACCGCTGTACTGGTAATTGGTGTTACCGTTGCCTACAACCTTATGATTGCTGTTGCCCTCGGCATAGGATTAGCAATATTGCAATTTGTATCTGCACACATACAAACACCCGTTATTCATCGGCGATCTAATATTGAGCAACACCCGTCTTTAAGGCGCAGAAGCGAAGAAGAGCGCGACTTGCTTAACAAGCATGCGAATCGCATTATTATTTACGAATTAACCGGCAATTTATTTTTCGGTACAGTAGAACGATTATTTGAGGAAATGAATATCGATTTAAATCGATCAGCTCAAATTATTCTTGATATGGCAAGAGTTCAACAGGTAGATCTGACAGCGGTAAAAATGCTACAGCAAATGGCGGATCAATTACATAAAAGCAACGGTGAACTTATATTCACAAACGTTCGCAGCGGCAAAGGTCTCAGCCATAAAGTAGATAAAACATTACGCCATATAAGCCCTCAACATGCCGGTGATTATCCGGTAAGAACATTTATAGATGCAGATGAAGCCATTGAGTATGCAGAAAATAAATTACTTGAACAACTTGACGCCAGTATAGGCATTAATCAACGGGTCGAACTGGAAAACAGCAATTTATTTCACGGCTTACCCAGCGAAACTATTGCTAACATTAAACGTGTCATGAAATTTGAAAAACTAAAATCCGGCGATTATTTATTCAAGACTCATGATTATGGACAGGAACTATTTGTAGTACTTGAAGGCGAAATTGATATACTGTTACCTTATAGTAAAAACCACTATAAACGTTTATCAAAATTTGGCCCTGGTGCTTTTTTTGGTGAGATCGCCTTCCTTAAACCAGGACCAAGAACTGCAGATGCAAAAATCATTAAAACGACAGAGTTAATGATCCTGAGCAGAGACAATTTCCAGCAACTTCGCGCCCAGTATCCTGAAACCGCAGTTAAGCTTGTTATGCGTCTGGGCCGTGAATTAAGTGACAGACTTAGATGGGCAGACACAGAATTGCGCAGACTATCTAATTAAACATTAATTCACTGGTAATTTCGCACGCAATGCTTCACGATCAAACCACCAGTCTTCACCCACGATAGCATTTAATATCATACCCATTCTTGGTAAAAAAACTGCAGGATCTTTTAAATCAAGCTTGTTCATCCAGAAATCCAGTGCTTCCTGTGATTTTACATCACTATGTCGTTGAGCAACTTTAGCGATCATATTAGTTGTTAAAAAACTTAAACTATCATGCTTATCACTGTCACTACGTAATCCTACTATGTAATGCGCAGTAGCAGCTGCAACTGCTGCACCATCTGAATTTGCAGGTGTCTCTTCAATAATATAATTAAGCATAACAATAGACTGTTCAGGCTCAATTGGATATGTAACCGATAACCAGACACCATGTGCAAGTGCTATAATCGAAGCCGGCTGATCTGTCTGATAAAGAATATCACACGCCTCTACTGCCTGAGGCCATAATTCATTTTCAATGAAAATGATAAATGCCTCTTTTGCTTCATTCCAGGCTTCGACATTCATGCTCAATCCTAATAAAGCATTGGACATTTCAAGTTTAATATTAGCTTTCTCTGGCGAATCACTTTCCCTGGCCAACTCAGACAATCGGGTTTTACAGCGTTCAAGTTCTTTTCTTAAAAATTCTACTGCATTTTCATCATCCGAGATCTGCAATAAAGCATTATCTATTTCGGCATTTTTATCTTCAGTCATAATTCTCTACTTTTATATTCAATATCCAAAAAAATATATCTTAATTAAAATCTATAACGGCATGGCGTTACTTGCTTCCAGCATATTTTCCATTACAATCAATTTACTTTTCAATATTTCTGCTAAAGGATGATTTGCCCCCAGCTTATTCACCAGCTCACCAGCCTTCTTACATATAACAATCTTTTGTTCAGATTGAAAAAGTTGCATAGCAATCGCTAACTGAGTTTCGTCTTCACTCAACAATGTCGCCACCAGATCTTCTTCACCTATGACCGAATCCGGGCGGATAATATCAGTAATAATCTTAAATTCTAGCAAAGCATAATGAGACTCTCTAGCCTGTTCTTCCATTTCCAGTTTTGATCTTGCCATATAATCATTACCGACTCCTTTCCACATAACCTGCATTATCGCCATAATCAAACGATTAAGCATTTTCTTAATCTCAACCTGATCACCCGCAAGGCCTGCACATTTCTCATAACTTTTATCTAGCTGTTCTTTTAACTTTAAAATCACATCCGGATCTGCAGTTTCCTCTAGATCAACAGCCTTTTGCACCAGCATACGAAACTCTTTCATGAATTCTTCAACTTCACGAGCATCCTCATACTGAGCACTCGTAACGTCTGCAACAGTTATTTCATTTGAATTAAACAGAGGACTCTGATATCTGCGAATTAACTGTCGCTCACGCATACCTGGCATATCACTAAATGTTATACTCATTCAATCTCCTGTTTTATACGCTCTAGTATTTGTTCAAACTGCTGTTTATTCACTGGAAATTGCATTATCTGATAAACATCATAAACAGCTAACAATCGATCAAGTTGCTGGCGTTGCTCTTTTTCATAAAATACGATTACCCGTGTATCCGGATAACCCTGAATGGCCGCCATTAGTGATTCTAAGCTACTGGTCCGATCTCTGAAATCTGATTGAAAATTAAATTCAGCGACTATTACATCAGGCCGAGATCTTTTAAGAATTTTAATCGCTTTGCGCATACTATTGGCCGTATCAACCTGAAACCCCTTGCTTTTATACAGCATTGTAAAGTCAGGGTAACCGCCAATTTCAACTATTGATAATAAATAACCTGTAGACATAAAACCCGTACACACTAAAAACAGTACATTATAACAGGCATATTCATGTGTTTTACCTCAATTTTTCGTACATTAACCCGTCAAAAACCCATTATTATTTTGCTGGATACTCTATCAACGTCTATATTCAGTATATGACCACGCATGAACTTATAAAGTACTTAGCCAAACATCTCCAGATTACTCAAAAAGAGGCTAAACAGCTCCTTTACCAAGAGCTTAATATTATCTCAGAACGTCTTTCACAAGATAATAATATTATTATCAGGGGATTTGGCACATTTGCATTACGTGACTCTCACTCGAACAAGTCATCAAAAAATATTTTTTTTCGATCATCTCCAAAACTTAAACAGTTTATAAAAACCTGGAGACCTGAATGAGTAAAAATATATATGAAGGTCACCTCTGTGATCAAATGTCATCTCATTCACACTACAGCAAAAAGTTTATACGTAAATTTTCTAACGAACTTTTTGAAGTCATACGTCAAGGCCTACTAGAAGATGGCCATGTACGATTACATCAATTTGGCAGTTTTAAATTAAAATGGACAAATCAACGCAATGGCATTAACCCGCAAACAGGAAAACCATTAATTATTCCTGCTCACCCTAGAGTTATTTTCACTGCATCTAAAAACCTGAAAGAAAAATTACTCACTGGTATCAATCAAACAGACGATAATATTCCCAAATCACCTCTCCCTACAGATAAGAAGAAAGCTATTCAGCATGAAACTGTCAAGCACAACAAAATTAGTCTACCCAATATAGACAACCCGCCTTATTTAAATAATCTCGCAACCAAGAATTATCATATTAATACTTTAAATCGTTATCCATATATCTTAGGCGTGTTGTCAGCAATTACAATCATCCTTCTTGGCAGCATCTTTTATCCAGAACATAACAATAATCACAATACTCTATCTCTCAATGAAATATCAACTTCAGAAATGAAAAATACTACTGATCAAGAGACACAACTAACATTTAACAACAATGAAACAAAACATAATATAACAGTCAGTCACGTCACTACATCCGAGACACCCACACATCAAAATTATTTACCCTCTGCTGGCAATGACATAATTAATCCATCAGAAAACACTAAAATAGCTTACTTTACAGCCACAAAACATCAACTTATAGAAGGCAATAGTTTGTGGCGTCTGGCAAAAAAGAATTATATAAACCCTTTCTACTGGCCCCACATCTATCAGGCAAATCGTTATACAATTCTCAATCCTGACAAGTTACAAATTGGTTCTGTCATCGACCTGCCTGCGCTTTATGGACATCCGGATAATTTAACCATAACGGATAAACACAATATTGCTGAAGGATATTTTTTGGCCTATCAATACTATAAAAAAACCAATAAACCTCATCCATATTACGCATTACTCGGTGCTGTAAAATATGATCCTGAAATTATAGAAAAACATATTTATGAAATTTCAGATGAAGACTGGAAAAATCTTCAACTGGCAAGCAATTAAGCATTTTTTACCTTTATTTTTTATCTTTATTCCCTGGTTATCTGATATTTTCTCTTACATTTATACATCAAATTATGTTACTTTCTGACATTCAGTGTCATTAAACGACATATCCAAAATGAACAGAATATTTGCAAACATAGCGCTACTTATTACACTGGGTAACATACTATCAGGCTGTTCTTTTGCCCAACTAACCGTACGTGCATCTATGCCCATGATTGAAGGTGGTATTACTGCATTAAATCATGAAACTGACCTTCAATTAGCCGAAGCCGCTTTTCCACCTAATATTACCTTAATGGAAGGCATGGTGGTCAACGATCCCTATAATTCTGTGTTACATGAACATCTTGCCCAGGCATACTATGGTTTTGCCTATGGATTCATTGAAGACACGGATAAACAAAGAGCATCACAACTATATTACAGAGGCCTAAAACACGGTTTTAGGGCGCTTATGAGTTATGACATTACTTCTGATCAGATAACTGGAACACCAGATGCATTACAGTCTGCCATTAATCATATCAGTAAAGATGCCATTAATGCTCTTTTCTGGACAGCTTCCTGTTGGGCCAAATGGGTTGATATGAACCGTGATAAGGTCGAAAGTCTTGCTCAAATGCCTAAAGCAGTAATCCTGATGCAACGCGCACTTGATATTGACGAGTCTTTCTTCATGGGTGGCCCAAACTTATTCTTCGCAATCTACTATGGTAGCAAACCTCCAATGCTTGGTGGGGATTACACAAAATCTGAAAATTACTTTAAAAAAGCCAGATCTATTAATAACAACAAACTACTTTTAGTTGACTTGCTTCAAAGCCAGTATTTAGACAGGCAACTCTTAAACAAAGAGGCTTTCCATACAAGACTTCTTAAAATTATTAATTCACCTGACAATATATACCCTGAACAGGCACTCATAACGATGATCGCCAAACAAAAAGCAAAATTATTTTTATCCATGGAAGATCAATGGTTCTAAGATACATATTATTTATAAATTTATTTTTCTTACCCTTATGCACACATGCTGTCGATCAATATATTCTAAAGTTCGCCACACTGATTCCTCCTGATACTTCGTGGATGAATGAAATAAACTTATGGGCGTCTGAAATTGAAAGCAAAAGCCATGGACGACTTATATTCAAAATTTATCCAGGTGGCGTCATGGGCGATGAACCCGATGTACTAAGAAAAATCAGAAGCAATCAACTACAGGGCGCTTTCTTTACTGGTTATGGAATTGGGAGAATCTATTCTCCATCGAGAGTTCTAGAAATGCCATTCCTTTTTAAAAATACAGATGAATCTGATTATGTACGCAATCAGCTCATGACTGAAATCCGAAATGGCTTTAAACAAAATGGTTATGAACTTCTTGGTTGGCCAGAAGTAGGTTTTATTCATTTCTTTTCAAAATTGCCTATTCGATCTCTCGATGAATTAAAGTCCACGCGCATCTGGATGTGGCAAGGTGATCCTATGGGAGAGGCATTTTCCAAGGCAGCAGGCATATCACATATTCCACTATCTATTATGGATGTTTACACACAATTATCATCATCACATGGCAGCATAGATACTGTTTTTAATTCTCCATTCGGCGCTTTAGCGATGCAATGGCATACAAAACTCAAGTACGCATCCAATATACCCTTTACTAATG
>Ga0224496_10000885_pt1 | contig 19627 bp, 15 predicted proteins | sample SF_Jul11_sed_USG_2_FD_168127 | JGI IMG/M metagenome (GOLD analysis project Ga0224496, IMG submission 168127) | Sediment microbial communities from San Francisco Bay, California, United States - SF_Jul11_sed_USGS_8_1 | ecosystem: Environmental > Aquatic > Marine > Sediment | place: USA...
CAGGATGCCGAGCAGGGGCGAGATAACCAGCAGGGGCAGGCCGGTCACCAGCCAGTGGGCGATGACCTTGGCCAGCACCAGCACCGATACCGGGTGCGAACTCATCAGGTACTGTTCCAGCGTGCCGTCCTCGAAATCGGACCTGAACACACTGTCGAGCGACAGCATGGCTGCCAGCAGGGCGGCCACCCAGATAATGCCGGGTGCCACCGCCTGCAACAGGTTGGGGTTGGCACCGATGCCGAGCGGAAACAGGCTGGTGACAAGAATGAAAAACAGCAGCGGGTTCGCCATCTCGGCACGCCGCCGGGCAGCCAGTAGCAGGTCGCGCCTGATCAGCACGGTAAAGGCGCGTGACAGTGAATCAGTGCTCATGATGACAGGTTGATGCGCTGAACCCGGCTGTGGTCCAGGTTGACGGTGTGGTGAGAGGTCACTGCGAGCATGCCGCCCTGTGCCGTGTGCCGGTCGAGCAATGCCTCGACAATCCGGATGCCGTCGACATCCAGTGATGTGAACGGCTCGTCGAGTATCCACAGTACCGTGTCCGTGACCAGTAACCGCGCCAGCGCCAGCCGGCGTTGCTGTCCGGCGGACAGGTTGCGGGTGGGGACATCCTCGAAACCCTGCAGGTCGACTTGCTCCAGCGCTACCTGCAGCGGCGTGTCATTGGCCTTGCCGAGTGCGCGGGCCATGGCGAGATTCTCGAACGGCGTCAGGTCAAGTTTGTTGCCGTCGCGGTGGCCGACATAGGCCATGTGCTGATGGTAATCCGGGCCAAGCCGGCCGATGTCGGTACCATCCCAGGTGATACTGCCTTCATCCGGCAGGCGAATGCCGCACAAAATGCGCAGCAGCGATGTCTTGCCGCTGCCGTTGCGCCCCTCCAGCAACAGTACCTGGCCGGGGTGCAGCGTGAAATCCAGTTGGCTGAACAGGGTACGGTCATCGCGGATGCATTCCAGTCCATTGGCGTGCAGGCTGGCAGTTTTATTGTTGATTTCAGTCACGACGAATAAATTAATTTCGGCCTAAATGGCGAGATATATGATTGAAAAATTACCCGTTGGTCAGTAACCGTGCGGTGACCGGCAACAGCCCGCTGACATGATAAATGAAATCAGCAATGATTGCTGATACAAAAGCTTAACGCCATTTCAGAGGGTTATACCTGTGACATAGTCACAGTCTGGCAATCCTGGCTGCCCTGATGGCCGGGGAGAGGGGATGGAATATCGAGCAGATATTTTTTCCTTGATCTCCGGCCCCTCGCTTCGCTCGCCCCAACCCTCCCTCTGCGGGGGGGGGTGGGGGTTAGCAGGGCAGCGGTGCCATTAGAGGACCACCGGCATGCCGTTTGGGTGTTATTTCAGATATTCATTGATGATCAGGTGTATGGATGTGCGCAGTTGTTTGATTGATATCAATGACACGTCAAATATGTCAGTTCAGACTGTTGCGGAGGAATCTGGCTGACATTTTTGTCATAAAACCTGCAAAAATTGGGGCGTCCCGGGGCATGATATGGCACAAAACAACAAAAAAGCATCCACAATTGATTTGCAGTCACTGGTTGATAGTCACGAAAAACCCTATGTGGTAATCGATCGTGATTACCGTGTCCTGGCGGCGAACAAGGCCTACGAACAGGTCTATGGCAGGGCCCGCGAATGGGCGATCGGCAAAACCTGTTTTCAGGTCAGTCATGGTAATGACAAGCCTTGCAGCGAAATGGGAGAGGATTGTCCTCACCAACAGGTGTTCAGTTCAGGCGATCCGTATTCCTGCCTGCATATTCACTATGATTCGGAACACCGCATGCACCAGGTACGTGTGACCGCGCATCCCCTGTCGGGCCCGGATGGATTGCTTTATATGGGCGAGACGGTTGAGGAGCTGTCGGCGCGGGTGGACTGCAGCAATGCTGAAGACCGGATGGTCGGTCAGAGCAAACCATTTCTCGCCTACATGGAACAGCTGAAACTCGCTGCTGACTCGGATGCCACGGTGCTGCTGCAGGGTGAGACCGGCACCGGCAAGGAACTCGGTGCCAAGTTCATACACGATCAGTCTGTACGCAAGGCGTCTCCATTCATGGTGGTTGACTGTACTGTGCTGACTGAGTCGTTATTCGAGTCCGAGGTGTTCGGGCATGTGCGGGGCGCCTTTACCGGCAGCATGGGAGAGAAGGCCGGTTTGTTCGAGCAGGCTGAAGGCGGCACGCTGTGCCTTGACGAGATTGGTGAATTGCCAATGCAGTTGCAGGCCAAGCTGTTACGTGTACTGGAAACCGGACAGTACCGCCGGGTTGGCGGCCATAAAACGCTCAAGTCGGACGTGCGTATTATCTGCTCAACCAATCGACATCTATGGGAACGGGTACTGGCCGGGAAATTTCGCGAGGACCTCTATTACCGGATCGCCTGCCTGAACATCCGTGTACCGAACCTGCGCGAGCGCCTGGACGATATTCCTCTGCTGACGGAAAACCTGCTTGAATGTGCGGGCAGGGCCATGCAACGCAGTTACCACCTGACAGATGATGCAGTGCAGGCACTTGTTGGTTACCACTATCCGGGCAATATACGTGAATTACGTAATATTCTGAGTGTCGCGGCCACCCATTGCAGCAATGGAACGATTAATACAGACAATATCCGGCAGGTGATATCCCAGTTAACCGTGGCGCGTGTGCGTAATATGGATGCTGAAGATGAAGTGGCCGGCGCCGGGATACGGGCATCTGCACGGCGCCCGGAAAAACCTGCAGCACAGGGGCTAAGCTCGTTGCAGGCGGTCGAGGCCCGTCATATCAACGCATTGCTTGCCCGTTGCGAGGGTAACCGCAAGCGGGTGGCGGCGGAACTTGGCGTAAGTGAGCGCACCCTTTACCGGAAACTTAAACGCTATGCACTGAACGGGGTGTGAGGATTGTCCTGATTGTTGGTGCAGGACAGTCACTGTGCGTCTGCCAGGGGCTGTGAATCGCCTGGTTCCAGAAGGGCCTGGATGAGTTGTTTGACTTCCGCACTCTCCCACGCGGGCGTCCCGTACGCCACGTAGCGGATACGACCGGTTTTATCGATCAGATAACTGGTTGGATACATGCTCACATGCCAGTCCTGTGCGGCGATGCCTGCCTTGTCGAGCAATACAGTGAAATTCACATTAACGAGTTGCTGGAATCGCCAGGCTTTCTCGCGGGTTTCCTTCACATTGACGGCAAGAATGGTAAACGTCGTGCCGGGAAAAGTATCTTTCAGGCGTTGCATGGCGGGCATTTCGACCAGGCAGGGCGGGCACCACGTGGCCCAGAAATTCAGTAGCACCACCTGTCCGCGATAATCTGCCAGCGAGTGTGTTTTGCCGCCAAGATCCGCGAGTTCCAGCGATGGAGCAGGGCCGACGTCCGGATAGTCTTCCAGTTCACCGGCAAATGCCGGTATTGCCAGCCCGAATAGCGTAGCGAGCAGCAAACCCGAAATTTTCCGCCGGCCACGGTTGATGGCAGGTGTCAGCTGTGACAAATGCGGTTTCGGTAAGTGGTGAATATCATGCATAGGTAATAGTGTATCGTGAAAATGCACATTCATAACCGACAATACTGACAGGCGGCGACTGACATAATTGTCTGTTACATGACAAAGCTGATGCATCTCTGAACGGACAATAGCGCCGGCCCTGATATGAAACAGGAACTTGTAATCAAGCCCGGCATGGCTTGGATATTGCTAGATTCAATTTATAGTTTTGTTGCTGCACAAATATAGAATCTTCGACCCGGTTCCTGCGGGGGACGCAATAATCAAGGGAGCGGGTCGCACTCATAATCCGGGAGGAGTGACCATGTATCCGATTTCACCTGCAAAAATTGCGCGCAAGGCAAGGGCCTTGCTGGCATGTGCCGGCGCTGTACTGGTATTGACAGCAGGTTCAGCACTGGCTGGCCACGGCGGTGGACTGCATATCGATTCAGCCAGTTGGGACGGATCCACGCTGACTGCCGACGGGGGTGCTGACAAACCCAAGCGGGGGGGTGGGCCGGTCGAGTTGTTTGATGTGGCGACCAGTACTTCACTCGGGCTTGCGAATCTGCAGACCAGCGGTAGCTGGAGTTACTCCGGCAATACCTGTGCTGACAACATCTACGCAATCCAGGATAACGTGCAGACCCCGCCGTTCCCGGTCTCCGGTCAGGGCTGTGGCGGCGGGAGTGGATTCCCGAACCAGACCGACTTCAAGATCCTGATGAACTACGAACTGGGTATGCACTGCACCGGGTTCGAGTTTGCCTATTGCTGTGTGCTGCCGGTGTACAACTCTATCCTGGCGCAGGTGGTCAAGCCGGCGGGCGCCACAGAAAATGAACACCCGCGTCTCCTGGAGGGTGACCCGAACGCCGGCATCACCAGCGGCAATAACCCGGATGTACTGGGTCGCGAGATTGTGTTGCGCGACATGGAACTGGACGGTAACGGCAACTTCAAGAAATATGTGCTGCGCTACTGGCATGATGCGCAGCCGCGCAACGACGGTCGCGGCAAGCATCAGAGCACTACACTGATCAGTAATGTTGAAGGCAACTCGCTGCTGGCGTGGAACACGGTGGCCGATGCCGCCGACCTGAACCCGGATGGTTCTTTCAAGCTATCGGGCAGGGATGGCAACCCGCTGTACAACGGTGCACGTGACGTGGTGCTGGGCAACGGCGCCTACGACGACGTCGGTGGCACCTTCGGCGTACCGATCGATAACTACCAGAATGTGGTGTGGAACCACCTGTATATCTACGAGGTGAGTGCCCACGGTGTTGAGGGTGCCGGGGGTATCCCGGGCGGCGACCGGCCGGAAGCGGACAAGCTACGGCTGGGTCTGCATGTCGACTACCCGACCAACTTCGGTCCGGCGGGTCATAACATGGAAGGTCTGCTGACCTACTCGGGCGATGCCGGCACGGTGGTATACACACAGATGAAGGTGCTGGAAGACCTGCCGATCATGCTGACCTCGCCGCGCATCTGGGAGGCGCTGGGTCTGCCGCTGACGCCATTCGAGGACACCATCGACTTCTTCAGTAACCCGGGGCTGGTGGATGAGGACTCGGTGCGTCCTTATGTGGCAATGAAGGCACAGATGTACAACTACGACCCGAATGCCGCAGACGGCATGGGTGCAGCCGTGCTGGACAGTTCCGGCAACGAGGTGATCGGCTTCGGTACGGCACCGATCGACATACCGAACTGCGAGCGCTGTCACTCGGCCCCCCCGGAGAAGGCACCGGGCGTACCGAACGTGAACAGCCCGAACGACAACCCGGCGGACTGGGCACTGGTACAGCAGGAGATGAACTTCTGGCTGGCCTACTACCCGAGCATGCAGACGGGTTCTGACTGGTATGCACGACTCAAGGGCGCGGCGGTCAGTATCCTGGCGCGCCACGACAGTGAACACGGTACCGGTTTCCTGGACAACTACCCGGGTGTCACCTGTGCCAAAGGTCTGGGCGATTGTGATGGCGGACCGCTGAAGGTCTCGCGAGGCAATCCCGGTGCCGGTTCTGCACCGTTTGCGCTGGCGCAGAACACCCGTGCCGGTCACGAGAGCGTGATCTGCCAGAAGTGCCATGCGGATAATGTGATTGCCGTGGTCAAGTCGGCCAGTTGCGGACCGGGCAGTATTACTTGCGCGGACGGTGACCTTATTCCGCCGTTGACAGAGGCGATCCATTACAACCACCGCAACGTGACCGAGGGCGGCACGATCGTCTTTAACGACAACGAAGGCCGTGACGGCGGTTGCCAGGGTTGTCACCCGGCGCACCGTTCGGACGGCGATATGAGCGGTTACCCGATCACGCTGGACGGCGACAATTTCTATGCCGGCCTCGATAATCGTGATGCCAACGGTGGCTGCTTCGTCGGCCGTGACGTGCACTCCAACCCGATGAAGGACGTGGACGGAGCGGAGACGCCGGCGCACCTGAACCCGGTGGGTCAGTGGCTGGCAGATAACGTGGCCAACGACGGCAAGGGTATCTGGTGTACGAACTGTCACCAGCAGTTGGGTCAGGAGATGTGGAAGGCCGAGAACGTGGCTGACCTCGTGAATGCTCGACCGGGTGATCCGGGGCATGTGCGTGAACCGGTTGCCGGTCATCCGAACGGCGGTACGCTGGCCGATGTGGCGCTGGCGATCGGCACCACCGAGGCGCAGGCCATTTCCTGGCTGGACCCGAAGACCACCAACCCGGTGGACGAGACCCATGCGATCTGGGCACCGGATCCGGGTCTGTGCAACTACGTGGCGGGTTATTTCGGCGTGATACCGGTGGATCCGGCGCATGACGGCAACGTCGCCACGGTGGAGGTCAACGTCAACAGTGCAGCGGCCTGCTCGACCGGCGGCGGCACCGGCCTGATTGACTGCGGCGTGGCGTACCCGGGTGCCCCGGCGTTCCATATCTGCGGTTCGACCGATACGGACGGTGACTTCAACGTCAGCCTGCTGGACTTCTGCACCACGCCGGACTGCGTGACGGCTGCGCAGGCAACCCTGCCGGGCGGATCGGTGGCGGTACCGGTACCGTTCTCGGCGGCGACCGACGGACGTGATCACTGGCTGTCGCCGGGTGAGCCGCACTGTGCGGACTGCCACAAGGCGCCGTATGTTGAGCAAAGCGGTAACATCAATGCGTTCCCGCCGTTCAACTACCCGCGCAAGGCTTCGCTGATGCGTTACTCGCGTGGTCACCAGGACATCACCTGCCAGGGCTGTCACGAGTCGATCCACGGCCTGTACCCGGTTACGCCGAACATCGACACGACCTCGTATGCTCAGGCGGCGAGCCTCAACCATGACGGCTCGCACGGTCCGCTGAAGTGCGGTACCTGTCACAGGGTTGGTTCAGACGGCATCCCGATCATGAAGGATGGGGCCACTGACAAGCCTCTCAAGGCAAATATCTTCGGCGGTAGTTTTGATGAGGTTGTGACCTGGATGCACACCTATACAGACGAGGCAAGCCCGCTTGGCGCTGTCTGCAAGAACTGCCACGGCGATAACACGAGCAAGATAGCGGAAACCGGGGGGAAATGGCTGCGACACGGCATGAAGGAGCGTATCACCCGCAAACTCATGGATAAGGTGGAAATCGAATTATTCGGCCATGTGGCCGGTGATCCGGATGCCCATAATGGCAATCTGCCCTATGAGCCCGGCGGTGCGGATGTCTGTACCGCCTGTCATACCCTGTCAGGCGGTCCCACTACCGGTTTTGAGACCCTGGTGTCCTGTACCGATAATGCCGGTGCGCAATGTTCTGCCCCGAGTTGTTCAGATGCGGAATCCAGTCCGAATAACTGTATTGGATACAACGAAGGCTGTAACGGTACGCTCTGGAAACGCCACCTGACTGAAGACCGCCTCGCCGAGAAGGTATGGGTGGCGGTATCGGAAGCCAACCAGGGCACCGGTAATACCACCTGCGGCTGGTAGCGGCGCAGTAATACGTCCGCCCGGGCAATACGGGCAGGCAGCAACCACGGGAGGGGGAAGACTTTTTCCCCTCCCGGTTTTTTCATGCTGTTATATACATACACATTGCGGACGGAACGCCGCGCCTGCAGGCCCCCTGGCTGGTCGTGTTATTATTTTTCTCATGTGGTGTCGGCAGTCCGCGGACGACTCGCCAACGTTTACTAACCTGTTAATCAGGAATAATCACAATGAAAGTTTTACTGCGTAATCCGTTGAAGGTCATATTACTCATGCTCGTCACGGTGCTGCTCGTGGCGTGCAGCCGGGAACCGGCGGATGTTGCCGCCAGTGCAGAGGCGCCTGCTGTTTCTATGGAAGCGGCGTCCGCGCCTGCGCCGGTGGACATGATCGCCCGGGTGGGTGACCAGGTCATCACCTTCAGCGAAATCAATACCATGATGAACAGCTCCGCCATTGTCGGGTTATCCATGCCGGAACTGGGTACGCCGGAGCGGGATACCGTGCGGCTGACCCTGCTGGACAAGCACATCAGCGCAAACCTGCTCTACCTCGATGCCCTTAAACAGGGCAAGGACCGGGACCCGGCCTATCAACAGGAACTGGCGACCTTCTCGGATTCCATTCTCGCGGCACTGTACCGGCAGAAAACGGTGGTCGATGCGATTGATGTGACCGATGCCGAGGTCCGCAATTTCTTCGACAATCACGTTGCTGAAGGTACGGAACTTACCGAGGAAGTCCGTGCCGGCATCGAGGCCCGTCTTCACAAACAGCGATTTATGACAAGCATGAGCGCGCTCCAGCAGAAACTGAGAGAGGGTGTTGAAGTTGTCGTGATTGAGGCGGAACTCGACCCGGACGACGACGAGGTGCGGATTGACACGACTGTGGTGGCCCGCGTGGACGGAACGCCGGTTTCCTGGGGTGAGGTCAAGGGACTGCTGGGAACCCCGGCAAATGCCGGCTCCATGGAGAACCGTCTCAAGGCCCTGAACGGCATCATCGACAACCGGCTCATGTCCGTGAAGGCGAGGGCCGCCGGCCTGGAGCAGGACCCGTCCTACCTGGCCCGGATCGGGGAGTATCGCAAGACCCTCCTGATCAACCTGCACCGCAACAGTCTGCTGAAAGAGATGGAACCGACTGAAGCGGAACTGGCAGCGTATTTTGACTCGCACCGTGACCAGATCGTGGTCCCGGAGGTACGTGATGTACAGATGGTGGTACTGGAGACCGAGGCGGAGGCTGCGGAAATCAAGCAGAAGATCGAGTCCGGTGAATTGACCATGTCGAAGGCGGCCGCCGAACATTCCACCGTTCCCGATGCAGCGAAGACACTGGGCAAAATCGGCTGGGTCTCGAAAGGCAGCGGCTTCCCCGGACTGGATGCGGCGACCTTTGCGCTGGCCCCGGGCGAGATAGGTGGTCCGGTGGAATCGCCGGCCGGCTGGCACCTGGTGAAGGTGCTGGACATGCGCGATGCGGCCCATGAAAGCCTGGAGGATGACAGGGCCGTCAGGGAAGCGCGGCGACTGCTCATCCGCGACAGGCTGGGCGAGTATGTCATTAACCTGCGCAAGAATGATTTCAAGGTCGAGATATTCGAGGACACGATTGCGAAGTATTCCCAGCAGGAGATCGACTGGTACCAGGAGGCCAGGAAGACCCGGGAATTGTCACCGGGCGAGGTCAGGGAGAAGATCGAGAAGCTGAGGAACTAACAGGCAGGCAGTGAAATGTTCAATGTGAAACGCGCGCATTATTTGCTGCTGATGGCGCTGCTTTCATTAATGGTCCGGGCTGCTGATGACTTTCTGTCTCCTGGTCTTGCGCCGAAAGACATCCAGCCGCCGGCGGCTGCACGGCAGGCGCTGCAGGTGATCGACCTGCGCACTCCGGCTGAATTCCAGGTGGCCCATATCCCCGGTGCGATCAACATTCCGATGCCGGAACTGGAACAGCGTCTGGATAAAATCCGGCGCGACACCGATGTGCTGATCTATTGCATTAACGGGTCCAGAACGCGTCAGGCCGAGCCGGTCCTGTATGCCCACGGTTTCGAAAATATCTACCATCTTGAGGGTGCCTTCTATGGCTGGATCAAGGGTAAATACCCGGTCGAGAAGGGTGGTATCAGGCAAGGCGGCTGGTAGCCTTGCGGGCGGCCATTTTTGTGTGACGCTAATAAGGATGGCAACGTAACGGTCTGTTATTTACCTGTACGGCCTGCAATTGCCTGCTGCAGTTCGCCGATATTATCCTGCATTCGCTGCATCGCAAGGCGGTCACGCTGCTGGATGAGGTTCGGCAGGTTCTTGATCATTTTCTGCCCGGCCGAGGTGCTGTAGAAAGTGTTGATATCGTGCAGTTCCTGTTCTGTAAATGCTTCCATGTACATCGTGACAAGCCTGTCCTGCATGCCTGACCAGCCAATATTCTTCTCGAGAAATTGCTTTAGCAGGTCTTCGTGTTCGCGTAATTCCGGACTTTGCTGAAGTTGTAGTGCGAGTACGTTGTTCACGCTGACCTCGATTTTCTGTTGCATGTGTGTCAATTCGAACAGTTTCTCGACGGCTTGCTGGTGGCTGGCCCGGTCTGCGCATGACAAAACTGGCAGGAAGATTGCTGCTGTTGCCACCAGGGTGGCGATTCGTCGGCTGGTTTTCATGTGCATATCCTTGTTACAAAATAGTGTGCGGTTATATTGATTCTGGAAACACTGCGAGACATTAGCATATATACTTAAAAAATAGACCGAAACCTGCCTGCGCGCAACCAGCGGCGAGTGCCTGTGCAGGTGTGGGTGGTGTCCACCGGCAAGTGGTGATTGCTTGCTGAATAGAGGATGGGAAACAACGGGGCAGCCTGTCGTATCTGCTGCATGATCAGTATCAGCGAGGGATTGGAATGGTTCAGATAACGTTTATTCTGCAGTCGTTATTCAACAGCTCAGGCAGTGCGCGGTTATGTCTGCCTGTTCATCCCTGTTTGCCGGGTGCGAAGCGCAGTAAGATAACACGCATACTCACGCACGCCACGATGGCGCTTGTGACTGTAATTATTTTCGCTGCCACGTGCCAGTGTGCCATCGCCGGCCAGTTCGAGCCGCCGGGCCTGCAGGGCTATAATCTGCATACGGAACGTGATGCGGACGGCGACGGTGACGGTGTTAATGAAACGCACATCCGGCAATACCTGAATACCACCGGCGACAGTATTGTCAGCATGTCATCCGGGGAGCGTGTCTGGGCATGGAGCCTCGATATGCGTGACAGTGAAACCGGCGAGAGCAACTACGTCATCAGGGACAGTGATTGTGACGGGTTATTTGATGAGCTCTACGGACTCGATGAAGAGTTTCATGTGCCTGCTTGCGTGAAATAGTCTGAGCCGGGCAGTGCGGCAATACCGGTCTAATGCAGGGTAACAACCCGGGATGGCAAGCGCTGGCAGCTAATCATGCTCCGGTACTTTTGCCAGGCATTGATGATGGGCGTGGGACGGGTGATGAAATGGATTTATTCTTGCCCCTGGAAGTCGTGCCGGCAGCTGGCCACGGCACTGACACCGCGCCGGAATTGACGAAACCCGAGGTCTTGCCCGGCTCGTCGTATGACAGGCAGACGCCGTTCTCGATGATGAAGTCACCTATATAGCGGTGAGTGATTTTCTCTTTAAGGTGTTGCGCGTAATCAAGCCCGAGAAAGTGGCTGATAAGGCCGCGAATAACGCCTGCATGTACTACCAGTAGAACCGTGCTGTCGGGAAACTTCTCGGCCTGCGACTGCAGGTAGGCAACGCTACGCGTTTGCATCTGGCGAAAACTCTCGCCCTTCGGATATACAAAGTCAGGATCGGTCTTGTGCTCCGGGATGTTCTTTTCAACCCATTTCTTGCTCTTCTTGTAGAGCGCGCCGTAGTTTACTTCGTTCAGTTCCGCTGCATCGTACACAATATTGATTTTGTAGCTGTTGGCAAAATACATCGCTGTTCTGCGCGAGCGTTCAAGATTACTCGAGTATATCCGGTCAAAGGTGAGCCCCATTTTCTGCAGTCGTTTTTCCACATAGCTGACATCTGCATCCCAGTCTTTTGCGCGAGGGGCATCGCCCCAGCCGAGTATGCGGTCTGAAGCGTTTAATAAAGTTTTATAATGTCTGATGACGATCGCGCGCATAAAATTCAGGTCGCAGTGTTAATATGAAAAAAGCGGTGTAAGCTATCGCCCGGAAACGCTGGCAGGCTGCATGCCTGGCAATTTTTATTTGTAGCGTATTCTGATTATTCGACAGCTACATGTGATAACACAAATGCCGTGTATGCAAGCTATGTTATCAACTGCTTATATGTGATATTTGTGCAGTCAAAGTAATTATTTTCGTCACGTTTAGGCCACTATCTTTTGGCCCGGAATGAGTCTAAATGGCAAAAACGGTTGTTATCAAGCAGCCAGGTGGTGATCGGTCCCCCTTTCTGCGTGGAATCCTGGTGCAGTCCCTGCTGAATGCCGGGCTTTCGTTTGATGATGCCTACGGGCTGTCGCAGGTTGTGCGACATGATTTACAGGATACCGATGAAATAAGCAGTACTGACCTCAAGGCAAAGGTTGCCGGACTGCTGGCCGATCGTTTTGGCAAAGACCAGCGCGAAAGCTATGAGGCACGGCCGGCATTCGAAGCGGATATCCTGGTGCATACACCCACGCGCAGCGAGCCTTTCTCGGTGGGTATCCTCGCGCATTCCCTGGAAAGCTGTTCCATACCCCCTGCCGACGCGCTGGAAGGGGCGCGCAAGGTCTACCGCGCGCTGAAACAGACCGGTCACAGTGAAATTGATCATAAAACACTCCGCAAGATTATTTACCTGTGCCTGAAGGAGCATTGTTCTCACGATATGGCAGACAGGTATCTTTCCTGGCGCCATTTTGAAAGCAGCGGTGATCCGCTGATTATTCTTATCGGTGGTGCAACCGGGTCAGGCAAGAGTACGATTTCTTCAGAAGTTGCCTATCGAATGGATATCGGGCGTATTCAGTCTACCGACATGATGCGTGAAATTATCCGCGCCTACCTGACGCCGGAAGCCGTACCGACACTGGCCTACTCGAGTTTCGAGGCATGGCGTGGTTTGCCGGCAAACGAAAAAGGCAAATACAGTGATGGCGAGAATCCGGTGATAGCCGGTTTCCTTTCCCAGTTTGCCACCATGAAGCCGGCGCTGGGTGCGGCAATTACCCGCGCAATCAAGGAACGGCATGATCTTATAATCGAGGGTGTACACATATCTCCAACGCACCTGGACCTGGAAAAATCGGACAACCAGGCGATTATTGTGCCCCTGATGCTGGCAACCATGGAAAAGGCCGCGTTGCGCAAGCAGCTGAAGCGGCGTGGTCGTGAAAAAACCAGGCGCCAGGCATCGCGTTATCTTGAACGTCTGGATGACATCTGGGATTTGCAGTCATACTTGCTGAGTGAGGCGGATAATGGCGGTATTCCTATCATCACCAACTGGCATATAGAAACGACCGTTCAGGAGGTAATGAATCTTGTCATGTCAAAAGTGGCGAAACGCTACCCGCCAAAATTCAGTAACCTGGACCATGACGACTGATCCGGGTCTGTTAAATGACCGTTAACATCGTGTCGGGCCCGGGCGAACGCCCGGTAAATTGACGGAAATCAATATATGACCGGTTCAAGTCGATTATTTTTATACTGTTATCCGCAAAAATAACCGGGCACTTCGATGGCAACATCAATACGTCCCGTGTCGTCACCTGCAACAATGAATAAAAGCCGCTCTGTATCGAATACAGGGCCGGCAGCAGGCGACGAAACGCATGACGGCAGCAATCAAGCATCGCCAGGCCAGGCTGCGCAAGAAACTGATGAATCATTTTCACCGACGGCTTGAGCTGAACGCCCGTAACCGACGTTCAGTGTCTGCTAAAAACCGGCAACCCTGAGATACTGAACCGGGAAATCATCAATGGCACCTGATCAGCAAGCCCGCCCGATTCTTGCGGCAGTGGACTTTTCACCGGACTCTGAAGCGGCCCTGGTTTGCGCTGCTGAACTGGCTGCCGTGTACGGGGCGCCGCTGCAGGTTGTGCATGTGGTGCATGACCCCGGTGATGCGCCAGGCTACTACGCGGTACATGGCAGTGAGAAGCACATGCAGAAGCTGGAAGATGTCGCGGCGTCAATGTTTAACGACTTCATCAGCAGGATTATTCAGGAGCGCCCTGAACTGGTGGCAATTGAATCTGCAGAAAGAATCCTGGTAACCGGCCTCCCGGTGACGCGAATTCTCGAGCTGGCCGGGAAAATACAGGCACGGATGATCGTCATGGGCAGCCAGGGTCGTACGGGTCTGGCGCGCGCCTTGCTCGGTTCCAAGGCTGAACAGGTTGTACGCCTGGCGCCAATGCCGGTGACCATCGTGAAGTCCGGGGAGGAATGCGATTGATGCCGCGGGCGGGCAACCGTTCGTCCGGCCCGTTCGGGCTGCTGGCGGTTTTTCTCGCAATCGGTACATTGTTGCCGCTATGTCCGGCACTGGCTGCGGATGAGTCGGCGGTAAGCATGGACTGGTGGAACATGTCCATGGGACTCCTGGGTGGTCTTGCACTGTTTTTGTTCGGCATGGAGCAGATGTCGGATGCACTCAAGGCAGTCGCCGGTGAACGGATGAAACTCATCCTCGCCAGGCTGACAACCAACCGGTTCATGGGGGCGTTGACCGGCGCGTTTGTCACTGCAGTCATTCAGTCATCTTCTGTCACGACGGTACTGGTTGTTGGATTTATATCCGCCGGCCTGATGTCGATGGCCCAGTCGATTGGCGTCATCATGGGTGCAAATATCGGCACCACGATTACCGCCCAGATCATAGCCTTCAAGGTGACAAAACTGGCCCTGCTGATGATAGCCACTGGTTTCGGCATGCTGTTTTTCTCGAATAATGAAAAAATGAAACACTATGGCGGCATGTTGATGGGGCTCGGCATGATTTTCTTCGGCATGAGTGTAATGAGTGATGCCATGTATCCGCTCCGTGCCTACCAGCCGTTCCTGGATTTCATGGTGACAATGGGAAATCCATTGGTCGGTATTCTTGTTGCGGCTGCGTTCACCGCACTCGTGCAGTCATCATCGGCTACCACGGGTATTGTTATCGTGATGGCGAGCCAGGGTTTTATAGCGCTGCCGGCCGGTATTGCACTGGCGTTCGGCGCAAATATCGGTACCTGTATCACCGCAATGCTGGCTGCCATCGGCAAGCCCCGGGAGGCCATCAGGGCTGCGGTTGTGCATGTTCTGTTCAATGTATTCGGCGTGCTGGTATGGCTTGGCCTGATTTCGCATCTTGCCGAATTTGTCACGTGGATTTCGCCGGCCCGTGGCGACCTGTCCGGCGCTGAACGGCTGGCAGCCGAGACACCCCGGCAGATAGCCAATGCGCATACGATTTTCAATGTTGCAAATACGCTGCTTTTTATAGGCCTGACCGCCCAGTTCGCACGCGTTGTTGAATGGCTGGTGCCGGACAGGCCGCTCGAGGAGGAGGATGCGGCCAAACCCCGTTACCTGGATGAGGCCTTGCTGGATACGCCGTCACTGGCTTTTGACCGGGTACGTTTCGAGATCGGGCATATCGGTGACAATGTCAGGGAAATGTTGCGCCTGATCATGCCGGCGATTCTGAGTGGTGACCGCATGTCATTGAAATCGGTTGCGCACATTGATGACGATGTTGATGCGCTGCACGGGCATGTCATCGTTTATCTCGGCAAGGTCAGCCAGAAGGTGTTGACCGAGGGCCAGACGCTGGAGCTGTTAAATCTTATGTCCGCTGCGAACGATCTGGAAAACATCGGCGATGTGATCGAAACCGATCTGGTGCACCTTGGCAACCAAAGGATCAGTGAGGGTATTTCAATCAGCCCGTCCACCCGTGAAATTCTGCAGAAGATATATAACGAAGTGACCGAAACAACTGAGCTTGCGATCAGGGCGGTGGTCGAGAATAACCTCGAAGCTGCAAAAGAGGTCATCGACAGGAAAGCGGATATCAACAGGCTGATGGAGTCAGCTGCCATGCATCAGAGTAAGCGGCTTGTCGTTCAAGAGCCAAACCGGCTTGCCGCCTACACCATAGAAATGGATATTATTGAAAAGCTCAAACGCATCTATTACTTCGCAAAACGCATGGCAAAAACAGTTGCACCTGCTGACGGGGAGGCGCCGCAGCCGGGCTGAAATATCCGCATCAGCACCGAAGGGTGGCGAGGATATTCCCGGGTGACCGGAATGGCCCCTGGACTGGCAAGGTGTGACGATCAGTCCCGTACAAATGCCATTAATCGCATTCAAGTTGACTTGTATCAATGCGGAAAATTTTCTTTATGATACAAGTACATGCATAATATATACATGTCTTTATTTCGATACAAATACCCGCATAATACGGCAGTGGTTCATTGCGTGTCTTTGTTAATTCAGGGGCGTCCATGGCTGGGTCATTTCCAGCGCATTTAGAGTGAAAGGAGTTGTCAATACATGAAGATCGAGAAGGGCATAATCGCTGTTTTCATGCTGGCTGCCGCACTGGTCTCGACATATGTTTATGCGCGCACGGAAATACAGAACAAGGGGTCTGACACCCTGGTCAATGTTGCGCAGGCATGGGCCGAGGCATATCAGAAAATAAAGCCGGACGTTGCGGTCGCTGTGTCAGGTGGCGGGTCGGGCACAGGTATTGCCTCCTTGATCAATGGTACGGTCGATATCGCCAACGCCAGCCGTAAAATGAAAGACAAGGAAATCAGGCTGGCGGAAAAGCATGGCCACAGTCCGGTCGAGCACATTGTCGGTTTTGATGCCCTGGCTGTGTTCATCCACAGTGCAAACCCGGTTACCGGGTTATCGATTCCTCAGCTCAAGGAAATATATGGCCGTGAAGGCAAGATAACCCGGTGGACTGATCTCGGCATCGAGGTGCCCGGCTGCCAGGACCAGCAAATTGTGGTGGTCAGCCGGCAGAACAACTCCGGTACCTACGCCTATTTCAGAAAGGCCGTGCTCGGCAAGAAGGGTAAATTCCGCCAGGGAACCCTGGATATGCACGGTTCAAAGGACGTTGTCGACCTGGTAGAGAAAACGCCCTGTGCGATCGGTTACAGCGGTCTCGCCTATGCCACTGATCATATCAAGATGGCATGTATCCAGGACGGTGACGCGTGCGTCAGTCCCAGTGTGCAGACGGCCAGTAGTAACGACTACCCGATAGCGCGCCCGCTGCTTATGTATACAAGCGGTGCGCCGGCGGGTGAGGTCAAGGAATATCTTGACTGGGTGTTGAGCGATGCCGGGCAATGCATCATCAGCGACAAGGGTTATGCCCCGGTCAGGAAAATTGCCTGTCCGTGAGTGGTAAGTGCAGGTGACACCTGCCGGTTTTTTGTAAGCCAGTATCAATTACTTTCGAGTCACGCGAGTGGGCCGGCAACGGCCTGGCGGAGCTGCAGATATGAGTCATTACGAAGAACGTCTGGAACATGATCTTGATAATATCCGTAGGCATATCCTGGCGATGGCCGGGAAGGTGGATGACGGCATCAGGAACGCAGTGCGTGCACTCCAGACCGGCGATCGGATACTGGCGGCCGAAACCATTCTCGCCGATCATGCAATCAACCGGGAAATGCGCGAGATCGACCGGTTGTGTCATGCCTTTATCGCAGTGCATCTTCCGAGTGGCATACACCTGCGCATGCTGTCAGCGGCGATACGGATAAATATTGCCCTGGAACGAATCGGTGATTATGCAGTCACCATTGCCCGTACTTCAGAGCAACTCAGTGAGCCGCCGGCGGGTGCGTTGGCCCGGGAGCTGGAACGCATAGCCAATTCGGCCAAGACCATGCTGAGTCAGTCCATAGACGCCTATAAAGGCTTGAATGCGGAGATGGCCAGGGCGACGATGGTGATGGAGCAGGACATAGAATATGACCTGGAATCCGTTTATGCCGAGTTGACAGAAAATCGCGATCGGGAAAAGGTCAGGGAACTGCTTGCTGTATACGTCGTACTGACACACCTGAAACGTGTTGCTGACCAGGCAAAGAATCTATGCGAAGACATAGTCTTTATCGTGACCGGAGAAGGTAAGGCACCAAAAATATATAACATCCTGTTCCTGGGAAAGGATAACAGTGGTCTGTCAAAGATGGCGGAGCTGATTGCGCGCAAGGCCTACCCGGAGAGCGGTACATACAGCAGTTGCGGGCGCAATCCGGCGAAAGCTCTCAATCCTCAGATGGTGAGTTTTCTGGAGCAGCACGGTATTGATGCCGGGAACCAGAAGCCACAGTCACTTGAACAAATGATGCATGAACTGGTCGAGAAACATGTCATCGTCAGCCTTGATGGACCGGTCAGGAAATATATAAAGAAACTGCCATTTCATACCACGGCTGTTGAGTGGGACGTGGGCCCGCTTCCCGAGGGTCCGGTCGAGGAGCAGGCGGAGCAATGGGAATCACTGTACCGTGACATAGCCACCCGCGTGCAGGATCTTGTCTGTATCCTGCGCGGGCCGGAAGCCCACTGACTGGTTGCCCGGAAATGGAACAGTCCAGTCTCGATTTCGACCGCCGTAACCTGGACTGGTACATCGACAGGTTTGTCCAGTTGCTGGTTTTTATCAGTGGCATATCCGCCATCATTTTCATTGTCGGCATATTCGTTTTCATTACCAAGGAAGGTATCGGCTTTATTCTGGATACGATGGATCCGGGCGAGTTCTTTTTTTCCCAGTACTGGGAGCCCAGTGATGAGGATGCGCCAGAATATGGCATTCTCGCACTGGTTGCCGGAACGGCCAGCGTTACCGGTCTGGCACTGCTGGTTGCCATTCCGTTTTCCCTGGGGTCGGCAATTTTTATTGGTGAGTTTGCCACCGGCAGGACACGCGAATTCCTGAAAATACTGGTAGAGCTGCTTGCGGCGATCCCGTCAGTTGTATGGGGGTTCATCGGGCTTACGATCATGAACCCGCTGATCATAGAGCTATTTAATGTGCCGGTCGGCCTGACCGTACTCAATGCAGGGCTCATCCTCGGTCTGATGACGGCGCCCATTATGACGTCGATTGCCGAAGATGCGCTCAAGGCCGTGCCGGACCGCTATCGCGAGGCAGCCGAGGCGATGGGTGCCACCCGCTGGCAGGTTATTTTCAAGGTTGTTCTGCCGGCTGCTAAAAACGGCCTGCTTGGTGCGGTGCTGCTGGGAATCGGACGGGGATTCGGCGAGACCATGGCGGTTCTGATGGCCACGGGGCATTCGGTTAACCTGCCAACCAGCGTGTTTGATTCGGTGCGGGCATTAACGGCGACCATTGCAGCTGAGCTTGGTGAAACGGCAGTCGGTTCAGATCACTACCAGGCACTGTTCACGATCGGCATCTTTCTTTTCATAATTACGTTTATTATTAACCTGACGGCAGACCTTGTCGTTCGCGGCGTGCGGAGGGGCTGATCATGTTTGCCAGGACAGAGCTCAATACACGTGACCAGAGGACGCAGTCGCTGTTCAGGATGCTGTTTATGCTGATGACAGGTCTGCTGGCGCTGCCTGTGATCATTATTCTTGCAACGCTGGTTTACAAGGGAGGGTCGGTTCTTTCTATAGATTTCCTGTTTACTGCGCCGACCGATGGTATGACCGCCGGCGGAATTTTCCCGGCATTACTGGGTACGGTCTGGCTGGTTGCCGTTGCGCTGCTGGTATCCGTGCCGGTTGGCGTCGCCGCCGCAATATACCTGAGCGAATACGCGGCAGATAACTGGTTCACGCGCGCCATCAACCTGGCCATTATCAACCTGGCCGGCGTCCCCTCAATCGTGCATGCACTGTTTGGTGTCGGTGCCTTCGTTATCTTTTTCGGTTTCGGTACCAGTATCCTGGCCGCCAGTCTGACGCTTGCCATAATGACGCTACCGGTTGTGATCGTGGCCACGCGCGAATCGCTGCGTGCGGTACCGCAAGCGTTTCGCGAGGCATGCTGGAATATGGGGGCGACCCGTTGGCAAACTATTCGACGCATCGTTTTGCCCAATGCAATC
>Ga0224496_10000886_pt1 | contig 19598 bp, 15 predicted proteins | sample SF_Jul11_sed_USG_2_FD_168127 | JGI IMG/M metagenome (GOLD analysis project Ga0224496, IMG submission 168127) | Sediment microbial communities from San Francisco Bay, California, United States - SF_Jul11_sed_USGS_8_1 | ecosystem: Environmental > Aquatic > Marine > Sediment | place: USA...
CGTTTTCGGGCGCGCCGGAGCCTCACGTTCGATCCCCTGTCGGGAAATCGGAACTGTTTGGAGCGTCGGTCTTGGCGGTATTATCGGGTTATTATTTGGAGCGGGAGACGGGGATCGAACCCGCAACATTCAGCTTGGGAAGCTGACACTCTACCATTGAGCTACTCCCGCACAATTTATGCAAAATGGATTATAGCAGAGACGGGGTGAAATTCAGCGCGGAATGGAAAGGGGCTTGTAAAACAGCTCCATCCTGAAAACATCAGAAAATATCGAGTTCGTCTTCCTCTTCGGCTACCGGTGCCGCTTCATACTCAGCCGGTTTTACGTCACGGATGTTTTTCAGGGTCTCCTGCTTTTTTCTCTCCTCTTCGGCTTCCTCGGCGATCCTCTCTTTTTCAGCCTGGTAGACTTTGAAGAAAGTATCAAAAACCGACAGACGTCCTATAAAGTGCTGGCGTATATCGTGGTCGAGGGTAATAGCTTTCAGCAGACTGGTAAGGGAGAGCAGGGCGATTATGGCAAATTCAATCATGAACAATACCCTGAAAACATCGTTCATGCCGACCAACTGCTGGAAATAGCCGAAAACTACACTCATATTCATACTGTGTGCGTTATCGGCAGTAAACCGCAAGTTCTTGAGATTATTTGAAAACCGGTTGAGGGAGCCCGGTTTAGGGTGACGAGGAAGAGCAACCCGGCCCCTTTTGAAAGGGCCGGGCCGTTAAAATCGGTTATCGGGATATAGTTAAATATCCGATTACTTTTGAAGTTCCTCATATTTTGCCTGAAGCTGTTCTTTTGTTTCTTCGTTATTCGGATCTTTCGGTATGCAGTCAACCGGACAGACCTCAACGCACTGCGGTTCGTCGTAGTGCCCAACGCACTCCGTGCACCGTACCGGATCTATAATGTAGATATCATCCCCTTCCGTAATAGCGCTGTTCGGACACTCAGGTTCGCAAACACCGCAATTTACGCATTCTTCAGTTATTATGAGAGCCACTAGTACACCTCCTATTGCTTAAAAGAACTATATTTTCCCAAATCATTTTTCTGGTTACAAAATTGCCCCGCCTGGAAGATAAATGCCTCCAGTCTGGAACGTCCATTATTCTCATCCATGCCGTCATAGTCAATATTCAACCACGGAATATTTCCATTCTGGTCCCTTACCTTTTTAGAGAGCGCGGTTACAACCGTACCGGGCATGCATGAAAACGGCAACAGGTTAATAATACCCGAACATCCTTTGTGTGCGTAATCAATTGCTTTCCCGATACTGAGTATCGATTCTCCCTCAAAAGTAGCTTCCAAGTACGGCCTGGACAATGCCAGCACTTCCTTAGTGGAAGGCTCATGCCAATTTAACAAATCTTTCTTGAAAGGTTCCACCAGTTTTTTTTCATCCGCTTTTTGCATCGCGTGGAAAAACTGGCCGCTGAAAATATCCTTGAGATTCCGGTCCTTTTTCCCGTTCGCGATGAATCGGTCGGTACAGTAGAGTATCCATTCGCTGAAAGGGGCGAGCCATGCTTCACCGCCAAGCTCCTCGATCTGCTCAATGATATGCTGATTGCTGAAGGGGTGGAAGCGGACATATATTTCCCCGACTATGCCGATTATCGGCCTCCTCTCGCTTTTGTCCACAGGCACCGAGCGGAATATCTCCCTGATATCCAGGATCCTCTTGAAGATGTCTTTACCGCCGTTCTCGACCGATTTTTCAATTATTTTCAGTGAAGTATCGTATGCGCTGTTCGCCGAGCCCTTGATGGTCTCATACGGTCTTGTTTCATGAAGGAGTTTCTGGATGATATCGGTAGCGAGGATCCCTCTCCACGCGATACGGCGGAAATCGGGAGAAATATGCTCAAAGCCGCCATACGCCCCCTCAGCCTCAGCGGACATCAACTCGGTATCCTCGTGCCCAAGTTTGTCGAGGAGTATCCGCAGCGTTGAATTGTACTGGCCGAAACGGCACGGGCCGTTGGTCCCCGGCATGAAAAAGATGCTCTTCCCGGGATTGAAATCACTCTTCATCACCTTCTTAACGATATCTCCCGTTGTGAGAGTGTATGGGATGCACTCCTTTCCGGAAGAATATTTCCGTCCTATCTCAAGCGACACCCTGTCGGTTTTCGGAAGTACCTCGGAATCCTGTCCGCACGACCTGAGCGCCGCCGCGAGAGGGTAGGCGTGATCGCACATGTAGGGGAGGTAGAGAACCTTCCTGAACCCGGTCGAGCTGGAAGGGATAGGCTTGGGAGCCGTCCTGTCGACGTATTTCCTGTTGTCGACATTTTCAAGTGAATCGAAAAATGCCTCGCATCTGGTAATCGCTCCCGCATCGGCGGAGTGCTCGTCCACCTCCAGGTGGAGGAACGGTTTCCCGTTCATCTGTCTCGTAACGTGGTAGGAGATGAATGAATCCGGGCCGCATTTGAAGTTTGAAATATAGATGGCGTTAAGCCTTGGGTTTTTCCTTATCGTTTCGGCGGCGGATATGAACCTCTGTCCGGAACGCCAGTACATGTTCGGATGCACTTCAAACGCTGGATCTTCAGGGAGCGACAGCATATCCATTGGAACCGCGATAACCCCCATGTCCTTCAGCTTTTTAGGGAGATCCATGTTTATTCCGTTGTCACAGCCGTTATAGGGGCGGCTGATTATCACAACGGCTCTCTGTCCGTCGCGAAGATTGTCAATAACCTCTGTTCCTCGGTTTCTCAATGCGGAATAGAACTCGTTCTGCGCCTTGCGCCCCTTCCTTACAGCCCGTTCCACAGCAGTCTGGCTGACCCCCATTTTTTTGCCGATACCGGCGAGTTCATTGGCGACCGACGCGTCCCCTCTCTGGAAATGGATCGGGGGCTCCCAGAGCTCCACATTGTTCTTTTTCAGGTCAACCGCCGTTTTGGCTATGTAGGAGTGCGCCTGGATAAGCGGGCAGCTCTTGCTGGTGTTGAACTTTGTATCGGGACTGCTAAGCGTAACTATGCTTGGCATGAAAAGGACGTCGACTTTTTTGTCGATAAGGTCGATCACATGGCCATGTATTATCTTTATCGGGAAGCAGGTCTCGGCGGTAACGTATTCAAGGGATGTGTTTATGACCTCCTGATTGGTTCTGCCGGAGAGGACGACTTCGCACCCTATCTCCTCAAGGAAAGTCTTGAAGAACGGGAAAAGCTCGTAGGTGAAGAGGATGCGCGGTATGCCGACAACTTTTTTCTTATCCCTGACAGCTTCCTTTTTGGACGCGTATTGTCCGAAGATCATCTGTTCCCTTTCGGCAAAGAGATCGGGGAGGTCGTTTTCCTTTTTCTTCTTGTCTTTTTCGAAAAGTTCGCATCTTGCGCCGTGGTAATGCGCCGCTTCTCCCTCGAATTTCACCCTCGATACGCCGCAGACGTTGTCGCACGCCTTGCATTCAAAGGTGGAGAGCTTGTAGGTTCTGTTGCGGAGGTCGAAGCCGATGAACCGGCTCTCCTTGTTCCCTTTTTTAACCATGCTCCGTCGCGCGATTATCGCGGCTCCAATCGCTCCGGTAACGTCGTGGTGCGGCGGGATGTGAATTTTCTTTCCGGTGACAGCTTCAAAAGCCGAGATTACCGCCTTGTTCCAGGCGACCCCCCCCTGGAAAAGCACCTTCTCCCCGATGATACGGTCACCTACGACCTGCAGGTAATTTTTGACGATCGAATAGGCAAGCCCTGCCGCCAAATCTGATGTCGCGGCCCCTTTCTGCTGGTGGGAAACAAGGTCTGATTCTATGAACACCGTACAGCGCTCGCCGAAACTTCCGGGTTTTTGGGAGTCAAAGGCGGCGTCTGAAAAATCCTTTTTGATGTCGAGTCCTAGGCGCTCTGCCTGCTCTTCGATGAAGGAACCGGTCCCCGCGGCGCAGACCTTATTCATCTCGAAATCTATGACGACGCCGTTGTTCAGGGAGATGTATTTTGAATCCTGCCCCCCTATCTCGAAAATGGTATCGGCATCAGGTATGAAATGGACGGCGGCGGTCGCTTGAGCGGTTATTTCGTTTCGCACTTCGTCAGCGCCTACAAAATCCCCTATCATGTATCTCCCCGATCCGGTCGTGCCCACGCCCTTGACGATGACTTTATCCCCAATCTCTTCCCCTATTTCAAGGAGGCCCTTGGTAACCGCTTCGATCGGGCGGCTCTGGGTGCGGAGATATCTTCTGGCGACGACCCTGTCCTCTCCATCGATGGCGACGACGTTTGTCGAGAGAGAGCCGATATCGATGCCGATATAGACCTCCGTCCCTTTTTCGATAGAATGGATATCTATTGAGTATTGACTGTCGTTCAGTTGTCCCGTCAGCGGATCGAGCGAGCCGGTAATCGATTTTTTTGTATTGAGGTATTCGTTCAGTGGCGCGTGGCCGAGGTAAGCGGTCTCCTGGCTGGAGTTCATTGCCGCAATAGCCGCCCCCAAGGCGCCTGCTTCCTTGTGAAGTTCGGGTATAAGGAGTTCCCCGTTTTCCAGCTCAAGCTCGTCTTCAAACGCCTTAACAACGCCGACGTTCGCCGCGACACCGCCGATAAACGCAATAGGCTTTGTAAAGAGTTTTCCCTGGGCGACATTGGCCTTGAAACTTCTTGCAACGGCGTAGCAGAGGCCGGCGGCTATATCGAAGTCGGGGGTTCCTACCTGTTGAAGATGTATCATGTCCGATTTCGCAAAGACGCTGCATCGTCCGGCTACTCTTGGGGGTTTTTTCGATTTTAGGGACATGTCGGCGAACTCTTCTATTGTGTAATTCATTCTGGAAGCCTGCTGATCCAGGAAGGAGCCGGTCCCCGCCGCGCAGGCGGTATTCATGGCAAAGTCTTCAAGAACTGCGGATTTGGTTCCATTTGAGGTCGGTTTCATTGTGATGAATTTGGAGTCCTGCCCCCCCATCTCAATTACGGTTTTTATCTCCGGGTTGATGAAGGCGATGGCGGTCGAGTGGGCGACAACTTCGTTGAAAAATTCGGCTCCGATGATGCTTGCCGCAAGCTCTCCACCGGTACCGGTGGTACCGCAACGGCTTATTTTCTGGCCCGGGAACTTTTTCTCGATGTCCAAAATGATGTTTTCGAGCACCGGGAGCGGTTTGCCGAGCATTCGGCGGTAATAACGTTTAAGGACATTCCTCTCGCCGTCGAGCAGAACAGCTTTTACGCTAATTGAACCGATATCTATTCCAAGGAATAAATTATTAATAGCAACCTCCCGATGGTAAAAAATCACTCGAAAGCAGGATAATTTGTATATTCCTCACTGCCAAATCCTATTTCGACACACGGTACTAACGGATTTATCTCCCCCTGGGAAGAAATCTTTTCGAAATAACCGTGCATAAAATATAGCATATAAAACCCCACAACGGTTATTTAACGTAAGGGGCAACCGATTACTTTCCGAATGCAGAAGCTTTATTGTATGGCGTTGATAAGTTATTGAAAAAAGAGGGTTATTGTGGTGCGGGTGTACGGGGTAGTTTAAAGTTCATCGGTCATGTATTTATTGTATTCCGCGGTAAAGCAGAGGGAGGTCATATCTTCCATTCGGTCGACAAATACCTTGCCGTACAGGTGGTCGATTTCGTGTTGCAGCACTATCGCGAAAAAACCTTCAGCCTTTATGTCGATATTTTTTCCTTCGCGGGTTTTGGCTTCGACTTTTATCCTTGTCGACCGTTTTACTTTCCCCCAGAGATCCTTTAGCGAAAGGCACCCTTCCCACCCTTCGGCAAGATCTTTTGAAAATTCCACGATTTTTGGATTTAGCAGGATGGTAAGGGGGAAGTCCCCCCCCCTGTTTTCCCTCGATTCGATGACGATGATCTGTTTTGAAAAAGATACCTGCGGAGCGGCGAGCCCCGCGCCGTTGTATTCCCTCATTGTTGCAATCATTGAATCGATAAAATGAGAGGTGGAAGGGTGTAATATCTCCTGATCGGTCAGCGGCGCCGCGGGGATCCTGAGGACGGGGTTCCCCAGCTGGGCAATTTTCAGGATCGAAGGTTGCCCCTTGTAGATATCACCCAAGGTATTTTGCCCTGTATTCATGGAAAAGGGATCTGGCTCCCGGGAGACACTTCCCTTTTCCATTTCCTATCCCGGTTTTTTCCTGAAACTTTTCAAACGTATCAATTCCGGAGATGACCCCGGTTTCAATGTCATGTTCGGAAATGCCGTGGCAAGAGCAGATTATGTTTTTCTCTTTGTCGAATGGGGAAGCTTTCCGGTTTGCCGGTCTTCCATGATCGATGTTTTCCATATATTGAATCAAATGCCTATAAGTAAGCGCCTATTCAGTGCGGTATTCACGGATCTTTATTCCACCGGGATGTTCGACGAGTTTGCCCCTTTCCGGAAGTTTGGGGCTGAATGCCGATACAAAGGGGTTGTAGGTGGCGCCAACCTTCACTCTTGGGCTTGCCGGGTAATGCAGGTCGAACAGGAGGCCAACGCCAACGCGCTCATCGAACCTCAGTTTGAAATTCCATTTGCTCTGTCCTTCCCCGTCTGTCGAAACATCGAGAACGGTGACCTTGTCGTGAGTTGTTTCCATGAAGCGGATCGATTCAGGGATCACGGTTCCCGAGAATTTCAGGTTGCATTCGACATTGTAAATGTCACCGGACGACGATACGGTCTTGCACATGACAGTGGCCGGGATCGTCGGCTTTGTGGCGTACGAGTTTACAGCCAGGAGCGCGATAAATAGCGGAATAACAAATATTAAGCCGCTTTTGTTCCTTTTGATTTTCCCTTCTCCTTTTTGCTGTCACCGGAGGATGTTGTTGTTTCACTGCCGCCAGTAGCGGCGCTTGATGTTGACGTCGATTTGGCTGATTCGCCTGAGGAGCCTGAAGAACCGTATCCGTCCTTGTACCATCCCCCACCTTTAAGGTGGAAAGAGCCGAGGGAGATCAGCTTTTTCATTTTAGCGCCGCATTCGGGGCATTTTCTGGCTGAATTATCGGAAATCCCGTGAAGGACCTCAAACTCGCGTTCGCATTTCGGGCATCCATACTCATAAATTGGCATATTTTATGTAACTCCTTGTCTATCAAGTGTAGCAGATAATACCCATATAAGGTCAATATTAGATAAAATCAAGCCACTTTGAATATTTTTTCTCCTGACCCTTTAGCGCCTTGAAATAGACCTCCTGTATTTTGGTGGTCAACGGCCCGCGTTTGCCGCTGCCGATTTTCCTTCTGTCGATCTCGCGTATCGGGGTGAGCTCCGCCGCTGTCCCTGTAAGGAACGCCTCGTCGGCTATATAAACCTCATCCCTCGGGAAATACTGTTCCTCAACGCGAATGCCGAGGTCGCGCGCAACCTCAATAACGCTTTCGCGGGATATCCCTTCAAGGATGGAAACGAGCGGCGGTGTTTTGAGAATGCCGTTCCTGATGACGAATATGTTTTCACCCGAACCTTCGGCAACGTTGCCAAGAGGGTCAAGCAGGATCGCTTCGTCGAATCCGTTCCTTATCGCGTCCTGTTTTGCCAGGACGGAGTTGAAATAGACCCCTGTTACCTTGGCTTTTGTCATTGCGATATTCGGATGGTGCCTTGTGAAGGAGGATATGGTGACGGATATGCCGTTTTCCAGAGCTTCCTTGCCGAGATAGGTGCCCCATTCCCACGCCGCGATAGCGGTATGAACGTCGAGACCGGTCGGATTGAGGCCCCTCCCCTTTGTTCCAAGCCAGACAAGGGGGCGGATGTAGCACTCTTTCAGTCCGTTCTTGCGGATAGTCTCCTTTGTCGCTTCGGCGATCTCATCCTTGCTGAACGGGATCTCGTATCCCATGATATGCGCCGAGTTGAAGAGCCGGTCCACGTGCTCCTTGTGCCTGAAGATGGCCGGGCCTTTATCGGTGTTGTAACAGCGTACCCCTTCGAATATGCCGGTGCCGTAGTGGAGCGAATGTGTAAGAACATGAACGTTCGCCTCGTCCCAAGGGACCAGCTTGCCGTCCATCCATATCAGTTTGCTGTTTGGTGCGCTCATAAAGGGGAAAGTTTATCTTTGAAGCGTCGGATTGTCAAACATTGTCGCCGGGTGGATGGAGGGGGTGGTGGTGTAAAATGGTAATTGAAGAATTTGTCAACATTTTATGAGAGGACAAGGAAATGAAAGAGCAGATAGGAGCATGCTCCTTGACCGACAAGAAGTGCGTGCCATGTGAAGGCGGCATCCCCCCCAAGACGGAAAGCGAGGCAAAAGAGCTTTTGAAACAGCTTGACGGCTGGATATTGAAGGATGGGAAGATCGAGAAGAGTTTCGGTTTCAAGGATTTTTACGAGACGATAGAGTTCGTAAACGGCGTGGCGTGGATATGCAACAGGGAAGGGCACCATCCCGACCTGGAGGTTTCGTATAACAAATGCAGGGTCGTCTTCTGGACGCACGCTATAGGCGGATTGTCGGAAAACGATTTCATCTGCGCCGCCAAGGTCGACAGGCTTTTCGAGTAGCTCTACGCCATGCTCGCAATGACGACGATGTGACTGTCATCGCTGAAAGAGTCAGGTATTTCGGGGAGAGTATTTGTTATCCCCGTGAAACCGGGCTCCAGTCCTACAGTCTAATTAAAGTATAAAATACAGGATAGCCTCCTGCGCGGGGATGGCAGGAAAGCGGAAAGATTGCTTCGCTATCCTCGCTAATGATGTGAGCCGACGACGTGGCAAAAAAAAAGGGTCCCGCGGTCTCCCGCGGAACCCCAAACTCAATTCAGGTCAACCGCCCCGATCCCCCCTTGTAAAGGGTGGGGAGCAGGGCGCGCCTGATATCCTTCTCTAGTTCTCCCTCCTGTATGCAAGAGTTCCGAATCCGAACGCAAGCATCAGCGAAAGGAGACCGGTGTATGCCGGGTACTCGATGGCGTAGACTACCGGCGCAAGGCCAAGCCTTACAGCCGACCTCATTGCCGGCGATTCGGCTATGAAGTCCGCAACATATGGGGAGTAGGTGTAGTAGAGGTCTACCGCCACTCTTCCCGCCTCGCTGTTGAGGAGGGTGCTGTCGCGGAAATCACGGAGCGTTTTAACGTGCGGGTCGAGGTAGCTTCCGTAAGCCGCTGTAGCAATGAAGCATCCGCCGCCGCCGTCGCCGCCGCCGTTGTCACAGCCGGGCTGGCCAGGGCCGCCGCATCCGCCGTCGTAACCACCGCCACCGTTGCCGCCTGTGTTAAAAGTGTATGTCTGCGACTGGACAGCTTCGGTATTACCCATGACGTCGACCGAGAAGTACTGCAACGTCGTGGTTTCCGAGATGTATATTGCCCCGGCGTAGAGGGTCGACGAAGTCGTCGGGGTGGAGCCATCCGTGGTGTAGTAGGTGGCCGCGCAACCCGACTCATAGTCGCTACATGACAGATTGACATCGATAGGTGAGTAGATTGTCTGTCCCCACTGGTCGACGCTCGTATAAGGAGCATTTGTATCCAAACGGACGGCGACAGTCACTGTATCCTCGGAGTTGCCCATGTTGTCCACGGAGAAGAACTTCACGTCGATCCCATAGGTTATCTCTATCGGTCCGGTATAGAGGTTGGCGTCGGTAGCCGTCGGGTTCGACCAGTCGGTGGTGTAGTAGGTGGCCGCGCAATCAGAGCCACCCAGGTTGTCCGTGCAGACAAGGGAGATTGTCGTTCCGTATGTAACGTAGGTGTTGCCATCCGTACCTTGAACCGCGGTGCCGGTGGTAGCCTCTAACGTTGTTGTAGGCCTGGTCCCGTCTATAACGTAGACCTCGCTCTTTGCAACCTCGGCATTTCCAGCACCGTCCTTCGAGAGGAACTTAAGCGTTGCATTTTCCGCAAGGGTAATACCCGTGGTGTAGGTTGTCGTTGGTGTAGATCCGGTGTCCGAATAGAGGGTCTCGGCACAGCCTATCCCCCTGAAGTCGACACATTCAAAATTTGCGCTTACTGAACCGTACGATCCTCCAGCCGGGCTTGCATAGGTGACAGGCGCCGCCGCATCGCCGTCGAAATGGACGATAAGGCCGGCACCGCCGACACCATAGACGTCGTTGGCCTTCGAGCTGGCGTCACGCGACTCTGTCCCCCAGAACTTGAGGGCACTGTGGGTACCGGTATCCATCAGAGTCCATGTCGTGCCGTTGTAATGGTAGTTGTTTTGCCAACTGCTGCCCGCGAAGATGTCTCCGTTGCCGGTTCCCCAGAGATTGGTGAAAGTAGTGTTGGCGGCAACCAGGGAATCGGTCCAGTCCAGGCCGAGATTGGTCGAGCGGCGTATTGTTCCCGTTCCGTCTGTAGCATATATGTTTGCAAATCCGGTCGTGGCCCATACATCGTTGAAACTGTAGGTAACGTCACTCGGGAGCCAGATGCTTCCTCCGTTGGTTGATTTAAGGAAAACCTTGTCCCCTACAGCTATAACGTTGCTGGCGTCATCGGCCTTTATCGATTTAAGGTCAGCGAAGGTCCATGAGAGCTGTCTTGTCCAGGAGGTTCCGTTCCATTTCAGGATGGTACCGCCGTCGCCGACCGCCCATGCGTTATTCGCGTCAAAGACATGTACATCCCTCAGGTGCGGCATTACTCCGGCAGAACCGGTGCCCCATGATGTTCCGTCATAGATTGCCATAGCGCCGTTTGAATCCACTATCCTTATGTCGGTCGCATCTGTACCGTTGACAAAATACCAGTTCAGCACATTGGTATTCCTCTTCTGCTGCTGGTAGGTCCATACAGTGCCGTCGTAGCGCAATAAAGCGCCGCTGTCTCCGACCGCGTAGATGTTGTTAGCGGCGGTTCCCCATATGGATCGGATAGGCCCGACGGTACCTGATTGAGGTATTTTGGTCCAGACCGCTCCATCCCAGTGGATAATTGTTCCACCTGCGCCGACAGCGTAGACGTTATCGGCGGAGGTTCCCCAGACAGCATAGAGGTGATTAGAGTTGGCGGCGGTTCCTGCCGGCACTGTAGTCCTGGTGTTCGCCCAAGTGGATCCGTTGAAGTGGTAGATTTCACCGCTATTGCCGACCGCGAATACATGCCCTGCGGAACCCCATACCGCGTTCAGCTGTATGGTGCCGAGGCTATGAGCTACCGCGCCCCAGTCGATACCGTTAAATTTCTGGATGGTTCCGTTAAAGCCTACGGCGTAGACGTTGTTGTCCGCGTCACCCCATACGCCATACAGTGTGTTTCCGGTGTTGGAAGTCTCAAGGGTGCCACTCCACCCAAATAAATCGCGCTTGAGTATCTTACCGCTTGAGCCGACCGCGTAAACAGTGGTGCCTGAACCCCCGTCGATGCCGGTATCCCATACCGCGTAGAAGGGATTGGTATCAGTGGTAGAGGCAACCTTGGTCCACCCTTCGTTCATCGGGTTATATTCCCAGATCCATCCCAGGTTGCCAACGCCGAGGTACTTCCCTGAAAATGTCCGCGTGAAACCGACGGGGGTGGCAGACGCATTATTAGCTGTGTGGTTGGACCATGAAACTCCATCATATTCAAGGATCTGGCTGTAGGAGCCGACCGCCCATATGTTGGATGCGGAGGAGCCCATTATGCTTGTATAGCTACCCGAGGGTACGGTAACAGGTGTCCATGTTGCCCCGCTGATATGGTGGAAAAACGTGGTGCCCGGCCCGACCGCATAAATATCATCTGCCGTCGCGCCCCATATATCCGTAAGGGTGTTGGAGGTGACTGGAGCGGGGTTGATCCTTGTCCACGCTGAGCTGGCGATTTTGTAAAGTGCCCCGTAATAATCTCCGGCAATAATATCAGTCGCCGCGTTTCCGGAAGCATGGTAGATAAGTGAAGGTGGTGTGGATATCCCTAACAGGCCAAATATTCCTCCGCTAAGTTGGTAAATACTACCTCTTTCAGTAACGGCGACCACAGCCGTGGCAGAGGTGCCGCCTATATGCTCAAAAGGGAAGGACTCACCCGTCGGGCTTTTGTCTGTGAAGTTTGTCCCGTCGTACAGGAAAATTTTTCCGCCTCCTCCGGCGAAGTAGATGTTGGTGGCAGATGTACCCCAGATGGCATTTGTTTGTGTGTTCGAACCTGAGGACAATGAGTCGATGGCTGTGCCGTCAAAGTGATATATACGGCCGTAGTATGACCCGCAGTATACGTTGGTAGCGGAGGTTCCCCAGACGCTGAGGCAGTCGTCGTTCAGATATCCCGGAAAGGCGATTGTCTTCCAGCTTGTGCCTGCTGCGTTGGAATAGATCATTTTACCCTGGCTTCCGATGAATATCTCGCCTGTGGAGGCTCTCCATATCGAATAGTGGGGGTGGGAGAACCCTGTATTGACACGGCTCCATTTGTTCTCCACATTCCCGTTGTAGTAGAGGAGGCCATAGGAGGCGACCGCATATAGATCATTGGTGGTTCCGAAAAATCCGTTGATATCCCAGGTTGTTCCGGAGTTCATGACGAGCGTCTCGCTGGTTAGGCTGTTCGTTTTCAGGATGGTCCCCTTGCTTGCGCCGAAGTACATCTCTGTCGCTGAGACCCTGTGTGACGAAAGGATCGGAACGTCTGTCGGCGTCGGATTCTGGTGGCTCCAGCCCGCGGATGCTGATGTTGCCATTGAAGAAACTGATAACAGAACCGTGAACAGAAAGAGTGAATATATGCCCGGATTGCGTTTCAGACGATACATTTGTTTTGCCCCCATTATTTAATTGCAAATAAATAAAATTAAGTAAACTTTAAAAACCGAAAAGAAGTCACCTCCAAATATTGTTTCGTTTTGTTGTATACAAAAATGGTAGCATTATTTTTTCTTGAATTCAAACCGCAGGCCATTGAATAACAGCGAATTATGTATGTTAAATCATACAGCGAATAAAAAATGGAATGAAGCATTTCAGTAAATCGTTACTACTATCACGCAACTTCTTGAGATATAAAATGTAAGAAAAAAAACTTTTGATAAGAAAAAAATCTCACTGCAAAGTGTGATAAAAATAGCTATAAGCGGGTAACTAAAACTGATTCATCCGCAATTTTGGGCATATGTTTGCCCTAACAGCTCCGAGCGCGAGATCCTGCAACGGCTGAACATCCGGCAGGCCGGCGGTATTGCTATCCGAGCAGGGAGAGGAGCACACCTGCGGCGATGGCTGAGCCGATAACGCCGGAGACGTTCGGCCCCATCGCGTGCATCAGGAGGAAGTTCTTCGGATTCACTTCTACGCCGACTTTCTGTACAACTCTTGCCGCCATAGGTACGGCGGAAACGCCGGCCGCGCCGATGAGGGGATTTATCGTCTTTCCGGAGAGCCGATACATCACCTTTCCAAGAAGAACGCCGCTTGCGGTTCCGATGGAGAACGCAATCAGTCCGAGCACGATAATGCCGATCGACTGCACGGTGAGGAAATATTCCGCCTGCATCTTGGAGCCGACCGCGAGGGCGAGGAAGATCGTGGTTACGTTAAGTATCTCGTTCTGTGCCGCCTTGTTGAGGCGTTCCACCGCGCCGCACTCCTTTATGAGGTTGCCGAACATCAGCATCCCTACCAGCGGTACCGCGGAAGGGATGAAGAGTGCGCACATGAGAATTACCATCAGCGGGAAAATTATTTTTTCCATCTTCGTGACGTGGCGGAGCTGTTTCATCTCCACGGACATCTCTTCCTTCGAGCACAATGCCCTCATGATGGGGGGCTGGATGATAGGAACGAGCGCCATGTATGAATAGGCGGCGATAGCTATCGGGCCGAGGAGATGGTCGGCAAGCTTGCTTGTGAGATAGATCGCTGTTGGGCCGTCCGCGCCTCCGATGATGCCGATAGCCGCCGCTTCCTTGAGTGTAAATTCTATCGGGAAACCTGGGATATACTTCAGCGCGAGCGCTCCGAGGAGAGTGGAGAATATGCCGAACTGCGCCGCCGCCCCGAGGAGCGCCATTCTCGGATTCGCAATGAGCGGGCCGAAATCGGTGTGCGCGCCGACCCCCATGAATATAAGGAGCGGGAAGACGCCGGTGGCTATCCCTACATGATAAAGGTAGTAGAGGAAACCGCCGGGCATCATCATCTCCGCGCCCGGGACGTTTACCAATATCGCGCCAACGGCGATCGGGATCATGAGAAGCGGTTCGTAGCCCCTCCCAATACCGAGGTAGAGGAGTATCAGGCCTACGACTATCATGATGTAGTTCTTTCCGCTGGTCGTATTTATCCCGGTAGATTTCCACATCGACACGAATGCCCCGCTGATAGAGGTTATCCCGTGAGGAGCATCATCTTTCTCCGCGCTTTGATGCTGTGGCGCGCCAGCGGCATCTGCCGTTACCGGTGCCGAGAGGAGAAAGAAAGAGCCCGCAACGGCGAGGATAAGCATGGTTGTTCCTTTTATAAAGGCAGACCTCTTGATCATACGCCGATAATTGCCAGATGCTGTCCGGTGTGTACCTGTTCGCCTTGTGAAACGAGTATTCTGGAGACAGTGCCGGAACATGGGGCGATGATGTCGTTCTCCATCTTCATCGCTTCCATTATCATGACCACGTCACCTTCGTCTACCGCGTCCCCTTCGTTCTTTATTATCTTGAATATGGAGCCGGGGAGCGGAGCGGCAACAGGAGTTCCGTCTCCAGAGGCTTCGCTAGGCGCTGGGGCCGATTTTGCCGGCGCGGGTATTTTTATTGTCGGAGCGGATGGCGCCCCCCCTTCGTTCACGACGACGTTGTATGTCTTTCCATCGACCGTAACGGCGTAAGCGGCGGGACCGCCTGCCGCTCCTTTCGAAGCGGGTTTTGCCGGTTCATCGAAGAAGTCGGCGGGGCATGTTCCCCTCTCCTTGAAATATTTCTCCGCTATCTGCGGGAAAAGGGCATAAACCATCACATCCTCGTCGTTCTTCCCCGGGAGTTCTTTCCTCATCTTTTCCAGTTCCGGCTCGAGGTTGTCAGCCGGTCTGCATGTGACAGGCTCCTTCCCGCCAAGCACCTTTGCCTGGAGTTCCTTGTCCGGATGGGCCGGGAGTTTTCCATAGTTCCCTCTCAGCACCTCGGAAGATTCCTTTGAAATCATCTTGTAGCGTTCACCCATAACGACGTTTAGAACCGCCTGCGTGCCGACTATCTGCGATGTCGGGGTCACGAGCGGGGGGTATCCGAGCTCTTTCCTTACGCGCGGGACCTCTTCCAGCACCTTGTCTATCTTGTCGATGGCGTTCTGCTGTTTGAGCTGGCTTTCGAGGTTGGAGATCATCCCCCCCGGTATCTGCGATTTAAGGATGTTTACGTCAACCCCGGTGAATGAGCTGAGGTACTTTTTATATTTTTCCCTTACTCCGGCGAAATATGTCCCTATCTCTATCGCCGTGTCTAGGTCGACGCCGGTGTCATGAGGGGTGCCTTTGAGCATAGCGACCACCGTCTCGGTCGGCGGATGGGCGGTACCCTGCGAGAGGGAGGAGATGGAGCAGTCGAGGATGTCAATCCCCGCCTCAATAGCCCTCATGTAGGTGAAGTTGGCAAGGCCGGATGTGCAGTGGCTGTGGAGATGAAGCGGAACCTTTACCTTGCTCTTTATCTCCGATATCAGCTCGTATGCCGCTTCGGGATAGAGGAGACCCGCCATATCCTTTATACAGATGGTGTCGGAGCCCATCTTCTCCAGTTCGACCGCCATGTCGACAAACATCTTCGTGCTGTGCACCGGGCTTACTGTGTAGCTGATCGTCCCTTCGGCATGTTTTTTAAGATTCTTAACCGCCTTCATGGAGGTTTCGAGGTTGCGCAGGTCGTTCAGCGCGTCGAATACGCGGAAGACGTCTATCCCCGCCTCGGCGGAGAGCTCCACGAATCGAACCACGAGATCGTCGGCGTAATGTCGGTATCCGATAAGGTTCTGCCCGCGAAGGAGCATCTGGAAAGGGGTCTTCGGCATAAGTTTTTTAAGTTCCCTCACCCTCTGCCAGGGGTCCTCGTTCAGGAAGCGGACGCACGCGTCGAATGTTGCGCCCCCCCACATCTCTACCGACCAGAAACCGGCCTTTTCGATCTTTTCAGCTATCGGGAGCATATGCTCCGTCCTCATTCTTGTCGCAAGGAGTGACTGGTGCGAATCCCTGAGGGCCAACTCCGTGATATGTACCTTTTGTTTACTCACTTTTTTCTCCCCATATATTTGTGTACGGCGGCGGTGATGGCCGCTATCTCTCCCCCTTTGGAAACAGGAACCGCTACTTTCGCCACTTTGTCCGGGAAAAATTTCCCAATGGTTGAACTCATAATATCAACGAGCAGGATCAGAAAACTGAGGAATACGAATACAACAGTCATCCCCAGAACCATCAAGATAAGCCCGCTTTCAAAATCACTCATAGCCGGTGAATTTTAGCAGTATGCCCCATCAAGGGCAAGTTTTTCGGGGAAGAAAGCTGATTGTTTTGTTGTGCATATCGAATTTTTTTTTGGCCATATGGAAATGCCGTTGCGGTCTTTGCCGACGAGCTTTTTTTTGCCGGGAGATTCGGTTTTCCCCGTCGGGGATATGTGGTTGTATGTACGGGAAGAATAAAAAACTTGTAATGCTTTTGAGATAAATGTAACCTTTCCGGGCGTTATATTGGGAAAAGCATTTTGGAAATCAATTTTAAGGATGGATGGCAACAATGAAAAATACGATTCTTTCAATAGCCCTTTTCGCATCGGTAATGATGGTTACCGCGTGCGTTCCATTAGAGGAGGCAACAACTGCCGCAGATTCCTCTTTCCCTGCCAACCTTGTTGGCACATGGAATGAAGACAACGGTACAGACACCTATGTTTTCACAGGGTCGCAGGTGACGGTAGGGCCGTCTACAAATTTCTGGAAAGGGACATACGTTCCGATCAACGACCCGAACTTTCAGCCGACAGACAGCAATGTCTATACGGTAAAGAAGTCAACCGCGGGTACTTCCTATCAGGTCTTATATCTCTACGCCAGGGTGAATACTGAAGGCAAGGCGATACTAAGGATAAGCCAGGATGAAACAACCGCTAAAAGCTTGGCGACGGTGTTCAGTAAATCGACTGACACCAGCGAAACTGCTGATACCAATACTGATACCAATACCGATACCGATACCGGGAGTGAAACCAGCTTCAAGACCGACCTTGTAGGTTCTTGGAGCGAAGTGAGCGGTACGGATACATTTGATTTCACCACAACAGAGGTTACCGTGGGACCGACAACGAATTTCTGGGCAGGAACATATGTACGGATTACTGACAGTTCCTTCACAACAACCGATCCTGATGTCTACTTGGTTAAGGACTCAACCGCGGGTACTTCCTACCAGATCTTATATCTCTATGCCAAGGTAAATGCTGACGGCACTGCGACGATGAATATCAGCTCAGGCGAAGCCACCGCTATAAGCTTGGCATCGTCGTTCAGCAAATCGACCGGCACAACAACCGATACCTCGACCACAACCGGTGAAGCATGGGTCGGGACATGGAAGTACAGCAAAGTGGATTTTGGATCAAGCAGTCTGTCGGTCACGACACCATCAGATACAAATCAGTTCATTATTACAGCCAATGAGGTTCAGTTCGTGAATGCCCTGGACTTGGTCGGATATGAGAGTTTCGGACCCTGCACATGCGCCATTGCGCTTACGGCAACCGCTACAGCCGGGACATATACAGGCCTTGTCACTTCGAACAACTGCGGCCCGGTCGCATACCAGTACTTCATGGAATGGCCGGTAAATACCGCTCTTGATATCACCTTCGCGGCGACCGCGACGACCTTGACCATGACAGCCACCGATGGCACGGATACGGAGACATACACAGCGATCAAGTAAACACCGATTCAATGTAAGTCGATGCAATTCGATAAAAGGCCGGGCCTCAAAAGCCCGGCCTTTTTTTTGGCTCATTTGCTCAGTCCAGCGTGGCGGGAATGTTCAGTTTGGCATTTTAACAAAAAGAAAAGGGATATCACTCCCGCTCTCAGGGTTCGTTTGTGATTATCGCGCTGGTGCGGGCCGACATCTTGATGTCGCGCGCCGCCTTTGCCGCCTCCCCCCTGTCGGGGAACGGGCCGATAACCACCCGGTGAAGCGTGCCGATGCTTGTCTCCCGCTCATCCACGGTTGTAAGCGATCGGTATTTTGCCGGAATTTTCTCCGTGATCCTCTCTGCGTTTTGCTTTCGGGAGTAGGAGCCTGCCTGTATGTAGTACTCTCCGCTTCTTGCACCCCTTCCATCCGATCCGGAATTGCGTACCGCCGGCGCGGAGGGGGAACGTCTCATCATCTTTCCTGAATAGCGTCGTCCGCTGTTTTGGGTAGTGCCGTTGTTGTTCCCCCCTGTCAGGGCGGTGAGCCTCACCTTTGCCGTGCCTTTGCCGACCATATCTATATCTATCGCCGCCTGGTTGCTCAGGTCTATTATCCTGTCCTTCGCGAACGGCCCTCGGTCGTTCACGCGCACAGTGGTCGATTTGCCGTTCTCGAGATTCTCCACCTTCACCATCACGTTGAACGGGAGGGTGAGATGCGCGCATGTCCTCTCCATCTGGTCGTATATCTCTCCGTTGGCCGATTTCTTCGCGTGGAAATTCGGACCGTACCATGAAGCGACCCCCTCCTCGACATATCCGTCCGCGCTTGCCAGCGGGTAATAGGTTACGCCGTTCACCTCGTACGGTGTGCTTACCTTCACGGCGCCGGTTACCGGGGAGGGGATGGCGTCGACCGGGCCGTTGGAGAGGTTTTTCGGATTCGTAACGGAGTATTCGTAATTCGGCCTGAACGCACCTTTGGAGCGTTTGGCGATGCGTGGATCCCCTGCGCATGAGAGTTGCCAGAGGACGGCAGACAGAAATATCGCGATGGCGGTAAAGCTGTTGCCCTTTCGGATTAACATCGTATAGATTCTACTACATGAAGATGGAATCGAAAACGCCTGCTGTTGCTTCAAGACGAATAATCGTGAAGGTCGAAAGGGCGCTGATGTCGGACCTCCACTCGCTTGTGGAGGAGGTGGACCATCTGGCGATAGTGCGAACGCTAGACCCCGATCTTGGAATAGTGGAGCTTATCGCCACGGAGGATACATATGCCGACGCTCTGAAGCTCTGCACGTACTTCGTCGAGAGCCTGAACGCCGAGATACTCAGCCGGGGGTAGATCCGGGAAAGCAGGCGCCACCCGTGCACTTCTCCTTGATAGAAGGAGGGGGATAAATGCGGGTAATGCCGTGCGCGGAACATGGATGAAAAAGCCGCCACTCGTTGGCTAAACTATAAGGGGTGCTCCTAAAGCAGGGTATATTTAATAGAGAAGTTCCCCCCCCCTCCCTGCGCGCTAACGCGAATCGTGGCGATTGTTCTTCCTCCCCTCCTTGTGCGCCAGCGCCTAAGGAGGGGCGCAGGGGTGGTTCACGAAACCGTCATTGCGAGCGGAGCGAAGCAATCTCTCTTTTGCAGCCATGGGAGAGATCGCCACGGACTCCTTCGGACTCCTCGCGATGACAGCCACAGCATAGTCATTGCGAGCGGAGCGAAGCAATCTCTCTTTGGCGGCCATGGGAGAGATCGCCACG